>ERZ1740072.972-NODE-972-length-11335-cov-5.142642_pt1 | contig 11335 bp, 7 predicted proteins | sample MGYA00581733_ERZ1740072 | MGnify/ENA primary metagenome ERZ1740072 (study PRJEB43018, sample SAMN04849741) | marine metagenome | isolation source: floating plastic debris | place: Pacific Ocean | collected 2008-08-30 | study: EMG produced TPA metagenomics assembly...
CGGCTCGTTACCGCTGCGGGGGGCGAAGTGCTGTTGCGGTCGCAATCCGCGCTCGTGTTGCGCCACCTGGTGGAGCATCTGGGCCAACTGACCCAACGCGACGACCTAATCGCCGTGGTCTGGCCGGACGTGGCGGTGACGGACGACAGCCTGACGCAGTGCATTTCCGACATCCGCCGGGCCATCGGGGACACCAAGCGTGAAATCCTCAAGACCGTGCCGAAACGCGGTTATGTGCTGAACGGCGCGGTGATCGAGGCGCCCGGCCCGCCTGCACCGGAACCCTTGCTGCCGGTGTCAGGCGGCATCCCAGCAGCGGCACGAACGTCACCTGCACCCGTTGCCTCCGCTTTCCGACCGTTGGTGTCAGGGCCGTCGATCACGCCGCAGTTGGACCCCCGCGACGTGCTGCCGACACTGGCCGTCCTGCCGTTTCGCGCGCAGGCCGACAGCGCGAACGGCTCGATGATGAGCATGTTTCTGGGCGACGAGATCGCCCGCGCGGTCAGCCGTTCCGAGGACATGAACGTGATCTCGCGCCTGTCGACGCTGGATCTGGCGCAGGGTGGCGGCAATGTGCGGGATGTGGGGCGGGTGCTGAACACCGACTTTGTGCTGTCGGGCAGCGTGCTGGAAATGGGCGACACGATCATCCTGATGATCGAGTTTTCCGAGGCGGAAACCCAGCTCGTCCTGTGGTCCGACCGGATGGCCCTGCCCGCCCAGACATGGCTGAGCGAGTCTGAAAGCGTGGACGAGATCGTCACGCATATCCGCCGCGCGATCATGGTGAACGAGGTACGCCGCGCCCGCTCGGCACCGCTGAACGATCTCAAACTGTTCAGTGTGCTGCACGGGGCGGTGGGGCTGATGCACCGCTTTGCGCTCAGAGATTTCAATCTGGCGCAACAATATCTGGAATACGTGATTTCGCAGGTGCCCAACCACCCCACGCCATTGGCGTGGCTGGCGCGGTGGCATGTTCTGCGCACGGTGCAGGGCGGGGCGGATGATCCCAGGTTGGAGTCTCAGGCGGCGCTGGATCTGACGTCGCGCGCGCTGGACCTCGATCCGAACCATACTTTGGCGCTCGTGTGCGAAGGGCAGGTGCTGGCGCATCTTGATCACAGGCTTGACGAAGCGCAAAGCCGCTATGACACCGCGCTGTCGTTGAACCCCAATGATGCGCGCGGGCTCGGGCTGCGCGGTATGTTCCGCGCCATTCAGGACCGCGGCCAGGAAGGCAAGCGCGACACGGAGCGCGCCCTGCACCTGTCGCCCTTGCATCCGCACCGGTTCTTTTTTCTGGCGCAGGCCGCCGCGGCGAACATCGCTGCCAAGGATTACGACCGCGCGGTCACGCTGGCCAAGGAGTCGCTGCGCCTCAACCGCACACATGTTTCCACACTGCGGACGCTGACGATTGCGCAGGTCGGTGCAGACCAGACCGAGGACGCGCGAAAGACGGCAGAAGAGCTGTTGAGGCTGCAACCGAATATGCGGGTCAGCAACTGGCTGAGGAATTCGCCCAGTTCCGGGTATGAGCTTGGTCAGTCCGCGGCAGAGAAACTGAGACGTGTGGGTATTCCAGACTAGCCATAGGGCAAACTTTAACGTGGGAGATTTTAGATGGGTATTGGTCCAGAGGACGCGCTTGACGCACTGGATGCGTTGGATGCGCTTGACGCACTCGATGCGCTTGACGCGCTGAGCGGGAGCGACGCACTGGGTGGCGGGGGCAAGTCGCCGCTGACAACCGAGGCATTGATCACCAACCGCGATGGCATCGTTGGTGCCCGCATGAACAACATCGCCAAACCGGTCATTGGTGCGGCCGACAACGTCAAGAACCTGCCGCGGCTGTCGCGCCGGGTGCGCGGCGCGATCTTTCAGGCGGAACTGGCGCCCAGCGTTGATGTCACGATGAACGTTGACGATCCGTGTTTGCCGGTGGCGACCGTGTGGCGGAAAACCGAAGATGATGGCGGCGATACCCGCAAGCTCTGCCTCGAACCGATGGTCACGATGACCCGACCCACGGTAACGCAGTTGTCCACACAGTTGGCGCTTGTGCTGGGCTATGCGCGCATCCGTCCGGACCGAGGCGCCGAAGTCCTGAGCCAGGTCGGCGTGCCGACGGCCTTTTTCTCGTCAATCCAGTTCATGGACCAGCAGCGCACGCCCTACACGATCGAGTTGCTGTACACCGCCCTTGGCTTTGCTTTCCCGGTGATCCAACGGGTCAAATACGGGTTGGCCGTCAAGCGCCCCATCGAATTTTCCCCGCAGGTGCAACCGATGATCCCGACGCCGACGCACGGCACGTTGCCCAGCGGGCATTCGACCGAAGTGTTCGTCATGGCCCGTGTCCTGTGGAAACTGCTGATGGAGAGCGGTGCGCCGCAATACAACGATCGCGCGCTGTGGGGCACGATGCTGATGCGGCAGGCAGCGCGGATCGCGACGAACCGGACCGTGGCGGGCGTGCACTTTCCGGTCGACAGCGTTGCGGGCCAGCAGCTGGGCCTGACGCTGGCCGATCACTTCTATTCGATGTGCTGCGATGGCTCTTGGACGTCGTCCACGTTCTACGGCCCGCATTTCGATGCCGAAAGCGATTTTGACTGGCACCAGCTTTACGACCCCGATGGCGACAAGCAGTCCGGCGAAGTCAAATTTGACGGCAAAGTCTGGGCCACAGCGAAGGTGCAGGAAGACAACGGAATCAAAGCCTCGCCGTCGCTGGCCTGGCTGTGGGGCAAGGCGCTGGCCGAGTGGACCGACTTTGAACCCCGTGACTGCGAGTAGGCCGCGCCATGGCAGAGCTTACCGATGACAAGGATTTCGACGCCAAGCTGATCGTCGACCATGTGACGTTTTTCAGGCTGTCGCAATCGGCGCAATATGTCGACCCGAGGACCGAAGTCGACTGGTGGTCAGTTCTGATCGAGCTGGAAGACACCAGCATTGACCAGCTGATCGGGCGACTGGAAGAGGAACAGTTCAGCCGGTTCCTCGTGGTGCCCGCCGCCTACGACGCGGAGGACCGCAAGCAGGTGGTGCCGTATCAACCGGTGGTGTTGTTTGCGACCTCCGACCTGGCGACGTTCCTCAATGACCGGAGCAACAATCTGGGGATTGCATCGCTCCGCGTGGGCGGGATCGTGGACGAGGCTTATCTGGACCCGCGGGCGCGGCCGGACAAACCGCTGCCGGATATCAAGGTGCCGGCAGGCACGGTCGTGCAGGCCTTTGTCGATGATGGCATGGGCATCGCGCATGACCTCTTTCGCAAGGGACCCAAGGCGAGCCGGGTGGACTTTGCCCAGATCTTCGACACCGTGCCGCTGCCCTCATCCCCGACCAGCATCGGCCGGGTGCTGGAGCGTGTGGACATCGACGCGCTGCTGGACGCCTGTACCTTTAACGAGGTGCTGGACGAAGAGCTGTTCTACACCCGGTCGGGGCAGGTTGACCTGGGCAAGGACATCTTTTCCACGGTCGCGATCCAGCGTTCGCACGGCACCCATGTGATGGGGCTGGGCGCGGGGCATGACATGGCGGACGGGGTGGACAACCGCCCGATCATCTGTGCCGCCCTGCCCTCGCGGGTGGTCAAGGATACATCGGGCGTGGACCTGCTGCCGCTGGTCTATCTGTCGTTCCACATTCTCGTGAAACAGGCGCGCCGCTACCGCACGCCCTGCGGCGGTCTTGCCCCGGTCGTGTTCAATTTTTCCTACGGCAACCTCGAGGGGCCGCATGACGGGACGGGTATCTATGCATCGATGTTCGAACGCTACTTCGGGCCGGCCGCGCTGCACAACGGGGGCGACAAGCACAAGGCGTGGCTGACGCTGCCTGCGGGCAATGCCAATCTGGCGCGGCTGCACGCGGTGAACGCGCGCGGCATGACGCGGCGGCGCATATCGCTTGATCTGGTGGTTCTGCCGGATGACCGCACCCCGAACCACGTGCAGTTCTGGATGCCGCCCAGCCCGGAGGCCAGTCAGGGCAATTTCGCCAAGATCAAGGTGACCACACCCTTTGGTGCCAGCACCGTGTCGATCAACTCCCAACCGGGCGAATATGCCGAAATCACGAACGCCAACGGCGCGCGCATCGGCTGGCTGGCTTACCAGTATGTCGGTGGCATGACGCAGCGCGGATTGGTGACACTGTCGATCAACCGCACCGCCAGCCTCGAGGAGGCCAGCGACCTTGCACCCGCCGGCCTATGGAAGATCAAGGTCAAACGCCGCTCTGTCGCGGGTAATGACCCGATCCACATCTGGGTGGACCGGGATGACACCTTGCACGGGCATGGCCCCGGCGGGCGGCAGGCGTTTTTCGAGAATGCGAACTACGTCCGGCACGGCCCGTTCGGCGCGCCCCTGCCGGGCGATCCACCGGGCACGGATTGCCCGGTGCGCCGCGCGAGCACGAGCAGCGGTTTCGCTACGTGTGCGTCCCCCATCGACGTGGCTGCCTACACGGAACAGGAGGCTGTACTGTCGGGCTATTCCGCCGCCGGTCCGCTGAACCCGTCGCCGCATACACCGCTGCCGTCCCGCGACGGCCCGGACCTTGCAGCCAAGGGCGACGACAGCTGGGTGTTGCGCGGGGTCTATTCGGCAGGCTCTCGCAGCGGCTCGTGGGTGCGTGGCGCGGGCACCAGCACTGCGGCCCCGCAGGTCGCCCGCCTTGCCGCCGAAGAGATCGAGGCAAGCACAGTGTCCGCACGCACATGGGCGCAGCAGGCCGCGGTCGATCATCCCTTTGTGCTGGAGGATGCGCCCACGCCGGAACGTGCCGGGGCCGGGGGCATCAAGCTGCCGGATGGGGGCGTCTGACCGCGTATCAGCGCGATTGCCCACGAAATGGGACAGACCATGCGCGGACCCCTGCGCATGGTCCGATCTGGCGGATTACCCCTTGCCCTGACGCGGGTCAGTGTCGTTTTCTGTGGATTGAGCTGCTTTTGAGCTAATTCCTTTTCCAACGGACCGGCTGCGTTCGGTCCGAAACCTCGGCGACGGCGGTCCCTGCGACCGTCTGCCCAAGCCAGAGAGATCCTCATGCCACACACCAAAACGCTTCACCCCGCCGCGCGTGCCTATGCGACCGAAGTCGCCCAAGGGACATTGTCGCGGCGCGAATTCCTGACCCGCGCCACATCGCTAGGTGTCACTGCCGCCGCTGCCTACAGCCTTTTGGGGCTGACACGTCCGGCGCGCGGCGCGGCGCATGTGCAGCCGGGCGGCACGTTGCGCATCGAATCCACGGTCAAGGCGCTCAAGGACCCGCGCACCTATGACTGGCCGCAAATGTCCAACTTTACCCGTGGCTATCTGGAATACCTCGTGGAATACCAGATCGACGGCAGTTTCGAGCCGTCACTGCTGGAAGCGTGGGAGATTAACGACGACGCGACCGAATACACGCTGAACGTCCGGCCCAACGTCAGCTGGAGCAACGGCGACGCGTTTACCGCCGCCGACGTGGCCTTCAACATCGCGCGCTGGTGCGAAAAGGCGGTGGAGGGCAATTCCATGGCCTCGCGCATGGCGTCGCTGGTGGATGAGGCGACCGGGTCTGCGCGCGCGGGCGCGATCACCGTTGTGGATGACACGACGGTCAAGCTGGTGCTGAACCAGCCCGACATCACGCTGATTGCCGGTTTCTCCGATTACCCGGCGGCGATCGTGCACCAAAGCTTCAATGGCGACCCGCTGGACAATCCCGTTGGCACGGGCCCTTACCTGCCGGGCGAATTCGAGGTCGGCGTGCGCGCCGTTCTGGAAAAGAACGAAGGTCACAGCTGGTGGGGCGACGGCGCCTATCTCGACCGGATCGAGTACCTGGATTACGGCACCGACCAGGCGTCGATCCTGAACGCGGTCGATTCCGAAGAGGTCGACATGGTCTACGAGTCGCTGGGCGAGTTCATAGGCATCTTTGACGACATCGGCTGGACCCGGTCCGAGGCGGTCACCGCCAACACGGTCGTGATCCGGCCCAACCAGCTGGCCGAGGTCGACGGGATCAAACCCTACTCCGACGTCCGGGTGCGACGCGCGCTGGCCATGGCCATCGACAACAACGTGCTGCTGGAACTGGGTTTTTCCGGAAACGGGCGCGTGGCAGAAAACCACCACGTCTCGCCGATCCACCCCGAATACGCGGAACTGCCCCCGCCCGTGCACGACCCCGAAGGCGCCAAGGCGCTGATGGAAGAGGCCGGCATGGCGGACTTCGAACATGACCTGATCTCTATCGACGACAACTGGCGCAAGGACACGACCGACGCCGCCGCCGCCATGTTGCGCGATGCGGGCATTCCGGTCCGGCGCACAGTGCTGCCGGGGTCAACCTTCTGGAACGACTGGGCCAAATATCCGCTATCCAGCACAGACTGGGCGCAGCGCCCGCTGGGCGTGCAGGTCCTCGCGCTGGCCTACCGGTCGGGCGAGGCGTGGAACGAAAGCGCCTTTGCCAGCGAGGAATTCGACACGCTGCTGGCCGAAGCCATGTCCATCGCCGACGCCGCACAGCGGTCCGAGGTGATGGCCAAACTGCAAAAGATCATGCAGGACGAAGGTGTGGTGGTGCAGCCCTATTGGCGGTCGATCTACCGCCACCACCGCGAAGAGGTCGTGGGCGCCGAAATGCACCCGACCTTTGAAATCCACGTCTCCAAACTGGGCTTTGCCGCCTGACCCCATTGACGCTGGCCCGCATTTCTCTTTGAGATGCGGGCCATGCTGACACGTTCCGATCTCGAGACCGCAACCGAATTTGTCCACGCCCGTATGGCCCCCACGCCGCAGCACCATTGGCCGCTGCTGAGCGCGGCGGCGGGTGCCGAGGTCTGGGTCAAACACGAAAATCACACGCCCACCGGCGCTTTCAAGGTGCGCGGATCACTGACCTTTATCGACTGGCTAGTGCGCACGCATCCCGGTGTGCCCGGCATCTGCACCGCCACCCGGGGCAATCACGGCCAAGGGCAAGCCTGGGCTGCCACCGGCGCGGGCATGCGCGCGCTGGTCTACGTGCCGCGCGGCAATTCGGTGGAAAAGAACGCGGCCATGCGCGCCTTTGGTGCGGAACTGGTGGAATACGGCGATGATTTCGACACCGCCCGTCTGGAGGCCTATCGCGTGGCCGAGGCGCAGGGCCTGTTTATCGTGCCGCCCTTTCACCCCGAGCTGGTGCGCGGCGTGGCGACCTATGCCTATGAACTCTTCACGGCGCAGCCCGACCTCCACACGGTCTATGTGCCGATCGGGTGCGGGGCGGGCATCTGCGGCACCATCTTGGCCCGCGATGCACTGGGGTTGAAGACACGCGTTGTCGGCGTGGTGTCGGATCAGGCACAGACGGCCAAGCTGTCGGTCGAGGCGGGGCGGTTGATCGAGACGAACTCCGCCGCGACCTTTGCCGACGGCATGGCGGTGCGCATGCCGGTGCAGGAGGCGTTCGACATCTATTCCAAGGGTGCGGAGCGGATCATCACCGTCACCGATGACGAAGTGGCCGACGCCATCCGCCTCTACTTCACTGCCACCCATAACGTGGCCGAAGGCGCAGGTGCCGCGCCGCTGGCCGGGCTCATGCAGGAACGCGCGGCAATGCAGGGCAAACGGGTCGGCGTGATCCTGTGCGGCGGCAATATCGACACCGCATGGTTCGCGCAGGTGTTGGCCGGAACCACGCCTCAGGTCAGCTGAGCGTCGAGCAGGGCCACGAAGTCCACCTGCGCCTCGCGCCACGGTTTGTGGCCACAGGCGTCGATCACTGTCATCCCGAAATCGGGCAGCGCCGACAGGCTGCGCGCCACATCCGCCGCCGGGTGCGGGTCATGGACCCCGTGCAAGGCGCGGACAGGCATCGGCAGCGTCGCAATCCGGTGCAACAACGCGCCTGACCGACGCATGGACGATGCTTCGGCCCAGATCGCACGATGCTGTACCCAGTCGATGGTGACCGCGGGATGGGGCGTGCCGATGGGGTCAAAGGCGTCCGAAAGATCAAAGAGGTGCACCAGACGCGCAGTGATCTGCGGGTCGGGATGTGCGGTACTGAGCGCCTCGATCTCCGCCATATGCGCCGGATCGCGCCGGGCGGCGCGCGTTTGCCGCAATTGCGCGGCGCCGGTTTCGGTCAGGGGCGGGCAGCCGACAAGCACGATCCTTTGCACGTCGTCCGGATGTGCAGCGGCATAAAGCAGGGCCAGCCATGCACCCCATGACCAGCCCACCAGCACGACCGGAGACGCGCAACCGCGCGCGATGTCACGGCGCAGCGCGGTGATGATATCCGCGATGGTGTACCCTGTCTGCACCGGCTCCAGCACGTTGTGACCACGCGCGGCCAAGCTGTCAGTCAGCGGCGAGACCTCACCTGATGCGCCGGGCCCACCGTCCAGCACGACGATGTCCGCACGGCGCGTCACTGCGCGATCAGCTGGCGTCGGGCTGAACACCGATGCCGGGGGTCAGCTTGAGGCCCTCAGGCGGCAACTCGCTGTCATAGACCACAAGGCCGAGGCCGTATTCCACCGCATCTTCTGCGGCCAGACGCAGCGCTTCCTCGTCGATGCTCATCGGGCCTTCCTTGATCTCGCCGGCCTTGACCACCTTGACCTCAAGCCAGCCCATTTCGGTGGCCCCGGCCACGGCAATCTCCTGCCCTTCGACAAAGTTGGGCGCATGCGCAAACAGCATCAGCGCGTGCGGTGAGCCCGCCGGAACGGGGATATCATCGCTGATCCCCGCAATCGCTTCGGCAAAAAACATCAGCAACTTGTTTTCGTCGGCCATGTCCCAATTCCCTGAACTATCAATCTATTTCTCTGGTCCGACTATCCGCGCGGCGGCAGGACAGGTCAACCGGCGTCACGGTTTTACAATTCTGACACCGAACTGTTACGCGCGCGTCAAACCAGACGGTCACCACGCTCCGGCAGAATTCCTCAAGGAGCGTCTTATGACCAGAACCACCATTTGCATGACGTGCAGTCTTGCCCTCACCGCTGGGGCCGTATGGGCCGAGGGCCACGGGGCCAAGCATTTCAACCGCATCGCGTCCTTTCCCGTCGTGACCAACATGGCCGCGGGCGAAGACACAAGCCGCGAAACCTCGCCCGAGATCATCGACGTGACCGCGGACGGCATGACATTGGTCTACACCGACAGCCCGCTGGAGGCGTTGGGGCGCATCGACATCACCGACCCGGCCAACCCCAAGCCGCTGGGCAACATCGCGCTGGATGGAGAGCCGACATCGGTCGTCGTGCCCGCGGCGCATGCGATCGTCGGTGTGAACACTTCGGCCAGCTATACCGAGCCATCCGGATATATCGCGTCGATTAATGTCGCATCAGGCGCCGAGGCCAACCGCTGCGATCTGGGCGGACAACCCGACAGCGTGGCGGTTGCCCCTGACAACGCGTTTGTGGCCGTCGCCATCGAGAACGAGCGGGACGAAGACCTGGGCGACGGGCGCACCGGCCAGTTGCCGGGCGGGTTCCTTGTGATGGTCGGCCTGACGGAAGACGGTGTGCTGGATGGCGACACGTTCAGCTCTGTCGATCTGGCCGGGCTGGCAGGGGTCTCGCCCGAGGACCCGGAGCCGGAATACGTGTCGATCAACAGCCTCGGCGAGACGGTCGTCACGTTGCAGGAAAACAACCACCTCGTGGTGGTGTCGCGCGATGGTACCGTGCTCAGCCACTTTTCCGCCGGGGCGGTGGACCTCGACACTATCGACGCCACGGACGAGCGCGCCGCGCTGATCTTTGACGAGAGCCAGCCCGGCCGCCTGCGCGAACCCGACGCGGTCACATGGATCGACGACACCCATTTCGCCACCGCAAACGAAGGCGACATGGACGGCGGCAGCCGCGGCTGGACGATCTTCAACAAGGACGGGACCATCATCTACGAAAGTGGCGTGAGCTTTGAACATGCCATGGTGCAGATCGGGCACTATCCCGACCGCCGCTCTGACGCCAAGGGCGTTGAACCCGAAAGCGTGACCTTCGACGTGTTCGACGGCACGCCATATGTCTTTGTCGGGTCCGAGCGCGGCTCCATCGTGGGGGTGTATGACGTGACCGACCCCGCAGCGCCGGTGCTCAAGCAGATGCTCCCCTCAGGCATCGGGCCCGAAGGCTACGTGACCATCCCCGATCGCGGTCTGCTGGTGTCGGCCAATGAATATGACGGACTGGAGGATGGCGCGGCCCGCGCGCATGTGATGCTGTTCGCATATGGCGAAGGCGACCCGGTCTATCCGCACCTGACCTCCGAAGGGATGGACACGCTGACCGGCTGGGGTGCCATTTCGGGCATGGTCGCCGACGGCGATTTCATCTGGGCCGTGAACGACAGCTTTTTCGGCTTCCAGCCGACGATCTTCCGGATCGATCCCAGCACCACACCGGCCCGCATTGTCGAGGCGATCCCGGTGACCCGCGCCAATGGCGACGCGGCCCAGCAGATCGACATGGAGGGTATCACGCTGGACGGCAATGGCGGTTTCTTTGTCGCGTCAGAGGGGCGTACGGACCGGGTCATTCCGCACGCGATCTACCACATCGACGCCAGCGGCCAGATCCGGTTCCGGTCAGGTGAGATCGGGCTGCCGCCCGAGTTGATGGCGGTCGAGCGGCGCTTTGGCTTTGAAGGGATCACGCGCATCGGCGACACGCTGTGGATGGCCGTACAGCGCGAGTGGAAGGACGACCCGGAAAACCACGTCAAGCTGGTGGCGTACAATTTTGAGACCGAAGAATGGGGTGCGGTGCACTATCCCAAGGCCGCACCCGAGAAAGGCTGGGTCGGCCTGTCGGAAATCGTGGCGCATGGCGACTTTGTCTATGTCGTCGAGCGGGACAACCAGCACGGTATCGCAGCGGTCACCAAAAAGGTCTATCGCATTCCGCTGGCCGAAATGGTGCCCGCTCCGCGCGGGGGTGACTTGCCCGTAGTGCGCAAGGAACTGGTCCGCGATCTGTTGCCAGACCTGACATCCACGGGGGGCTATGTCCTCGACAAGGTCGAGGGGATGGCGATCATGGAGGACGGCACGGCCTGGATTTCCACCGACAATGATGGCGTGGACGACCATTCGGGCGAAACGATGTTCTTCTCCATCGGTCGGATGTAGGCAGAGCGGATGATGGACAGCGCCGCGCGAATGCCGCGTGCGGCGCTGTTTGCCCTGGCGTTTCAGGGGGGCCAGCCCCAAAGCGCCATAAACCAAACCCCCCAAGGAAAAAAACAAAAAAAAAACAAAAAGAGAGGAAAACAAAAGGGGAAAAAACAGC
>ERZ1740072.974-NODE-974-length-11305-cov-6.080267_pt1 | contig 11305 bp, 13 predicted proteins | sample MGYA00581733_ERZ1740072 | MGnify/ENA primary metagenome ERZ1740072 (study PRJEB43018, sample SAMN04849741) | marine metagenome | isolation source: floating plastic debris | place: Pacific Ocean | collected 2008-08-30 | study: EMG produced TPA metagenomics assembly...
TCGAAAACTTCCCCAAGATGGAAGGCCGCCAGATGGTGATGCTGATTGGTCCGCTTCCTCAGAAGTAATGCGCATAAAACGCAAGGGAAACGACTCCGGGCGTTGCGTTAGCAACGCCCTTTTGCGTGCCATGATAACGTTTAGGGCAATGAAACGCCTGCGCGTTTTGCAAGATCCCACAAAGCCCAAAAGCGCGTGCTCGCATTTAAGATCCTACATATCTGACGATCCAATGCACGCTCCTGAGTACAGCGTTCATTCGGATCAGCATCTGATCGAAATTCCTTGATCCGTCGCTCGTAAAAGTGGGACGTTAAGCTGCCGCCGTCGATCTGATCGGGCAGCAATGGCGTCTGTGCATCGACATAGTCAACCAATGAAGCCTCCAGATCAGCAAGACATGCTAACCTCGGCCCGGTAACCTCGGCCTCGCAGTAATCGGCGGCCATGGACACACACTGAACTTGAAAAACAGAACGATAAGCCTCTTCAAGGCTATCTATGCTATCGAATGCCTTGAAACAGGCCAGGGCATCCAAACGCGGATAGGGCTCTTGCGCATGCACCACGGACCCCGAACAAAAAACGGCCACGCTGAAAGCGCAGCCCTTTAAACTCTTCCAACGCATCGACACTACGCCGCCGCAGCGACCGCCCGCTTGGTCATCACGGCACACAAATGCGCTCGATATTCACCCGTCCCGTGCAGGTCCGAAATCATATCGTCGCCACTCAGGGAAAGCCCCTCAAGCGCACTGGCTGAGAAGTTCGCAGAAAGCGCCGCTTCGGCTTCTGACCAGCGGAACACGCCGTCATTGGACGCACCTGTGATCGCCACGCGCACGCCATCGGCGTATTTCGCGACATACACACCGACCAGCGCAAAGCGTGACGCAGGCTGGACGAACTTCTGGTAGTTCGCCGCTTCTGGCACCGGAAAGCGGACCTCGGTGATGATCTCGCCCTCGTCCAGCGCGGTGGTGAACATGCCCTGAAAGTAGTCATCCGCTGCAATCTGGCGCGTGTTGGTCACGATGGTGGCACCCGAGCCAAGGGCCGCAGCAGGATAGCAGGCAGAGGGGTCATTGTTGGCAAGCGAGCCGCCAATGGTGCCGCGATTGCGCACCGCAGGATCACCGATATGGGCCGCACAGTCGGCGAGCGCCGGATAGGCCGTTGCCTCTGCTGCGACAGTCGCGTGGCTCGTCGCGCCGCCAATGCAGACCGACCCGTCATCGCCCATACAGACGCCCTGCATCTCGGCTATGCCCTTCAGGCTCACCAATACGCTCGGCTGCGCGAGACGCTGTTTCAGTGTCGGGATCAGAGTTTGCCCGCCCCCCAACGCCTGTGCGTCTTCTTGCCCAAGTGCCGCAACCGCATCCGCTACGGTGCCCGGCTTATCAAATTCGAAGTTATACATCTTTCAGACCTCTCGCTCGGCAATCTGATCCATCTTCATCTTGCCAAATAAACTTTGCAGGTCCGGGGATTAACCCCCGGTCCCGCCGTCTCGTTTCATTGCATCGCAGACCAGACACGCGACGGTGTCAGTGGCATATCGATATCCGTGATCTCCTTGCCGGACGACCGGATCGCATCAATCACCGCGTTGACGACCGTCGGAGGCGAAGCAATGGCCCCGGCCTCGCCGCATCCCTTCACACCCAGCGGATTGTGCGCGCACGGTGTCCCGTTCGAATGATCTACCGCGATAAAGGGCAGATCGTCCGCACGCGGCATCGCGTAATCCATATAGGACGCGCTCAGCAACTGGCCGTTGTCATCATAGACAGTCTGTTCCACTAGCGCCTGACCGATGCCTTGTGCCACACCGCCATGAACCTGACCTGTGACAATCATCGGGTTGATTACGTTGCCGAAATCATCCGCCGCGGCAAAGCGTTCTACGGTGACCTTGCCTGTGTCGGGATCAACCTCCACCTCGCAGGCATAGGCGCCTGACGGATAGGTAAAGTTCGCCGGGTCGTAAAACGCCGTCTCCTCCAGCCCCGGTTCGATATCCTCGATCGGGAACTGGTGCGGGATATAGGCCTTGAGTGCGACCTCACCGAAACTCACCGATTTGTCGGTGCCGGCGACACTGAACTGCCCATCGACCAGTTCGATGTCCGCCTCGGAGGCTTCCAGCATATGGGCTGCGATCTTCTTGGCCTTGGCGATGATCTTTTCCGTGGCCCGGACAACCGCTGATCCACATACAGCAAGGGAGCGTGACCCGTAGGTGCCCATCCCAAACGGGATCTTGGCCGTGTCACCATGCACGATCTCAATCGAAGCCGGGTCAATGCCCAGCATCTCGCCCACCACTTGGGGAAAGGCGGTTTCGTGCCCCTGCCCGTGGCTGTGCGCACCGACCATGACAGACAGGTTGCCCGTCGCATTCACCCGCACTGTCGCTGCATCATAAAGGCCGACGCGGCTGCCCAGCACACCTACAAGGTTTGAGGGCGCAATGCCGCAAGCCTCGATATAGGAGTTGATGCCAAGACCGCGCAGCTTGCCCTTGGCCTCGGATGCGGCGCGGCGTGCGGCGAACCCGTCGCGGTCCATCATCGCCTCAAGGCGATCCATGCAGCCGTCATAATTGCCGCTGTCATATTCCAGACCCGCCGCAGAGGCGAACGGGTACTGATCGGGTTTGACGAAGTTCTTGCGGCGGATCTCGATCGGGTCCATCCCCAACTCAAGCGCCGCCTTGTCGATTACCCGCTCCAGCGAATAGGTCGCCTCGGGCCGTCCAGCCCCGCGATAGGCATCGACAGGCGCCGTGTTGGTAAACACGGCTTTTACGTTCACATAGACGTTTGGAACAGTGTAGTTCCCCGCCATCAGCGTGCCGTGCAGGAATGTCGGCGTGGCCGTCGAGAAGTTCGACAGATACGCGCCCACATTGGCCATGGTTTCTGTCCGGAACGCGATAAAGGTGCCGTCTTTTTCGCAGGCCAGCTCAATTGTCGTGACATGATCGCGCCCATGCGCGTCTGTCAAAAAGCTCTCGCTGCGGCTTGCCGTCCAGCGCACGGGGCGGCCCAGACGTTTGGCGGCCGCAAGCACCAGCGCTTCTTCGCCATAGTGATAGATTTTGGAGCCAAAGCCCCCACCCACATCCGGCGCAATCACACGCAACTTGTTCTCGGGAATACCAAGCACAAAGGCCGACACCAAAAGGCGCGTCAGGTGCGGGTTCTGGGAGGTGGTATAAAGAGTGTAATCGCCCGTGCCGGGGTCATAATTTGCGGTGGATGCGCGCGGCTCCATCGCGTTGGGCACAAGGCGGTTGTTCACCAGTTCCAGCGTGGTGACGTGTGGTGCTGCCTTTATGGCTGCGTCCGTGGCCGCGCGATTATCCTCGATCCACCCCCAGTCGAAACAAACGTTCGTTTCGATTTCGTCGTGAACCAGTTCACCGCCTGCGATGGCTGATGCCATGTCGATCACGGCAGGCAGTTCTTCGATGTCGGCCTCGATTGCGGCCACAGCATCCAGCGCCTGTTCCGCCGTCTCAGCAACCACAGCCGCATAGGCATCCCCCACATGGCGCACCTTGCCATGCGCAAGCACCGGGCGTTTGGGCTCTTTCATGGGCTCGCCATCGCGGCTGTTGATCAGCCACCCCGCCGGATTGCCGCCCACATCGACGAAATCCTCACCGGTAAAGACGGTCAACACGCCGGGCATCGCCTCCGCCGCACTCGTGTCGATGGACTTGATCCGTCCATTGGCCACGTCCGAGCGGGCAAAGGCCGCATAGGTCTGACCGTGCAATGAAATGTCGTCCGTATATGTGCCGCGTCCTGTCAGAAACCGCACATCCTCGCGCCGTGTCGTTGCGGCACCAATGCCTCCGTCTTTTGGCATGTCATTCCTCCCTGAATATCGCGCGGGATCTGCCCGCTTTTCCCTGATCCCCGGTTTCATCCTGTTAGATAGACGTCGAGGGACCGTTCATTTTTTGCCCTTGGTTCAAGAACAATGGACGATGGGGCTGGCCCCCGGGGTTTGGTCTTACTCGGCTGCGATCGCTCCGACATCCTGACCGGAGGCCGCCATGATCGCCTTGATGATGTTGTGATAGCCCGTGCATCGACAGATATTGCCCTCAAGATAGTCGCGCACTTCCTGCTCGGATGGTTTGGGGTTGTCTTTGAGCAGGGCCGACGCCGACATTACCATGCCCGGCGTGCAGAAGCCGCATTGCAGCCCATGATGGTCCTGAAACGCCTGCTGAATCACGTTCAGCGATCCATCCGCGTTGGCCTGACCTTCGATGGTGGCCACGTCCGCGCCATCGGCCTCTGCCGCCAACATGGTGCACGCCTTGATAGCAACCCCGTCTACATGGACCACACAGGCCCCACATTGAGACGTATCACACCCAACATGTGTACCCGTCAGTTTCAGCTCATCCCGCAAGAAGGACGACAGCAATGTGCGTCCCTCAACTTCGCCAGACGCAGCTTTTCCGTTCACGGTCATTGTGACCTGTGTCATGGCATCCTCCCTTATTTGCCGTCCTGTTGATCTGAGTTAAGCACGTGGTCGCGCCCATGAGAACCGAAATTTTCGCGCGCATGGCGAAAACGCAGGATCATGCACCGTCCTGCCCGGTTGCGGATGCACGCGGTCTTGGTCGCGTCGGGATTTCCTTCAGCAACCCGCCGACGCCCATCGCTGAAATATCGCGCTGGGTCAGTGGGACGCCGCAAATCAAACGCTCCATCACCCAGTCCGCGCCATTGAGCGCAGGCGAGCGTGCGCACCCGGGCAATCCGATGACCGGCTTGCCGGCAACATCGCCGAAAAACAGCAAGTTACCCGGATCGACAGGCATGCCATAGGCCTCGACCTGTCCCCCCGCCGCGCGAACGGCTTCGGGGGCCACATCGTTCGGATCAGACGTGGCCGACACCGTGAGAATGAACAAGAAGTCACCCGGGGCCGCGGCGATTGCCTGCGAGATCGCGGTGCTATTATGTGGCACGATCACACGGTCGCTCATCTTCAGGCCCAACCGTTCAGTGCGCGCAATCATCGCCGCGCGTCCTTTTGCGGATGGAGCCTTGTCGCCCGCTTGCGTTTCAATGAGCGTCGCCTGTTCAAATTTGCACCCGAGTACATAGAGGGCACGCTCAGCGGCGGCGCATGCGTCTTCCAGCGCGGCGGCGGGTACGGCGTAGGAAATGATCTTGATCGTGGCCAGCATCGTGCCTGCATCCACCCGGTGCAGATTTGGCACTGTGGCGACTGTTATCATCGGGTGCACTGCATTGATGGCTGCGATCTTGTCGGCCAGAACCTCTGCAACCCCCGGGCAGGTTGCATAAAGGTTCACCCGGCCTGCCCCCGCCCCACTGATCCGAACGCCTTGTACATTTGGGTCTGTCACGATGGCGCGTGCAAGTTTTTCCGCCGCCGGGTCTTCTTCGACATCGCCGGGTTCCAGACGAGCGACAGTCACCTCGGCATGCCCCGCCTCTGCAAGGGCCGTAATATGCTCCGTCTCTAGGACCGTGCCCTTGGCAATGCGCCCTGACCCAGCGGGCATTGAGTGTGCAAGAATGGCGCCTTCCGCCTCGGCCACTGGTACCGGGCCAAAGATCATGCGGGCCTCCGCAAGGCCTGCACCATTTGCGCAAGGATCGACACGGCGATCTCCGAAGGGCTGGCCGCGCCGATATCAAGACCGACGGGACCGCGAATGCGGCTGATTTGCTCTGTTGTGAATCCGGCCTCTGCCAAACGCTCCACCCGCTTGGCATGGGTGCGGGTCGAGCCAAGTGCACCGATATAGAACGCCTCCGAGTTCAGGGCGATGTGCAGTGCGGGGTCGTCCAGTTTTGGATCATGGGTCAGCAGCACCAGGGCCGTGCGGGTATCAAGGCCAACCTCTGCAAGCGCCTCATCGGGCCAGTCTTCCAACAAACGCTCGCCCGGAAAACGCGCGGCTGACCCAAAGGCGGCGCGCGGGTCGATGATCACCGGGTCATATCCCGCGATCTTTGCCATTGGCACAAGGGCCTGCGCGATATGCACCGCCCCCACAATTGCAAGGCGCAAGGGCGGGTTGTGGATGGCGACAAAGGTTCGCCCATCCTCTTCGACCCCGCTGCGATCATTGGCAAAGCGGGCGTCATGCCCTTTGTGGTCCAGACGCCGCTCCCAAGTGGTCACATCCACCACATAAGCCGCCGGCGTACGAGATGCGCGCGCCGCGACAAGACCTTCGAGCAAATTAAGCGGCATCGCTGAGCCGATCGGTTCCACCAGCACCTTGATCGTGCCGCCACAGGCAAGGCCCACGGCAAAGGCATCACCATCGCTTACGCCGTATTCCAATAGCCGTGGTGCACCGTCTTCCAACGTCTCGAGCGCCTCGACTACAACTGCGCCCTCAACACAACCACCCGAGACAGAGCCGAACATTTCCCCTGTCCCTGATACAACCATCTGGGCCCCCGCACGGCGCGGCGCACTGCCCCATGTCTGCGCAACCGTGGCCAGCGCGGCACCCTGCCCGGACTGCGCCCAGGCCAGCGCCTGCTCCGGTGCGTTCTCAACTATGTCCATCCCCGCCTCCACTTCTGCCGGTTCGTCGTTTCGCGTTTGGGCCGCCCCCGCTTGAGCAAGGACCGGACAGACTGGCGCACAGTTGCCAAGGAAACGCGTCGAACGGGGAAACGGCTGTTTTGCTTGGGCGGCGTGGGGCGGTCTGTCAGGTACGTCGTCAATTGAGGGTGGTTCTGAACCTGCTGGTTTGCTGAGCCCAAAGCGTAAACCCGGCCCACAACCAAGTTCAACCCCGCGCGCACATGTCGTCAAACGCTTGCACCCCCGCCCGTGCCGCCCTAAATCTGAACAGAACACGAGATCGGAGACACCGCCCCATGCCCATGCAAGCCCAGGAAATCGAGGATCTGATCCGCGAGAGTTTTCCGTCTGCAAAAATCACGATCACGGATCTTGCCGGGGACGGCAATCATTACTCGGCTGAGGTAATTGATGCCTCTTTCGAAGGCATGAACCGGGTGCAGCAGCACCGTGCCGTGACAAAGGCGCTCAAGGGCAAGATGGACGGCAGCCATGGTGAATTGCACGCTTTGGCACTGACCACAAAAGCACCGGGATGAACGCCTTGCTCTCTCTCCTTTCGGCGCCGTTTCGGCGGGGTGCGCGCCGCCCACTTGCCGCGCGCCAACCGGGACGCGCAGAGATGGGTCAGGTGCGTGATGTACCTTTGGGAATGGAAGCCACCAACCTTGATCTGATTGATCAGGTGAACCGACGCAACGATGCCCTTGAACGGGCCAACACCATTGCCGGACAACGCAACAGCAAAGGCAGCTTTGCGGCCGCCGCGAGTACTCGCGTTGATCCCATGCCTGACGACGAAACCTATGCCGCGCGTTACCACCGCGCCTATATCCAGAAAGATGACTGACATGAGCGATGCAAACGCACAAATCACCGACACGATCAAAGCCAACGACGTGGTGCTCTTCATGAAGGGCACAAAATCCATGCCGCAATGCGGGTTTTCCAGCCGAGTGGCGGGCGTTCTAAACTATATGGGCGTTGATTTCGCCGACGTGAACGTACTGGCCGACGAAGGCATCCGTTCCGGGATCAAGGAATTCTCAGACTGGCCCACAATCCCGCAGTTGTATGTGAAGGGCGAATTTGTCGGCGGCTGCGACATCATCACCGAAATGACCCTGTCCGGAGAATTGGACACCCTCTTCGATGAAAACGGCGTTACGTTCGACAAGGACGCCGCTGATAAGATCCGCGAAGCCAACGGCTGAGCGTTCTCAGGGGCGGCGCACCACCATCCCGTGCTTGTCGGTGTCGTCAAAGCCGACTTTGCGATAGAAGCCTTGCGCGCCCCGGGCTTGACCGGTCAGCAACATGACCTTGTAGGCATCTGCCTGCCAGGCCATGTCGATTAGGCGCGTCAGCACCTGTCGCCCGACGCCTTTTCGCTGGTGGCTGCGCGCTGTCACAACGTTTTCGATCAATCCGTAGGGCTGCCCGCCATAGGTCATGTTCGGCAGGATATGCAGCGTCGCCATCCCGGCAAGATCGCTGTGCTCAAAAGCGCCCATAACGGTTGTTCCCGGATGCGCTAACACTTGAGCAAACTGCGCCGCATCGGCCACCTGCCCGCTCCGGGTCAATTCCAGATACAGGGCACAGGCGGCTTGCGCGTCCTCAGCCTGCAAAGCCCGCAGGTGCATTTTAGCCTGTCTTTTCCTCGACATCCGCGGCCAGTGCCTCGGCGCGCGCTGCCAGTTCAGCCAGCGTTTCGGTCACCGATTGTGGGACCACTGGCACCTCGATACGTTCCGGTTCAGGCGCGCCCATTGTGCGCAACCCTTCCAGTTCCGCCTCGCGTTCGGCCAGTGACGCCTCGACCTCGCGCATGCGATCTTCGACGCTTGCCGTTTTGTCCGCCAATAGCAGACCGGCCATCAGCAGCATGCGCGCTTCGGGCATCCTTCCTGCCTGATCCGCCAGCGCCTGCGCTTCATCGTCCAGCATCTTGGCCGCGGCATGCAGATAGCTTTCCTCGCCTTCCTGGCAGGCCACGGCAAACGGACGTCCACCGATGGAAATGGTCACTTCAGGCATCTGTGTTCTCCTCACCCTGCACGTCGATCTGATCCAGCAGCGGCCCCAGTGCGCCAAGGATGCTGGAGGCTTCGGCCACATCTGCAGCGCGCGCGGCGCGCAAGCCCTCAAGTTCGGCCATCATCGCTTTGTTGATCAGGTGCGGCTCACCCACCCCCTCTTCGTTCGCGGTGCGCAGCGCGGCGTTTGACTCGCGCAGTTGGTCGTTTGCCTTACGCAGGCGCTGCAATTCCAAATCCATCGCCGCGACGCGGGTTTGCGTGGCTTCAGACGCGGCACGTGCTTCGGCCAGCGCTTCTTCTTGCCGTTCGGACATCTTGCGCACACGTTCGGTAAGCTGGGCGTTGGCTACTTTTTCATCCTCAAGGGCTGCTTGCAATTCTGCTGTGTCCGCCCCTTGAGCCGCCCCGAGGGCGCTTGTACCAGCTGCAATCCGGTCCATCGCGGCTGTCAGTCGTTGTTGTAGTGCATCAATTTCGCTCATCGCGACGCCTGTCTCCCGTTTCGCTCCAACCCGTGCTTGCGGGTCTGTCTGATCCCTTTGAGCGCGAATCGCCGCGCTGGTCGGTTAATCGATAGTTTACACATGCATTTTGGAAATGTGCCCCCCCTTTGTGATCAATCACTTGCGGGGCGGCATTGAAGTGCCGCATGCACCGGGGCCGCCGACAAGAGGCATGCCAGCCCCTTGCTGCGCCTTGATCTTTGCTTCTTGCCTGATATTGAGCGCCAAACCTCTTGATCCAAAGGATATCTGCATCGTGGACCTGACCGCCCTTCGTACCGCCCATCCCGACCATTGGAAGAAGGCCACGGCCATCCGCGCCCTGACACTGGACGCAGTGGCAGCGGCAAATTCCGGCCACTCCGGCATGCCGATGGGGATGGCTGACGTCGCCACAGTCCTGTTCGAGAAACACCTCAAGTTCGACGCCTCTGCCCCGAACTGGCCCGACCGCGACCGGTTCATCCTGTCGGCGGGCCACGGGTCCATGCTGCTCTACTCTCTGCTGCACCTGACGGGCTATGCCGACATGACGTTGGAACAGGTCAAAAATTTCCGCCAGTGGGGTGCGATTACGGCGGGCCATCCGGAATACGGGCACGCCACAGGCATCGAGACGACCACTGGCCCCTTGGGTCAGGGCATCGCCAATTCCGTCGGGTTTGCCATGGCCGAAGAGTCCTTGCGCGCCCATTACGGCAAGAAGCTGGTGGATCACTATACATACGTCATCGCAGGCGACGGCTGCCTGATGGAGGGCGTGAGCCAGGAAGCGATCACCCTCGCCGGCCGCCACCGTCTGGGCAAGCTCATCGTGTTCTGGGACAACAACAACATCACCATCGATGGCCCTGTCACTCTCGCCGACACAACAGATCAGCCACAGCGTTTCAAATCCGCAGGCTGGGCCGTGATCGAGATTGACGGCCACGACCCCGAAGCCATTGATGCCGCCATCATCAAAGCCAAGAAACAGAACAAGCCGACAATGATTGCCTGCAAAACCCATATCGCATTGGGCCATGCGGCACAGGATACGTCCAAAGGCCATGGCGCCCTGACCGATGCAGATCAGATGGCGGATGCCAAGTCCGCCTACGGCTGGACGACCGGGCCGTTTGATGTTCCGACCGATGTCAAATCCGCTTGGGAAGCCATTGGCGCCAAAGGGTCTGAAGCCCGTGCCGATTGGGAGGCGCGCTTTGCCTCTGTCTCTGGCCGCAAACAGGCGGAATTCAACCGCGTGATGGCCCGCGAAGTGCCCAAGAAGCTGTCTGCAACCGTGAAGGCGTTCAAGAAGCAGATGTCCGAAAGCGCGCCCAAAGTGGCCACCCGCGCAGCCTCGGAAAAGGCGCTTGAGGTGCTGAACCCAGTGCTGAGCGAGACCATTGGAGGCTCGGCGGACCTTACGGGGTCCAACAACACCAAGACGTCCGATCTGGGCGTGTTCGATGTGGAAAGCCGCGATGGCCGATATGTCTATTACGGTGTGCGCGAACACGGTATGGCCGCCGCCATGAACGGTATGGTGCTGCATGGCGGCATCCGCGCCTATGGCGGCACGTTCATGTGCTTCACCGACTATGCGCGCCCTGCGATGCGTCTGGCCGCGTTGATGAAGATCCCCACCGTCTTTGTCATGACCCACGACTCCATCGGTCTGGGCGAAGATGGCCCGACCCACCAACCGGTCGAGCATCTGGCGATCAGCCGCGTGACCCCGAACACGCATGTGTTCCGCCCCGCTGACGCGATTGAAACGGCAGAAGCATGGGAACTGGCACTTTCGGCCACATCGACCCCTTCGGTGTTGTCCCTGACCCGTCAGGGCCTGCCGACTGTGCGCACCGAGCACAAGCTGAAGAACATGACCGCCCAAGGCGCCTACGTGCTGGCAGAGGCCGAAGGCAAGCGTCAGGTCATCCTTATTGCGACAGGTTCGGAAGTGTCTGTTGCGATGGACGCCCGCGCCGCACTGCACGAAGCCGGGATCGGTTGCCGGGTGGTGTCGATGCCATGCATGGAGCTGTTTGCGCAGCAGGACGAATCTTATCGCCGCAAAGTTCTGCCAGCGGGCCCGGTCCGGATCGGAATCGAGGCGGCCGTGCGTCAGGGCTGGGATCAGTGGCTGCTGGGTGAGCGCGGCAA
>ERZ1740072.976-NODE-976-length-11296-cov-9.244640_pt1 | contig 11296 bp, 7 predicted proteins | sample MGYA00581733_ERZ1740072 | MGnify/ENA primary metagenome ERZ1740072 (study PRJEB43018, sample SAMN04849741) | marine metagenome | isolation source: floating plastic debris | place: Pacific Ocean | collected 2008-08-30 | study: EMG produced TPA metagenomics assembly...
TGACGAGCCCACAGACGAATCAGAACCGGGTGAGGAAGAAGATACAGAGTCAGAGACTCCGACTCATGAAGAACCTTCCGATTCAGAGCCCCCTGCTGAAAACCCTGATTCCCCGAATGAGTCTGGCGAGGAAGGTTCAAACTCGGATGAGCCAATCGATGATAATCCTGATGATGAATCTGAGCAAGAACAACCAGACTCGTCTGAGGAGCCTACGTCTGAGGAGCCTACGGAGAATGAACCAGACTCATCTGAAGAACCTGGTGAAGATCCTACAGATGAGGAATCTGCGGAGGATGAGTCTGGTTCAGAAAATCCGGATACAGAAGAACCTGCAGACGAGTCAGATGGAGAAAGCACGGAATCGGAGAATTCTGCTGAAGAGTCTGAGTCGCCAGATGATGAATCTAGTAATGAAGACTCAAATGAAGAGCCCAGTGAAGATCCTACGTCTGAAGAACCTGCAGAGGAAGAGCCTAACGATCAGGAGCCAAACACTGAGGAGGATTCAGACACTGACGATCCCACAGACGAATCAGAACCGGGTGAGGAAGAAGATACAGAGTCAGAGACTCCGACTCATGAAGAACCTTCCGATTCAGAGCCCCCTGCTGAAAACCCTGATTCCCCGAATGAGTCTGGCGAGGAAGGTTCAAACTCAGATGAGTCAATCGATGACAATCCTGCTGATGAATCCGATGATGAGCAATCAGACTCGTCTGAAGAGCCCACTGAAGATCCTGATGCCGAGGAACCCACGGAGGACGAATCAGGTTCAGATGAATCAACTGAAGAGCCTGAAGAACCAAATTCAGAAGAGAATCCGGATACTGAGGACCCAACAGACGAATCAGAACCGAACGAGGAAAACACAGAACCAGAGAATCCTACTTCCGAAGAGCCCACGGAAAACGAATCAGGTTCAGACGATCCGGCTGAAAATTCTGAAGAGCCAGGCAATCCGGCTGAAGAAGATCCAGAGTCAGAGAATCCTACCGATAATGAATCCGGTGAAGAACCCAGTTCCGATACCGATACTGATGGAGAAGAGTCAGATAATGAAGAGCACTCTGAAGAGAATTCCGATACTGAAAACCCAGTAGACGAGTCAGCCCCGGATGGATCTGACTCAGACTCGGAGGAACCTGTGGACGAAGTATCAGACTCTGAAGATCCTTCTGAAGGTGATGGAGGTTCAAATCCAGATGCTCCAAGCTCCGGTTCCGGTAACAATAGTTCAGACTCAGAAGACACCAACTCAGCTCCGTCGCCCAATGACTCCGGAACCCCGCTTAAGTATAGATTTGAGGCTGAAAGTCTGTTTCTAGATGGCTATAGTTCTAAAACTCAAGAAAATGACTGGGTTTCTGCAGGAAAGCTAGTTGTTCTTCAAGGTAAAAATGGCAGAAGTGGTAAAGCCTCAGGCGTCTTTGATGGAGAAGAGGGAATATATCGGGTCAAGGTTGTCTACTTTGATGAAAGCGATGGAAAATCTGATGCTGCCGTCACGGTTGCTGGAGAAGAGTATAGTTTTCAATTTGACGAACTGACGTCTCGAGCCTACTTCTCGGATCTCAATCGGATTGAAAAGGTGACCCACGAAGCTATTTCTTTACAAACAGGAGATACCTTCGAACTATTTGGTGTCAAAAACCTGGGAGAGCGCGCTGCATTTGATTACGTTGAATTTATTCGAGTTGATGCAGAATCAGAGGAGCCAGTAGAGCCAGTAGAGCCAGTAGAGCCAGATGAAGAATCAGACCCTACTGTCGAAGATGGAGACTCTCAGAGTGATTCTTCGACTGAACAGGATCCTAATTCTGATGGAGATACTTCGGTTGAAGATAGTTCAGCTGAAGATAGCTCAAGTCTCGGTATGGAACTGTCGGGCACAAAGGGTGGCGATACCTTGGAAGGGTCGGCTGGTGCTGACATTATTGATGGGGGGCGTGGCGCTGACACCATCTTCGGTGGAGATGGTGATGACTTAATTCTAGGCAGCTGGGGTGGGGACACCATCGATGGTGGCGCTGGCAACGATACGATCAATGCTGGTCCTGGAGGCGATCTACTGACAGGAGGTACTGGCAATGATGTGTTTGTACTTGAGCAAGAGAAGCATGCTAAAACCGATACCATTACGGATTTTGAGCAAGGATTGGATCGCCTGGAGGTTAGCGCGGTAATTAGTTTCGGCGCACTAGATACAAACAACGACGGTTTTGTGGATAACACATTCCTGACCCGTCAGGGTAGTTGGCTACTCTTGGATCTATCTACCTCCGGGGGCGGCAAAGTATTAATCAACAATATTGATACTTTATCTAACGGCGATTTTGTCTAGTAGAGTCTTCTCTCTAATGGCTAGACGGCGTCTCAACAGCCGATTGACTGTTGAGACACCGCTTTTGGCGTATGCACCTCGCGATATAGTGATAATCAGCCGTTTACGCTAGCTTACAGAGGGTCTCGCCGCCATGTTCAATCCAGCCGTAGATCATACCGGAAGTAGAGTGACCAGCGGCGCAGTTGCCTTGGCTATCGATGACGATGATGCCGCCTAGCCCCTGTACTTTTTTGACCAGATAGTCAATGCCTGCGATCGCAGCCCCTTGAGCATCCATTTTTTGAAAATAAACAAAGTCAGCAATCATTTTGCACAGCACGGTTCGCTGAAACTGCTCTCCATAGCCAGTGGCCGAAACAGCGCAGGTCTCATTGTCAGCAAATACACCAGCGCCAACGATAGGACTATCACCAACGCGTCCCCACCGTTTGTTAACAATGCCCCCTGTGGACGTAGCCGCTGCTAGATTTCCCGCACAGTCTTGAGCAACGGCTCCAATGGTGCCAAGTTTTTGGATGGGTTTAGCTGCTTCATGGTCTAGCATCATGCCGCCTGCTTTCTTGGCTGCATGCCACTGACGCACACGGGTATCAATCACAAAATAATCATTGGCCATGCGGGGCAGACCGCAAAACTTAGCGAACTCACGGGCTCCTTTGCCAATGAGCATGACATGTTCGCTTTTTTCTAATACCTGTCGAGCCAGTACCGTCGGATTTTTAACGGATATAACACCCGCAACAGAGCCAGCCTCAAACGTTTTGCCATCCATAATGGCGGCGTCCATCTCGACCTCACCATATTCGTTGAGGACAGAACCTCGACCAGCATTATAAAGGGGATCGTCTTCAAGCAAAGCAGCGCAGTGCTCGACTGCATCTAGGGCACTACCGTTAGCAGATAAAATCTGACGTCCGCTTTCGAGAATACCGCGGATGCTTGCCATAAACTCGGCTTCATTTCCCTCACGTTTGATCTGTTCCAATGCGCCAGCACCGCCATGAATAATCAGAGAGAAGTTGTCCGCCATTGCTTAATAAAAATTAAAATACCTGAAAACTATTCTCATTAAATACGTCTAGATCTTGATAAGATTAAATGTATCTATGATTTGGTTACTGTCGTTACAGAAGTATCCCATAATGTAGTAGCTGACGTCAGCATACCTAGTAACAATCATGAACTCGCTTCAAGACAAAAGTTTGAATGATTTTTCCGTAGCGGAGTATGCCATGCTGGATATGGAAATAGCTGAGCTGGAAAGCCTGCGTATCAGAACTGAGCTGATGCTCGCTCTGCGACAGTATATTCAGGAACGACAGTGGACATTAGAAGAAGCAGCCCATGCTTTTCGTCAATCGTCTCCTCGTATGCAGAACTTGGTTAATGGTGAGATCAGCCGTTTTTCTGTGGAAGATTTGCTCCACCTGCTAACAAAAGCAGGGTTAAGTGTGCAAATGTCGGTGAAATGTCCGTCTGTTGTTTAGCAGCAAGAAAACCGGCCTAGGTCAAGACTACCAATAAAATTGAGTATCGCTTTACAGTCCTGCCGCAAATGTCATGGAAGCAGGACATTGTTTGATACTATTTAATTCTTTGGAATGATTTTGGCAGAGCAGATAGTCGTTATCATTCTGTTGTACTGCTTTTCTCGAAGAGGATAGCTAACGGCCTTACGTTTTCCCACAAAGAAAACAGCCTAGAATCTTATACCAAAACAGTAAAGTTCCAATTAATTTAATATTTCGCAGTTGCACTGGAGGTGCGGCGTCGTTCATGCTGTTGCGATATTGGAGATCGGTGTTCTTGGTTAGTCTGCTTGTAGGACGCACCTGATAGATGTATCCAGCGAACAGTCATTACTGTCTTTTAGCTACTGTTTTGGTTCATTGTTGCTCTGAGAATTTTAAAAATGAAGATCTTTAACCATGACATTATGATGAGCACCTTGGATAGTAACAAGGGAGTTCATCTTTTTTCAGGACGGGCATTGGGGTTAAGCTATCCAGACGATAGAGTGCAGCTCCATCCCGAACTCGCTGCCGACTGGCCAGCGTTGCGATCGCACTACGCCCGCATCGGTTTAGAGCACAGTCACGATATTGTCTGGAATGTTGGCTTTGAAGAGTTAGGTCAGCATTCGTCTGAAGACATATCGGTTTACTTTTTTGGTCATGCTTTTGAACAAGAGAAATCCTGCGCAAAACTCTTTAAGCAGCTAGATAGCGACTGGTATAAAGTTGTTCAATACATGAACTCTAAAAACAACTTTATAGAACTAGCCCACCAGCTAGACGTACCCGTTCCTCGGACAGAATGTTTTGAAAACCGGAGCCAGCTTGGCAATCTGGAAGCTTTTTCATATCCTTGCTATGCAAAACTAGCCGTATCGGACCATGGGGTCGGTATTCTACGCTGCGAGAACTCAGCAGAACTGTTAGAGGCAACAGAACAGTTTCCAAAAGACAAGCCTTTCCAAATTCAGGCAGAGATTCAGGCATCAGCGTTTCTTAATCTTCAGTATCGCGTCACTGATGACGGATTAGAGCAGGTACTGATTTCTGAGCAGATCCTGGATGGCTGTGTTCATGGCGGCAATCGCTATCCCACACAGCATCAGCCCTGGCATGTTGTTGAACCCATGGCCCAGTGGATGTTCGAAAATGGGATGAAAGGCACGTTTGGTTTTGACGTAGCCGTTGTTGAGTCTGCAGAAGAGCCTCTTTATTTAGCGATTGAGTGTAACCCACGCTATAACGGTTCATCCTATCCGACAGAGCTTGCTAAGCGATTAGAGGTTCCTAGCTGGTGTAGTGAGACCTTACAAACAGACTGTCGCAGTCTTTCGGAATTAAATCTGGAGAGTCTAGAATTTGACCCAACCACCAAAACAGGCGTTGTCTTAGTTAACTGGGGCACTGTGCAAACGGGTAAGGTCACGGTATTGCTGGCGGGATCGCCGCCGCAGCAGGCCGATCTTAGTCGTCAGATGCGACACCAGTGGAGTCGTCAGGCTCTGTCAGTCGGTTAGTAGATTTCTCTCTCTTTCTGCGGGGATAGGTTCTGTGCCTGCCCTGCAGGACTGTTTTCTCACCCTGCAGACTAGGTAATGGGCTGTTTCCGCTGGAGGAAGCCGGTGAGTAAGGCCAGTGCAAAAACGCCCAGCAGTGCAAAGACCAGCAGTAGTTTGCCTTTAGCCAATAGACCTGCCCCCAACGCGACAACGGGAGGATTTGAAATAGCCACGCTGAGGACCAAAGCTGGAATAAATTTAAGCCAGGATGCTTGGGTAAGCCCAACCCCGTAGGCAACAAAATCAAAAAAGCCGGTCATCAGAAAAGCGGTCATGAGGAAAAAGTTACGCTCTAGATGCTTTTGACTTAGCTTGTCGACTCGGCTAATAAATCGTTCACCAATTAAACGTTGGACAAAGCTACGACCAAACCGCCGCGAGAGAAAGAAGCTCAAACTACAGGAGCACAGATCGGCAAGACAAATCACAGCCAGTCCTTGGGAGAATCCGAGAAGACCTCCCGCCAGAACAGAGTAGGCCGTACCGGGCAGGGCCGGAATCACCACACTGGTAAACCGCAGAAAAAATAGAGCAAGCGGAGCCCAAACGCCTAAAGTTTCGACGTTTGCTTGTAGCTGACTAATGCCGTAGCGTTGAATCAATAAGACGACTAGGACAGTTGCGATCGCAATTCCCGCTAGCTTAAGCCACTTGCCATTTTTTTGATTCATCATCTAGAACGGTTCCCTCCTGCGTCTTTCTAATAGGGCCATGGACTTTCATAGCGGGTCTTGCTGGTCTTAGGAGACCGGCGAACCTTTGGCGCAGGAGCCGATTCATCAGCATCCTGGTTGAGCGTAATGCTGCTGGGAGTCACCTCCTGCAGAGCGCTCTGGAGCATCGGTGAGAGTTTTGTGGGTTGATTAGCAGACTGCTGTCGGTTGCGGTCTCGATTAATCTCGCGAATCCGACGAGACAACAGTTTAATAATATTGACGGCAATGCCTGGGGTTTCATCAATCGCCTCATAGAGCTGCTGCTGAGTTAGCACCAGACAGTCACAGGCGCTGGTGGTGGTGACTGAAGCCGAGCGCGGTTCGGCATCAAACAGTGACATCTCTCCAAAGCAGGTGCCTTTTGATAGGGTTGTTAGCTCCTGCGATCGCAAATGTACCCGCACCTGACCTGACACCACAATATACAGCGAGCGACCCTCCTCACCTTCTCTAAAAATACGATGATTGGCCGGAAACGAAAGCTCGTCCATAATCGAAGCTAGACGCACCAAAAAGTCATCCCGCAGCTCCGTAAAGATCGGGACAGCACGTACGAACAATAAGCGATCAACGCTGGTGAGCATAGTGGGTCTAATGGGTGGTGAAGCCGCGATGCCGGCCTGGTTAAGGAGTGTACCCCCGTGGTGGAGCAGATGCAATATGAAATGTCAACGGGCGACAGTAGCCTGCCTATCCAACATTTTCTGCGCCTGGGCAGCCACCAGCGGATCTCGATCCTTTGCCAGCTTTGGCAGCAGATCGGCTAATACCGGAGGAGACGCCGCCATATCTAGATAGCTCAAAACCGCCTCTCGGACGAACCCCACCGGATGCCGCAAAGATGCCATCACATGTTCAGTGTTAATGGGCCAGCGCTGGGTGCGGGCCACATGAAAACAGCAGGCCAGCGCCCAGTCTGATAAAAAATGTCTGAGTTCAATCAGATTGCGCAGACGTTCTTGGGGGCTTAGGGGCTGGTAGGTCACAATGGGGCTCAGCGCCATCAGAGTTTCTCTCTCATCAGAACGCTCAAACAGTGTCAAGATCGCTCGTTTAGCCGGAATATCTAAAGTATTATCCAGAATTTCCAACCCCCTGGCCTGACTAGAAGGCGAGCCATCCAGACTCAGCTCCGCAGCTTGAATCGTCGAGGACGGATAGAGAAACCGCATCAGCAACAGCATCCGCTCAAGGGCATCGGTCTTCATATCATGCAGAGCCCGTCGGAACCAGTCAAAGGTTGCTCCAGGGGCTTTATCAGCCGAGCAGTCCACCAGACCGCTGTAGAGCTGCCCAACAAACTGCAGCTCCTGGTTAAGGAGAGTTTCCACACCCTGGCGGCCCAGCTGGTCGAGGGCAATCTCAATATCGGCCGCCCGACGAATGGTCTGTTCGTCTGAAAGCTTGACTAGAATCCGCAAAATCCAGCGGCGCGGCTCGCCCCAGGATGTCATTAAATTAGACGCCAGCAGGTTTAACGCTCGTAGGGTACCAATACGGCCCACCACGTTCCAGGCCTGATGTCGTAGCGTATCGGGCTGATATTTGTTGTTGGCCAGCTCTGTCAGCATCGGCAGGGCATCGTCTCCCAGGTCCACCAGGGCTTGCATCGCCGCTTCTCGGGTGGACTTATAGCTCAGCGCCTGCAGCAGCGACGGATAGCGTTCTGTTAATCGTGTGGCGGCGATCGCTTCTAACATGGAGCACCGCACCCGCAGCGAATCATCATTTAACAGATTGGGAACATGAAGCCGCAGCCCCTGCATATACTCGGCCTCACCCAGGGCACGACAGCCCATCACTCGCTCGCGCTCCTCTTTGTGCACTAGCATCTGCTGCAAAATATAAGTGGCTCTGGCCCGCTCTGATGAGCTGCCCCGTTTGAGCATCATGGAAGCGGCAGTACCACGCACCACGGGGTCAACGCTGGGTTTGAGATAGGGCTTGAGCTGGTTAATGTCAGCATCGGTCTGGGTCAGCCAGACATAGCGGACGGCCAGAGCCAGAATCGCCGGTTCCTGAGACGGAGAAATCAGGGCATCCACATAGCCCGTAAAGATAGGGTCCGGATACACCAGCATGGTCTCTAAACTTTGTTTTTGTAATCCTGGCGACAGCTCGCTTAACATCGGCGCGAGGACTTCACTGACGCTACGCGGTTCGATCTGGGTCAGTAGCTCAACTAGCGAGCGTTTGTCGGCCTCGGCACCGGGTTTGTCCAAGGCTTCGATAATGGCCTGTTTTAGCACCCGCAAGCTAGCATCGGAAAAGCTCAGCAGCCCGCGCTCAGCGGTGAGCACCAGCAAATTGAGATATTGCGATCGCAGCAAGAATATACTGCCCAGCCACAGTAGCGACAGCCCCAGAGTAATCACCAAAAAGATGCGGGCACTCGGTAGCCCCAGCCGCTCAGACAGCGCCACCACCAGCAAAATCCCTACCCCCACCAGACCGATGGCCAACGATTCTGATACCCCAACCAAAGACTGTACCCGCGCTCGCCGTCGAGCTGGCACCGGCTGAAACAGCACCGGACGACTGCTGGCCACAATGGTGTAGCGTAGCCATTCATCTACAAATTTGAGAAGAACTAAACCAACAAACAAGCCTGCGGCCCCTGCCAGCATCGGCAGACTAAACAACAGACACAGACAGGTAACAACAGCCATCATCGCGGGCAAAATTCCAGCGGTGATAAACAGTCCCAGTCGCTCAATCAAACGGCTAGAGGTAAACAGCTGGGTGACAAGCTCGGTCAACCCCAGCACCCCGGTAAAAATCCCCAAGAATTTAGCCATTGTATCAACGCTAAATTCCTGAATAGTCAGCTGATAGAGATACTGATATTCCACCAGGTACAACAGCATCTGAGCAATGACAAAAAAGCCGATCAGCAGCAGCACATAGCGCCGAATCAGCTTACGCAGCCGTCTGGCCGAAAAGTTAGCGTTGGAAACCTCAACCGTACGTCGCTTAGAGTCAGGAAACGCATGCTCGTAGGTACTACTGATGTAAAACAGCACCGCGGTCGCCACCAGCATGATGCCCAAAACGAGATAAATCACGTTTTTAACATCTAAAAATCCTAAGACAGCAAACAGCGTAAACCCGCTCAAAATGTCGGCCACCAGGTTACCGCTGCTAATCAGAGGAAATGTGCGTTTAATCTCACGAATATTAAATAGCTGGTTGGCCAGCACGGACAGATTAAGCTCATTTAGATTAGTAATCGCCTCCATCCACAGCCGCATGGCAAAGATCGTCAGCGGGGCCCAGGCCGCCACTCCCAGTCCGATACGAAATAGAACAATCGGCAGGGTCATCATCAGAGCGATGAGTACAATCACCTGACGTAATGGCAGCAGACGCTGCAGCCACGAATAGATACTGCCCAGGCTGCCCCCCACAAAAGCGGTAAACAGATAGACCAAAGGCAGCCAGTTAGCTCCATACTGTTCCAAAAATAGAGCTGCCGAACTCACCTCAAGCCACATGATGCCAACGGACATGAGGGTATAGAACACAAACAGCAGCAGGGTTCGATGTCCGTCTTCTGTGCGCAGGTTTAGCGCTGAAAATAGTTTTTGAAGCCAGGGAGACTTAGCGTAAGAGGGGGCCGACTGCATAGGCAAAACAGAGTGGCTCAGCAGAAGCCAATGACGATCATGCCAAAGACGCTACCGGATCATCTGAGAATCATCAATAGCAAATGGCTGATTTTGCTTCTGTAGCATGCCCGAGCTGTCATTTAAATCGGTCATCTGCCTAACGACCGCTATCCTAGGGAATGGTTTGAGCTGCCGTTGCGGTAGGCTGGCAGCTTGGGGGGAACCACCGAGGGCAGCTGGGGCAGGGGCGCAGAATAGGGTGCCTGGGACGCCTGAGATTCAATTACAGAGACATCTTCATAGCTAAGAGAAAGTTCTCCTTGGAGATGTTTGAGCCACTTTTTTAAGGGCTTTCCCAACGGATTTTCTAGGGCTAAGGCCGCGACAAACGCCTGACGATAGCGATCGCAGCTGCCTTGATAGGTGGCATAGGGTGTCATCACATCGGCCTCGATTGTCTGGCTTTGATGTAGGGTAATCCCTAGCTGGTGGCGCAAAAATTCCAAAATATTACGATTGACCGGGGAAATATGTCCCTGGGACACATATTCCTCCACGCAGCGACGATACTCTCGCTCAGGGGAATAGGGTCTGACCGTCAGCAGCGGCGAACGACTGTCCTGGCCATCGCGATCTTCAGGCCCCAGCGCGATGGGAAAAATATCCAGACCGGTAGCGCCCAGGGCTTGGGCCATATAGGCTTGCAGATCATCGGCAGAAATAGCGCCATCCGCATCAACATCGGCTAGACCGGTGGATATGCCCTCGATTAGATGCTGGGTATATAGGGACAGTCCCCGCTCGGTAATGGACCAGGGGTGGTCGTTGCTGCCGACCGCGGTAAACAGAGCACAGCTGCAGTCGGCCAGACGTTTGGTCGGCAGCCCCGGCTCAAGCGACCGGGGCATACCCTGCTGAGGCGAAAGCGACCCCCACATGCAGTCTAAGATCATCACCCGATTTAGCCCTGGCTGTAGCGACGGCAGGGCCTGGCGAATATAGTCGCTGGAGACGGCAGTAGCAGGAATGGCATCTAGCTGAGTATCGTTAGCGGTCAGATAAAAGCGGCCGCTGTGGGGGTCAATAACTCCGCAACCGGCGTAGTAAATCAAACATAGATCCCCGTGACGACACCGATAGGTCATCAGCGCAATGGCATGACGCATCTGTCGCAGATTGGGATTAACCAGTGTGACGACGTGATCGTCTCGTAATCCCTCGACATCAGCGAGCAGCGCTTGTTTTAGGGCAGTAATATTTGCGATCGCAGGAGAACTGTCTATAGGGTTTGGTGCCACGTTATCGGTACTGACTCCGATTAACAGGATGTGTTTGCCCATATCTCTGTGTTCCCAATAGGAGTTGATGAACGGCTGGCACAGTCTGTATAACTGCTCGCTTGTATAAAATTTCGCTAACAGATTTCAGTTTCAGGATGCTTCGATCACAAGCTATGGTTCTGACATAAAATAATGGGCCGTCCCTACTGTTCCTCCTATGAAACACACCCTTTCTGTTTTGGTCGAAGACGAAGCAGGCGTTCTCTCTCGGA
>ERZ1740072.977-NODE-977-length-11286-cov-4.690321_pt1 | contig 11286 bp, 11 predicted proteins | sample MGYA00581733_ERZ1740072 | MGnify/ENA primary metagenome ERZ1740072 (study PRJEB43018, sample SAMN04849741) | marine metagenome | isolation source: floating plastic debris | place: Pacific Ocean | collected 2008-08-30 | study: EMG produced TPA metagenomics assembly...
CCCAGATAGGTGTAGATGCCCGACGCAGTGGCCAGCACGCCAAGGGCAGTGCCGGAAAACGTGTCGAGCCAGCCCAGATGCCCCTCGAGCTCGCGTGCATAGCGCACGCCGCGCGCCTGAACGGCTGTCAGCCTTGTGTCGTCGGTCATGCGCGTGTCCCCTGGCCGTGATTGGAACAAGCTAAGCGCTGGCGCGGGGCGCGCCAAGGGGGCGGGTGTGATGCTACGGCTGCCTCTTGCGATTGTTCACACTTTGTTCATATTCTGGAGCCATGACGGACCTGATCGACGCCCCGACCCTGATGCCCGGCCAATTGCTGGCGCGCGGTGTTGCGCGGCACCTGGCCTCGCTGGGCTGGGCCACGGTCGAGGAACTGGTGCCGGCACGCGGCCTGCGGGTCGATGTCATGGCGCTGGGACCCAAGGGGGAAATCTGGGTGGTGGAGTGCAAATCCTCGCGCGCGGATTTCATGTCAGACAGCAAGTGGCAGGGTTATCTGGAATGGTGCGACCGGTTCTTTTGGGCGGTGGACGGCGATTTTCCGGTGGAGTTGCTGCCGGAAGAGAGCGGCCTGATCCTCGCCGACGCCTATGACGCCGAGATTGTGCGCATGGCACCCGAGGACAAGCTGCCACCCGCGCGGCGCAAGTCGGTGATCCAGGGCTTTGCCACCCATGCGGCGCGCCGTTTGCACGGGTTGCGCGACCCGGGTGCCGGTCTGGGCTGGTAGCCTCGGGCGCGTATTTGTGGTTGGCGGGACCGGGGCAGGCATTCTACGCTGCGCGCCGGGAGGACCTGCCAGATGAAAGACCAGATGGATGCAAGGATCGGGTACTTTGATGCCGCAGCCTGCGATGTGGCCGCGTTCGAAGCGCTGATTGCGCAGGAAACACCGCGCGACATTTGCCCGCGAGCAATCGACATCCAATCCAAGGTACCGATCTACGATATGGCGGCGCTGCGCCCGGAACTGGAGACGACTGACACCCGCCGTGCGCTGATGAGCGAGTGGGCGCAGGTGCTGCTGTCGGGGCCGGGGGCCGTGGTGTTGAAACGCGCCTATGCCGACACGGGCGTGCTGGATGAAGCGACCGAGATTTTCAGCGTCATCATCGCCGAGGAGAAGGCGGAACAGGGCGGCGGTGCCGATCACTTTGCCGCTGCTGGTGCCAATGACCGCATCTGGAATGTGCAGGAAAAGCTGTGTTTGCGCGCACCGGATGTCTTTGTCCGCTATTTTGCAAATACCACGCTGGATGCGATCAGCGAGGCGTGGTTGGGCCGTGGCTATCAGATGACGAGCCAGGTCAATCTGGTGCATCCCGGCGGGGCCGCGCAGGAGGCGCACAGGGATTATCACCTGGGCTTCATGACGACCGAAGAGGCGGCGGGTTTTCCGGTGCACATGCACCTGCTGTCGCCGCTGTTGACGTTGCAGGGGGCGGTCGCGCATTGCGATATGCCGGTGGCGTCGGGGCCGACGCAGCTGTTGCCCTATTCGCAGGCGTATCCCGCAGGTTATGTGGCGTTCCGCCTGCCGGAATTCCGCGCAGCCTTTGCCCGGTCGGCGGTGCAATTGCCGCTCGACAAGGGCGATGCGCTGTTCTTCAATCCCGCGCTGTTTCACGCGGCGGGCGCGAACCGGACGACGGACATCGAGCGGATGGCCAACCTGTTTCAGGTATCGTCACCCATGGGCCGGTCGCTGGAAAAGCTGGACCGGCTGGCCATGGCCAAGGCCGTTTATCCGCATCTGGGGCAGGTTTCGGGGCTGGAACAGGTTGCGGCCATTGCTGCGGCGGCGGAAGGCTATCCGTTCCCCACGAACCTCGACTCTGACCCTCCTGTAGGCGTGTTGGCCCCCGAAAGCGATCAGGCCTTGTTGCGGCGCGCGTTGGATGAGGGGATGCCACCTGCGGCGTTGAACGCAGCGCTGGACGCGGCAGCGGCCAAGCGCGGTTAGGTCAGGGGCAGGGCGTCCCGCTCTGCCTTGGTGACGAGATGGACATCGGCCACGGGCGTGCCCTCGGCGTCAAAGAACGGCGTATCCTTCCACTTGCCGGTCAGGCGCGCGCCGATGGCGCGGCGGGCACAGCCCGCGATGCAGCGTGCCAACCCTTCATGCCCGCGCTTGCCGCTGGGCTTGCGCACAAAGGCGCGGGCGACGACAGGGCCCAAAGCGTCCGGGTCCTCCAGCCGATCTGTGCGGAATGAGGTGAAGCTGAGCTTGGGTGAGCGTGCCGTGAGGAACATCGTCGCGCCGCAGCACCGCGCCTGCCAGCGCAACGGCCCCTTGTGGCTGAAGGCGAAAGGGGCCAGTTGATCGCGACCGTCGTCGATACGCACATGGAACGGCGTTGTCTGGTAGAGTTGCACCGCATTCGGTGCGGGATCGGGTTGCCCGGCATAAACCTCGGCCGCGCGGCAATCGTGGCAAAAGCATTCCACGCGTGTTCCGCTGGCTGGCGTTATGCCAACCAACGTACCGCGCAACTTGTTGCAATCACACGCGAATTTGAGATCCGCGCCCGCCATGGATCAGGCAGCCGCGTTCTTGTTGGCGGCCTTCTTGGCCCCGCCCCTGGGCGAGTTGGCGTCGATGAAGTCCAGCACGAGGGGGCGGATATTGTTGCGCCAGCTCTTGCCCGCGAAGATGCCGTAATGGCCTGCGCCGGGCTCCACGTGGCTCGCCTTTTTGTCATCGGGCAGGCCGGTGCACAGGTCCAGTGCCGCGATACACTGTCCTGGGGCGGAGATGTCGTCATTCGCGCCCTCGACCGTCTTGACCGCGACGGTGGTGATCTTGCCCATGTCGACGGGCTTGCCCGCAACGGTGAACATGTTCTTGGCGATCTCGGCCCGTTTGAAGATACGTTCGACCGTGGAAAGGTAGAACTCAGCCGTCATATCCATCACGGCGAGGTATTCGTCGTAGAACTTGTTGTGCTTGTCGTGGTCGCCAGCCTCGCCTTTGGCGACGCGGGCGATCTGGTCTGTGAACGCCTTGGAATGCTTTTCGGCGTTCATCGACATGAAGGACTGCAGCTGCAAAAGTCCGGGATAGACCATGCGGCCCACGCCGGGATATTTGAAGCCGACGCGCTGGATCATCAGCTCTTCGAGCTGGCCCATGGTCACGCGGCGGCCAAAGTCGGTCACATCCGTCGGGGTGGCGTCCGGATCGATCGGCCCGCCGATCAGCGTCAGCGAGCGTGGCTGCGCATCGGGGTCTTCTTCGGCCAGGTAGGCGGTGGCGGCCAGCGTCAGCGGGGCAGGCTGGCAGACGGCGATCACATGGGTGTCTGGCCCCAGTTCGCGCATAAAGTCGACGAGGTAGAGCGTGTAGTCCTCGACATCGAACTTGCCGGCGCTCACCGGAATGTCGCGGGCATTGTGCCAGTCGGTCACGTACACCTCGCAATCGGGCATCAGCGACATCACGGTTGAGCGGAGCAGCGTGGCATAGTGGCCCGACATGGGCGCCACCAGCAGCACCTTGCGTTTGCGCGGCTTGCGCCCCGTCACATTGAAGTGGATCAGGTCGCCGAAGGGGCGCGGCACGATCACGTCGATGCTGACCAGATGGTCTTTGCCGTCTTCGGCGGTGATCGAGGGGATACCCCAGTCGGGTTTCACGACCATACGCTGGAAGGTGCGTTCGGTCACCTCACCCCAGGCGCGCATCCATTCCATCGCAGGGTTCGGCAGCATGGCCATGGCGGGGTAAGCGCCGATGGCAGCCGCGGTCGCGCCCAACCACTGGTTCGTATTGCGCATCGTTTCCATCAGGTCGTAGCTCACCATGTAGCGCATGACCATATACTCCTACTGTAGGGGCGAAACGTGTCGGTTCCGCATCGGACGGTTTGTCGCTTTGCCCCCTGAAACATGCGACCATACACAGACACCATGCAGGCAAGTGCACAAATGCTGCAAGTGCGAGAGTAGGACGAAGAGGTTAACATGACAACCAGTGACACCACCTCTGGTGCAGTGACGGGCGAAAACCTCGACAAATTGAACACAAATCTCCGAAAGGTTGAGGAGCTGACGAAGCGACTCACCCAGGTCATGACGCACCGCAGCACGCACAATGCCGCCCTCGACGGCCCGAATCAGGAGCTGTTCGGCAAGGCCGCGACGGCCTACTGGCACGAGGCGATGCGCGATCCGGCCAAGGTGCTGGAGCACCAGTTGCAGTTCTGGTCCAAATCCGTGACCCATTTCGTCGAAGCGCAGCAGGCGCTGGCCAGCGGCAAGCTGAAAGCGCCCGACAATCCCGGCCCCAAGGACCGCCGCTTTGCCAACCCGCTGTGGGACACGCATCCCTATTTCAACTTCGTCAAGCAGCAGTATCTGATCAATGCCGACGCGGTGTTGCAGGCCGTCGATGACGTCACCGACCTTGATCCCAAGGAAAAGCAGCGGCTGTCCTATTTCTCGCAGCAGATCCTCGACATGATGTCGCCCACCAACTTTCTCGCCACGAATCCCGACGCGCTGGAAAAGGCGGTCGAGACCGAAGGCCAAAGCCTGATCGACGGGCTGGAAAACCTGATCGGCGATCTTGAGGCCAACAATGGCGAGCTGGTTGTGCGGCTGGCGGACGAGACCGCGTTCGAGCTGGGCCGGAACATTGCGACCACACCGGGCAAGGTCGTCTATCGCACCCGCATGATGGAGTTGATCCAATACACGCCCAGCACCGAAAAGGTGCACAAGACGCCTATTGTGCTGTTCCCGCCCTGGATCAACAAGTTCTACATCCTCGATCTGAAACAGCAGAACAGCTTGGTGAAATGGATCGTCGATCAGGGCTATACCCTGTTCGTGGTGTCCTGGGTCAATCCCGATGCGGCCTATGCCAGCGGTGGGCGCGAAGACTATGTCGAGGACGGCTATCTGACAGCCATCAAAGAGGCCAAGGCGATCACCGGCGAAAAGCAGGTCAATGCCATCGGCTACTGCATCGCGGGCACCACGCTGTCGCTGACGCTGAGCCTGCTCAAGCAGCGCAAGGACAAGTCGGTCAAATCCGCCACCTTCTTTACCGCGCTGACGGATTTCGGTGATCAAGGCGAGTTTTCTCCGTTCCTGACGGATGATTTCATCGACGGGATCGAGGCGGAATGCGCCGAAAAGGGCATCCTGCCGTCGGTCATCATGGCGCGCACGTTCACGTTCCTGCGGGCCAATGACCTCGTCTACACCCCTGCGATCAAGAGCTACATGATGGGGCAGACACCGCCTGCGTTCGACCTGCTCTACTGGAACGGGGACGGGGCGAACCTGCCGGAAAAGATGGCGATGCAGTATTTGCGCAGCCTGTGCCAGCGCAACGAACTGGCCGAGGGCGGGTTCGAGCTGCTGGGCCACCGGCTGACGCTTGACGATATCGACGTGCCGGTTTGCGCCATTGCCTGCGAAACCGACCACATTGCGCCCTGGGCCAACTGTTACCGGGGTGTTCAGCAGTTCGGCTCAAAGGACCGCACCTTTATCAAGACGCAGTCGGGCCACATTGCGGGGATCGTCAACCCACCGTCCAAAAACAAGTACGGCCACTATACGAACCCGGACCTGACCCTTGATCCTGGCGCCTGGAGCGAGACGGCGGATTTCCACGAAGGGTCGTGGTGGCCACGCTGGGGCGATTGGCTGAAAAAGCGCAGCGGGGCCATGGTGGCCGCACGCACGCCGGGCGATTCTGCCCATCCGGTGCTGTGTGATGCGCCCGGAACATACGTTGCCGTCAAGGCCAAGCCCTGACAGTGGCGCAGATCAAATTACTGAATTCCTTAACGGTTTCCCCTGCGTTACGCCATTTTGCCGCAGTGCAGCAAAAGGGTTGATTTTCTGCACTGCAGCATGCATATTGTTTGCATATGCAGAACGCAGGAATGGTCCTGCTAAAATCTACCGCAAGGACTGAGTACCATGGCCAAAGCCGCACAAGATATGACCGCAATGTTCAAAGACGTTATGGGTGCCTTCCCCGTTGACACAGCTGCAATGGAAGACGCGTTCAAAACAGCGACCACGCTGAACGAAAAGCTGAGCCACGTCGCCATCGACGCCGCCGAGAAATCCACCGAGATTTCCTCGAAGTGGACCAAAGAGACGCTGGCGAAACTGGGTGACATGTCCAAAGCCAAAGCTGAGCCGGCCGACTACGCCAAAGCGATGACCGATTTCGCGTCGTCCTACGCCGAAGTCACCGCCGAGCACATGGCCGCGTTCGCCGAAGTTGCGAAGAAAGTCCAGATGGACACCGTTGAGCTGATGATGGCCGCGGGCAAAGACATGAGCGAAGACGCGCAAGCCGTTGTGAAAAAAGCAACTGGCGACCTGACAGCTGCTGCGAAAAAAGCGGCTGCCAAGTAAGCGACACGCTGCAACAGAATATCGCGCCAACTCCTCCCTGATACGGCGCGGTGACTGTGGCGGGCTCCTTCGGGGGTCCGCCTTTTTCATGTGTGGATCACATTTGTGATAACGCGATGGCGAGTGCGTCGTAGACCACCCGCACGCGCGGCACGCGCCGCAAATCAGGATGCGCGGTGAGCCAGACGGGCAGTGTTTCCACCGGCTCGTCTCCGAATAGGCGCTGCACGCGCGGGTCGGTGTCGCCGACAATGCACTGGGTAAAGCCGATGCCGCAGCCCGCGAGCACCAGTTGCCAGCATGCCGCCTGATCATCGCAGCGCACACCGAAAGCGGTGCGTTCCAGTATCAGGCCGCGCGCCCGGAAACCGTCGATGATCAACGTACTGCGGTCATAGCCGATCAGGTCGTGCTGCGGGATGTCCTGCAACCGCTGCGGCAGACCGCGTCGCGCGATATAGCTGTGGCTGGCATAGGCGCCCAGTTCCAGATCCGCCACATGGCGCGTGATCACGTCGTCCTGCGTGGGTCGGTACATCCGCAGCGCTATGTCGGCCTCGCGCCGCAGCAGGTTTTCGCTGCTGTCGGAGGCGGCGACTTCGACCTCGATCTCCGGATGTGCGGTGCGCAGGTCTGCGATGATCGCGGGCAACGTGAAATGCGCCACGACGCGGCTGGCCGTGATGCGCACCGTGCCGTCAAGGCTGGACGTGGGCGCCGACGGGCCGAACCGGGCTGCGGCATCGGCCATTGTCTCAGCGTGGCCGAGCAGGTCCGCCCCTGCCATCGTCAGCGCCATGCCTGCCCGCCCTCGGTCGAACAGGCGCGTGCCCAACTCGGTTTCAAGCTGCGCAATATGGCGGCTGAGCGTGGGCTGGCTGCTGCCCATCGCGCGTGCCGCCGCAGAAAGCGAGCCATGCGCTGCCACCGCGGCAAAGGATTGGATCTGTGACCAGTCGGTCATCTATGTCATCCACATTTGAATGGATATATTTGTATTTGGCCAAATGCTATCCGGTTTCTGGCCCGTTAGATAGGGTGCATGTTTGGTCAGCTATGGGACATGCACAATGCAGAAGGTTCTGATTTTGGGCGCAACGGGCCGGTTTGGCCGCGCCGCCGCCACAGCGTTTCAGGACGCTGGGTGGCACGTCACGCAAACTGCGCGTCGGTGGTCTTCGGCGGGGGCAGGGCGCGTGACGCTTGACCCATCGGACGCAGCCGCGGTGACAGAGGCAGCGCAAGGTCAGGACGTTATCGTCAACGCAGTGAACCCACCCTACCCGGATTGGTCGGTCGTGGTGCCGCGCCTGACACGGGCGGTGATCGCGGCGGCCAAGGCGACAGGCGCGACCGTCTTGATCCCCGGCAACCTCTACAATTACGGTGCGGCCATGCCCGAGGTGTTGCGCGAAGACACGCCCTGGACCGCGCAAACACGCAAGGGTGCCATCCGCATTCGTATGGAAAGCGCATATCGCGACGCGGGCGTGCGCACGATTGTGCTGCGCGGCGGCGATTTCCTCGAGGCCGAGCCAAGTGGGAACTGGTTCGATGCGCATATTGCCGTCCGCGCGTGGGAGGGCAAGGTGATGTATCCCGGGCCCCGCAACATCGTGCACGCATGGGCCTGGCTGCCGGACATGGCCGCTGCCATGGCTGCGCTCGCGGACCGGCGCGATGCCTTTGATCCCTTTGTGGAATTCGGCTTTGAAGGCTACGCGCTCACTGGCGATGACCTGATCGCGCTGATCGAACAGGCGGTGGGACGGCCAGTGCGCGTGCGTGGCATGCCGTGGCCTATGGTCCGCGCCATGGGGCTTGTCTCGCCGCTCATGCGCGAGGTGGTCGAGATGCGGTACATGTGGCGCGTGCCGCACCGCGTCGACGGCACCCGGCTGTCGCAGGTGCTGCCCGATCTGCCGAGGACCCCGCCGGCGCAGGCCATCGCAGCCGCGCTCGCCGCACGGAAACCGGCTGCTCTGACAGAATGACGCACGTCGTCCTTTCTTTTTCCCGGGCGCGGGCCTAAGCTGCGATGCAGCACGCACGCGGGGAGAACACACGTGACCGAAAAACCAGCGCCCTTGCTGATCAAGCGATACGCCAGCCGCCGCCTCTACAATACCGAGACGAGCGACTACGTGACGCTTGAGGATATCGCAGGCTTTATCCGCGACGGGCGCGAGGTGCAGATCGTTGACCTCAAGACCGGCGACGACCTGACCCGGCAGTACCTGCTTCAGATCATCGCCGAACACGAAAGCCGCGGCGAAAGTGTGCTGCCGGTGGATGTGCTGAACGATCTGGTGCGCAGCTACATGACCGGCAACGTGTCGGTGGTGCCGCAATTCCTGCAAGCCTCGTTCGAGATGTTGCGCGACGGACAGAGCCGTATGGTCGAAAACATGTCGGCGATGAACCCGCTCGCCAAGATGCCCGGCTTTGACGCCATGCAGGCGCAGCAGGAGGCCTTCATGAAGGCGATGACGGGCGGGCTGGGCAGTGGCTGGACCGGCGGCAGTGGCCCCGCACCCGATAGCAGTGAAGAGACCGAAGACCTCGACACCATAAAGAAACAGCTGGCCGAATTGCAGGACAAGCTGTCAAAGCTGTCCTGATACGCGCGTCCGGTGTTCAGGGCGCATGATCCAGTCGAAATAGCGTTGGCGCAGGGCCGTGGCGACAGGCCCTGCGGCCCCATTGGAAAAGTGCCTGTCATCGACTTGCGCCACCGGGATCACACCACCCCCGGATGAGGACAGAAACACCTCGTCCGCCTGCCAGAATTCGTCGAGCGGCAGGGGTCGGACATCTGTTTGCCGCCCGGCCTCGCCACACATCTCAAGCACGGTGCGCCGCGTGATGCCGTGCAACACACCGTGGTCCGACGTCACCACCCGGTCGCCAAACAGGGCAAAGACGTTGAACCCCGGCCCTTCGGTCACGTGGCCCGCGTGATCCAGCAGCACTGTCGTCTCGTACCCGCGGTCCTTGGCCTCGAACAGGCCCGAAGTGAAGTCGCCCCAGTGGTAGTTCTTGACCGTCGGATCGACGCTGTCCTGCGGGATGCGCCGCACGGATTTCGCGATCCAGACGGTCGTGCCCTTGGCCGCGACGTCCGGCTTGACGATGTGCACATACGGCACGCACCACGCAAAAAAGTGGTTGTCGCAGTCGCGCGGATCACGGCTGCCCGGGACCGGGTTGCGCCCGCGTGCCGCGACCATGGCCACATAGGCATCGGTCAGCCCCGAGGCCGCGACCATCCGGTGCAGTGCTGCGCACACAGCATCCGCATCCATCCCGATGTCGAAACGCAGCGCAGTGAGCGACGCCATGAACCGCGCCACGTAGTCGTCCAGCCGAAAGAATGCGCCTTGCCAAACCGGCACCACGTCATAGGCGATGTCGGAATGGGTCACGCCCCAGTCGGTGACCGGGATGGCCGCGTCGGCAATGGGTATGATGTGGCCGCCGATCCAGGCGGCCCCGTTGGAAAGATCTGTCATGGACCCGGACCCTAGGGCGCGTTTCGGCCCGAGGGAAGGCCGCTCAGGCCGCCTTGGCCGCGACCGAGGCGTCGATGGCCGCCAGCAGCGCATCCGCCACCGCGTCCAGCGTGTCCATGGTCAGGTGCACCGGCAGCCGCACGTCACAGGCGCGCATCAGCATGGCACGCGTCTGCGGCAGTTCGGGCAGGTCCGGCACGAACTGCCAGTTCCAGAAGGCCCGGGCATTGTCCGCGCTGGCGCCAAAGACCTGCACCTTGACCCCCAGCATGGCCGCTTCGGCGACAAAGGTCGCAACTTGCACATCGTCCAGATCCACCAGGTTGAACTGGATCGAATCGGGGGCCCGTTCCTCCCCGGGCAGGGGGGCGGGCACGTCGATATGCGGGCTTTGCGCCAGCAATGCGGCCACGTGGTCATGGTTGCGCCGCCCGTCGACGACACGTCGCGCCAGGTGCGGCAGTTGCGGCCGGATCACGGCGGCGCTCAGGTTCGACAGGCGCAGGTTATAAAGCGGCAGGCGGTTCTGGTGCGTGGCAAAGGCATCCTGCAGCACCGGGTGTTTCTTCCAATTGTGTTCGTAGGCACCCGACATGATGATCGCCCGCGCCACGAGGTCGGCATCATCGGTGATCATGATCCCGCCTTCGCCGGCGTTGATCATCTTGTAGGACTGGAAGGAAAAGCAGCCGATCGCGCCGATCGTTCCGATTTTTTCGCCATTCCACGTGGTGCCCAGACTGTGTGCGGCATCCTCGATCACCGGCACGCCCGCCGCATCGCACAGCGCCATGATCGCGTCCATGTCCGACGTGTGTCCCCGCATGTGGCTGACGATCACCGCATGACAGCCGGGCAGCTTGGCGGCGAAGTCCGCCATGTCGATGCGGTAGTTGTCGCCCACCTCGCACAGCACCGGCAGGCAGTCGGCATGGATCACGGATGACGGGACAGCGGCAAAGGTAAAACCGGGGATCAGCACACGCGCATCGCGCGGCAGGTCCAGCGCCTTGAGCGACAGGAACAGGGCCGCCGAACAGGACGACACCGCCAGCGCAAAGCGACTGCCCATCATGGCGGCGAACTCCGCCTCCAGCAGCGACACGGGCGCATCCGCGGCCGCAGTGTAGCTAAAGAGGTAGCCAGAGGACAGCAACCGTACAATCTCGGTCCGGGCTACGGGCGGGATCGCCTCGGCTGAGAGCAAATCGGGGAGGGCCATATTTCAGAATCCTTATGCCTGTCTTTGGATTTTTTAAATCCGTTAGGAGCAAAAGGAAACGGTTTTGTGACAAACGGGGCTTGGCGCGCAATCTCATGCTGTCTGTGGGCTCAAAGGCCGAGGCGGTCGCGCAGCAGGTGCAGCTGATAGAGGCCGGCGAAGCCTGCG
>ERZ1740072.980-NODE-980-length-11245-cov-6.370956_pt1 | contig 11245 bp, 14 predicted proteins | sample MGYA00581733_ERZ1740072 | MGnify/ENA primary metagenome ERZ1740072 (study PRJEB43018, sample SAMN04849741) | marine metagenome | isolation source: floating plastic debris | place: Pacific Ocean | collected 2008-08-30 | study: EMG produced TPA metagenomics assembly...
CAGCAGAGCGACGAGGAACGAGAAGATCCCCAGGGCTTCTGCGAAGGCGATGCCGATGAACAGTGTCGCTGTCTGACCGGCAGCTGCCGATGGGTTGCGCAGAGCGCCAGCGAGGAAGTTGCCAGCCACGTGGCCAACACCGATAGCGGCGGCACCTGAACCGATTGCTGCGAGGCCTGCGCCGATGTGTGCGAGTTCACCTTCCATGAGAATTCTCCTTGAATTGGAAGTTAGAGGGGCATGGCGGACGACACGTCCGCCTTACGTTAGTGATGCGGATGCAGCGCGTCCTTGAGGTACACGCATGTGAGAATGGTAAAGACGTAGGCCTGAATGGCTGACACCAGTACTTCGAGGCCATAGATCGCCATGACGCCAAGGATTGCCACCGGGGCAATCGCGGCGACTTGGGCGAAGCCTGCGAACACTTTCAGAACGGCGTGACCGGCCATCATGTTGCCGGCCAGACGAATGGAGTGGCTGACCGGACGTACGAAGTACGAAATGATTTCGATCAGAGCCAGAACCGGACGCAGCGGCAGAGGTGCACTTGCCACCCAGAACAGGCTCAGGAACCCAGCGCCGTTCTTGACGAACCCAAGAATGGTGACTGCAAAGAAGACGCCAAAGCCCAGCACCGCTGTGACAGCAATGTGCGATGTGGTTGTGAAAGATGTTGGGATCAGGCCAAGGAAGTTGGCGCACAGGATGAACATGAACAGCGTCATGATGTAGGGGAAGTACTTGATCCCGTCCTTGCCGGTCACGTCTTCAACCATCTTGTAGACAAAGCCGTACATCAGTTCTGCGATCGATTGGCCTCGGCCCGGAACAACAGCACGCTTTGATGTCGTCAGGACCATCAGACCAAGTACAGCCAGAACAGCCAGCGCGAGCCAAAAGGTCACATTGGTGATGGTGTACCAGTGGATCGGATCACCAACGCTGCCAAACAGTGGCTTGACGAGGAACTGATCCATTGGGTGGAATTCAAGACCACCGCCGCCGTGTGCTTCATCTGCCATTTGGCTCTCTCCGTCTCATATCTCACCCGTTAGGGCGGTCATCTTCTTCGGCCAATTCGGCGGCCTGCTTGCTTTGGACTTCTTCCGCACTGCGCATCATCGTTTTGATACCGCCGGCGAGGCCCAGAAAAATAAACACGATCATGAACCACGGAGAGGTGCCAAAAATAGCGTCCAACCCGTACCCCATACCAAACCCGATCCCCAGACCGGCCACCAACTCGATCACCATGCGCCATGCAAGCTGTGCCTGCGAATGATGATCCGGCGTACGGGGTTTTGGCGCGCGGTCCTCTTTGACGGCCTGCAGACGCGCATTGAGCGCCTCCATCTTGGCCTTGTCGTCAGGGTCGGTCACGTGCCTTTGTCCCGTCCTTTGGATGCCTTGCTGGATATGTCGGGAGACGGAATGAGTCAATCTTCCGCGGAAGCGCGTTAAGCATATGTTTTATATTACTTATTACCCATTCGGCCTGGTCGCGACACCGCGCCGCACGCACCAAAAGCAGGCATTTCCCGCACAATGTCACATTCAACCGAATGGTTGATCTTTTGCCGCAATGGCTGCTCGCCTCAGCCATCCTACCGCCGCGATTGCCGCCTACTGTGTTTGATACCTCAAAGGATACGACCGATGCTTCTTCGACTTCTGATCATCATGTCCGTGCTGTCGCCTCTGACCTGGACACAAATCGGCGCGTTCATAGCGACCATCGGTCTTGTCACAGTAATCGGCGCCCCATTGACGTTCCTCATCTTGCTACTGCCAACCCTCACCCTTTGCATGTGGATTCTCTATGGCTCCAAGGCGATCAGCGGGTCATACATTCCGGGTATTCTTGTGACTGCAGCTCTGGCAGCAGTGCCTCCATTTTTGCTTTCGCCATGGATCACATCTCAGGTCAGGTTACATCAGGCAGATGATACGGGTATCCCGGAACTTGCGGCAGATGGTATTCTGGCGATCCCATCCCGAAACGGAGAGATCAACAATTCTGTCTTCGCCCCGTTGGTTCTTGGATTTGACGGTGTCATCATGGTCCCGCCACAAGAGGCCAAAGACCGCAGTCCGCAACTGGTAACGCTCAAACTCAGCGATGACGGCAAATTTTGCGAACCGTTGCAGCTACGCGTCAAGGTCAACAAGAATCAGCGGTTTCCTTTGCTCCTGAATTTTGGACAAGAGGTCGCCCTGGAATGCGCGACCGTCCGCAACGCCACACAAGAAGAAGCTGACGTGATCGAGCAAGTTGAGATCACCAGGGCACCTGGGCCCATTCTCGGCAGAACGATGCAAATCACGCGCCTGACCTATCAAAAGCGGGCCAGTGGGGATCTAACGGAGATCGCTCGGGCAACGTGGGGCCGGTATCAGCAGGCGGCGTGGCCACTCTTCACGCAGATCGAACCTGACGGCATTTCAATCATAACATCTCCCGGTCTTTACTCTGCTCGTGCAATGCTTGCGCCTGAACCAGTGACCGCGCAGGCCGGCGGCTATGTCCTGACCGACGTGAACCGCGAATTTCCGAACTAAACTGCCTAGGTCACGCCACTGCGCAAATTCTGCGTGATATCCACCAACCACGCCCGCACAGCCCGAACCGCTTTGCGCCGCCCGGCCTGCCCGCTGGTCAGCAAGTGAAACGACCCCTGTCGAAAACTCACATCCGACACCCGGACTATCCTGCCCGCCGCTTCGTCCAGATGGGTGCCATCAGACGCGCCAAGGTAAATCCCGGCACCATGCACGGCCGCCTCCAACGCAAGTGCTGCACGCATCCGCCACGGCGGATCAGGTACATCTACGTCCCAACCGGCATGCTCAACCCAGTCGATCCAGATGTTCGGACCGCGATCTCGCAACAGCGGCAAATGGGTCAGGTCCTCGGGGCGCAGGATGTCATCCTTCAGGTATCCCGGCGCAGCAAAGGGAAATATGGCGGCATCACTGAGGAGGTCAGACGGCTCTTGCAAATGCCCTGTCTTGGCGTAACGGATCGCGAGGTCCGCCTCGTAGCGATCCAGATCCGCCAGTTCATTGGACCCGATCAGGCGCAACTCGATATCTGGCAAGTCACGCTGAAATCTGGCCATCCGCGGGACAACGATCTTGGCGGCGAAGACAGGTTCGCTATTCACCACCACACGGCCCGACGGTGTGTCGGCCAATCCTTCTGTTGCCTCGCCGATGACATCAAACGCTGGCGTGATACGGCTCAGATAATGCCCGCCCTCAGCCGTCAAAGCCACACCACGCGAGGAGTCGCGAAACAACTGCACACCCAACCGCGCCTCAAGACCACGCACATGGCGACTGATCGCAGAATGGCTTACACCCAATTCTTCTGCGGCACGGCTAAAGCTTTCATGGCGGGCCGCGGCCTCAAAGGCACGCAAGGCATTCAGATTAGGCAAAGTTCGAGACATGGACCACTTGTGCAATTTTCGCACAAGTGATGTCAAAGAACTCAGTTTGTGGCGACTCACTATTTCTGGCAAATGTGTCCCCATAACTCATACCTGTTGAGGTTTTCCATGCAACTGATCCACACTAACGCGCTTTTGCGCGCCCTGAACACTTGTGCAAAAATTTTCCGCGAAGCACCGCGAAAGGAAGCCATCGAAGGCACCGCGCTGCCACCACTGACCGCTCATATCGCCCGCGATATTGGGCTGAACCCCAGCGAACTGGAGCAGATGCGCCACCGTTGGCCGTCCCAATCGACGCGCCACCCCTACCTTTGAAGACTTTTCACCGCCGCCTTGCCCCCGTATGACGGGGCATGGCCGATCCGCTCGACACCACCTTTTCCGCATTGGCGGACCCCACACGGCGCGCGATCCTGTCGATGCTACTCGAAGATGACATGGCGGTCACGGATGTCGCCGAACCGTTTGAGATGTCATTGGCGGCTATTTCCAAACACCTTACGATCCTCACCCGCGCAGGTTTGATCGCACAGGAAAAACGCGGGCGGGTTAAATGGTGCAAGCTGCAACCGGACGCCATGCGCACAGCCAGCGTTTGGATGCAGGGATTTGGCCAGTTCGAACCAGTCAATCTGGACGCGTTCGAGCGGTTTTTGGCCGCCGAGCTTCCTGAGCAAGATCAACCTTAAGCCGACCACTCAGGCCGGCACGCGGCCATTCTGTACGCGATCAAGGGCACTGTAGCCTGACAGCTCAAACCGACCCTTGGCGCGGGTCCAGCCCTCCGCGTCAAACCACATCGGCTCACCTACCAGTTTGAAATCCGCAAACGGAACGCCTGGCACAGTCCAACCCATCGAGTGGGCCATGGCGACGCGCACACCTGGCTTTGGATTAAGACCCGGTGCAATGTCGCGCGTTCCCATTTTGAGGTGATGGGCGATGTCCCAATGCCTGATCACACCGTTTTCGCGGGTTACGACCCAGCAGTGCATGTCCGTCGTGTGGTCATGACGCTCTTGGGGAATGAAGTAACCCGTGACATATCCCACCTCGACCCCGGCCGCACGCAGGCCCGCGATCAGATAGGCGTTGATGTCCACACATGACCCTATGGTGATGTCGCATAGCTGCGGCATCGCATCCGCCTGATCGTAAAACTTGTCGTCCGTGTGCCCGTATTCAAACAAGGACGTCACGCGGGCAATCATCGCCTCAACCCCGCCTCGCTCAACCAATGTGCGCGCCTCATCCGCCAGATCCGGATCGCAACGGGTAAAGCGGCTATCATGCGGTGCAAACATGGCGTCCGGGTATGGGGCAGGCTGCGTCTCGAACCCATAAGACAACACCACCTGCTCTGCCGTCGGGGTCAGGATCAGCACGTCTTGTGCAAGGCTCGGGACATGCCTGCGCTCAAAATCCGCGCCCGCCACGTTGAGCCCAGCGCACGTCCCCGCCGCCGAAGACATGCCGACCGGGGCAAGCAACTGCCCCTTTCGATCCACCTCTACGGTCACAGTCATCTCAACACTCATGAGGCCACTTATACTCCGACTTGTAACAGGCTCATGTCACCGCCTCATCGTCCCGCAACAGCAACACAAGCGCAATGATGGTCAGCACGACACCACCCAAAACAAGAAGGCGGGGGACACCGTTGCCCAGCGCCACTTCCCACAAAATGACCCAACTGGGGGTAAGATACGTATAGGCCATCACTTTAGCACTCGGCAGTCGCAGGGCTGCGAACTGAAGAAGAACAAAGGTTGCAGCCGAAGCAAAGACCGAGATGTAGATCAGCGTCACCCACACGATGCTCGGCAACCCTGCCCAATCCGTAGCGCGGATGTCTGACCAGCCGTAGACGGTCAGAATCAGCATTCCCGCAACCAGCATACCGAAGGAAAAAACGACTGCTGGCTCGCCCCTGTTCAACTTGCGCACCATGGGGGTGTAAATCGCATGGGCAAGACACCCAAAGAAGTAGATGACTTCGCCCTGTCCCACTTGAAACGCCAGCAGGGCCGCGAAATCCGCGCGGAAAATGACCCACAACGCGCCCGCGCCTCCAATCGTCAGTGCCAACGCCATGCGCGGCGTGGTGATCTGGCGCAACAGCCACCACCCGAAAACGCCCGACATCAGCGGCGTCAGAGTAAACACCGCTGCCGCACTGACCGGCGGGGCGGTCTTCAAGCCCTCAAACATCAGCACGAAGTAAACCGCGAACAAACCGCCCAGAACAACATAGCGCCATGGGGCCACAAGGGCGGCACGCGTCATCCCACCTGTCGCGAGCACGGCCGCCCCTATTATACAGGCGGCAATGGCAAAACGGGCTGCGTTCAAGGCAGAAGGCGAGATTTCGTTTGCAGCCAATGAGCCAAGTGAAAACGACCCTGCCACGAGGGCTGAGAAGGTGAGCATGGCCGCGTGGCCGCGCAAGGCAGGGCTCAAAGGTCAGCCCTCACAAAACCTTCCAATCCTTCGACTTTTCCTTGAGGAAGGTCAGGAAGGCTTGCACCTTGTTTGTGCGATGCAGATCAACATGGGTGACCAGCCAAAGTGGCGCGGTCCAGTCCTCGCTCGGCTCCATGATCTCGACCAGATTTGGATTGGCGCGGGCTTCTAGCACGGGCAGGAAACCGATGCCTGCCCCTGCCAGAACCGCCTGTTCCAGTGCGCGTACATCTGTTGAGCGGAAAGTTATCGTTTCCTCGGACACTTGCGAACGCAGCCATTTGTGAAACGGCGCCCGGCTGTCAGCCGCATCATGACTGACAAAGCGGTGGCCGCTGGTATCGCCAGTCAAATCTGGCATTCCATGACGGTCGACATAGTCCTTTGTTGCGTAAAGACCTACGGTCAGACGTACGAATGGCTGCACCACATTGTCAGGCTGATCCGGGGCATTTCCTGCCCGGATCGCGACATGGGCCTCTCCGTATTCAAGGCGAAACAGTCGATCCCCCGTAAGGTAGCGAACAATCACATCGGGATGCTCTTGCTGAAATTGGGTCAGGACCGGGGCCAGCCGCGGCGCCATGGTGACAAGAGACGTAACCACCAACTCACCCGAGACTTCGGTGCCGCGCCCCTTGATGCGGCCCACCAACTGACCGAATTGATCATCTGTTGCCTGAGCCACACGAAACAGATCATCCCCAGCCTCGGTCGGCGTGTACCCACGAGCATGGCGCTGGAACAATTTGACGCCCAAACGACCCTCAAGCGCGTCGATGTGGCGGATCACAGTGGCATGGTGGACACCCAGAACCTCTGCCGCGCCGCTGACGGTGCCCATGCGGGCCACCTGATAGGCTGTTTTGATTTCATCCCAGTTGTCCATTCCGCCTCCAGTGTGCATTTGCAAACAGATGATGTTGAGTTTCAGGAATTGCGTTCGAATTTGCAAGGTCCAATTGTAGGGGCAGAACCCAAAACCCCTCTCCCGAAAGGACCCCAGACATGACCACTTTGCACATCGACAGCTCGGCCCGCTTCCAAGGCTCCGTGACGCGCGATCTCTCTGCCCAGATCGTGGGCAAATTCTCAGGGCCAGTGATCCGCCGTGATCTCAGCGAGGCGCTGCCCCAAATCACCGAAAACTGGGTCAACGCCAACTTCACGCCCGCCGATCAGCGGGATGCCACTCAGATCGATACGTTGTCCCTGTCAGACCAGTTGGTCGACGAACTGAAGGCCGCCGATACTGTCGTGATTGGCGTGCCAGTTTACAACTTCGGCATTCCGGCGGCACTCAAAGCCTGGGTCGATCTGGTGGCACGCGCAGGCGTAACGTTCAAATACAGTGAAACAGGTCCTGTGGGGCTTTTGGAAGGCAAGCGCGCCATTCTGGCGGTTGCAACAGGCGGAACGGCCGTGGGCAGCGAGATCGACTTTGCCACAGGCTACATGAAACACGTGCTCGGCTTTATTGGGATCCACGACGTCGAAATCGTGGCCGCAGACCGCGTTATGGCAAATGCCAGCGAAGCCATCGCGCAGGCAAAAGATGCGATCGAAAGGCTGGCTGCCTGAACCAAATTACTTACAAAGACCACCACTCACGCCCCCTTGACCGCAGTCAGGGGGGCTGTGGACCTCAATGGCAGTGATAGGGCTTTGAGCCCGCGTGACAGCATTGACCGGGAGGCGAAGACTTGCGGCATCCGCCACCGTGAAACACCGCCTCGTCAGTACCAATCGTTTCCATCATTCGTGGCGCGGCCAGCAAGTCCACTGGCAGGAACAGAACTACGACCACAAAAATAAATGTAACAAACGTTTTCATTGAATACTCTCCAAATACAGGCGACCCCACAGGCTCGTGGACTTTACGCTCTTCAATTTCAGCACTGTTAACCTTTTGACGATGTCATGCTTTGACTTCGATCAAGGCGACTGGACGGCCCGCGCATCTGACGCCTAGACTTTGAGCATGACCATCCTGCGCAACTTGCCCAGCCAACTGATCCTCGCTCATGCCCCTTGGTTTTTAGGTGGTGGGCTGATCGTGTGCATTGTGGCTTGTGCGGCGGCAGGCCTCGCCCTCATCGCGCAGGGTGAAATCGTCGGCCTCGCCACGGTGCTCGCGGGTGCGGGCGTGCCGCTGGGAATCTTCGCATTGGCGATCAAGCGGGATCAGGTGATCTTTGACGCAAGTGCCGGCACCGCGACAGTGCAACGGCGGACACTGATGACCTACCGGTCCACCACCTACCCGCTCGCCATCGTGCGTCGCGCCGAAGTCGAGGATTTCTCGGACACCGCCCGCCCCACGCTGACATTCCACGACACCACCCCGTCCTACCCGCTGGTCGAGGCCTACATTTCAGGCAACGGCCCCCGGCAGGCGGCTGACGCCATCAATGACTGGATGCGTGGCTACAGGCGCTTGTCAGCATAACGCGTGGCGACCGCCCTTTTTTTTGGCCTTGCTCAAGCTTTTTGTTCAAAACCATCGGACGGGTTCGAATAATTCCGTGTGCACCCGTGTTTCCTCTTCAGACCGCAATTTGAAACACCAGACACACGAGGACGACATGCATAAGTACGATGGAATTGGCTACCCCGAAGAAGCGTCGAAGGTTCTTGCACATAAAGATTTGGGGCCGATGTTTCGGGCGTTCCTGGACAAAAAAATGGCCAGCGAAAAATATGAATTTCTGGATGCGACCAGTAAAAAGCAGGACCCCAAATCCCAATTCAAAGTCTTCTTTGCAGACAACGCAAAATGGCCCGTCAACGCACAATCCGACGCCCTGGTCACTGCCAAACGGCTGGGCAAGGCAAAGGACTGGAAGTCCAAGGAATGGGACAAGGTCTACGACATCGCGATCAGCGACACCGAGAACTTTGTCTCGGGTGAGTTTGTGGAACTGTTCTATCAAAAAGACGCGGCCTTTAAGGCACACCACGTCGGTAAGATTTTTAAGGAGTTTCATCGCCAGAAACATCCCGATCTGATGGCTGAACTTGGCGTCTCGGACAAAAAAGCCCTAGCTAACGTCGCCGCCATGCTCAAAGCTGGCAAGAAGTCCGACGGGCCGCGCAGCGCCAAAGCCTATGTCAAAAAGAACAAAATTCAGATGAAAGCAAACGAAGTGATCAAAAAGATCAAGAAGGCGTTCAAGATCAAATGACAACGCCGATGGGTGCAGGCAACGCACAGCTTGCGCCCGCGACCATATCTCATTCTCTGACCAGCCTGCGGTCTCGAAACCCAGTGCACGCCACCGCGCCTGCAGGTTCTAACAAAGTCGGAAGCTTACCGACTTTAGCCTGAAATGCTGAAGTTGGTGATCATCAGGTCCGTGAAGCCGTGCTTCATACCGCTCTTGGACTTGATCTGCTCCGCCGACTTTTTCGACACGGTGTCGAACTCTTTCTGGGACTCCGTGGGGATCTTCTCACCTATGGCCTTCTTCCAGATACCCGCCATCTTCTTTTCAAAAGCAGCAACTTCTTTTTGCAAATCCTTCTGCAAAGGCGCAATCAGCGCCTCGATCATCGTGCGGGCCTCTTTCGTTTTGCAGACATCTCGCGCCGCCTGCAAATCACCGATGATGCCGTATTTCAGGGCGTTTTTCTTGGTGAAGTTTACGGATTCTTTTGTGCTGGACTTGATGAGATCATTCAGGTTCAAATTCATTTTAGGCCTCGTTAGTTCGCCCTAATTGACGCATTTTCATAAAACTGATCCCAAAATCGGATCGTGCTTAAAACCATGACGGCGCATGATGTTCTTGGCAAGACGTGCGGCATGTCGCGATCCGTTTCAGCAAAGTCGCGCGCACGCCGGTGCCCTTGACTCCAGAGCGGCATGCCCCTAGACGCGCGTCAACTCCGGAAGCACCACAGTTTCCGGTCCCTTGGGATTGACCCGGGATCGCCCTCCGTCAGCGCGTTGCGCCCACGGGGGTGATTTTCGTGTTCGTCCTTGGGAACATCACCGCCTGACCTTACCTGTCAGGTTAACGTCAACGGTCGCACAAGGAGCATGGCCCATGTTTGAAAATCTATCCGAACGCCTCTCCGGCGTCTTTGACCGGCTGACGAAACAGGGCGCGCTGTCCGAGGATGATGTGAAAACGGCCCTGCGCGAGGTCCGCGTGGCGCTGCTGGAAGCGGACGTATCGCTGCCCGTGGCCCGCGACTTTGTCAAAGCCGTGCAGGACAAGGCCACAGGCCAGGCCGTCACCAAATCCGTCACCCCCGGCCAGCAGGTCGTCAAGATCGTGCACGACGCCCTGATCGACACCCTGACGGGCGAAGGGGAGCCGGGTGCCCTGCGCATCGACAGCCCGCCCGCCCCGATCCTGATGGTCGGTCTGCAAGGTGGCGGTAAAACGACGACGACCGCCAAACTCGCCAAACGCCTCTCCGACCGCGACGGCAAGCGCGTTCTGATGGCCTCGCTCGACGTGAACCGCCCCGCGGCGATGGAACAACTCGCCATCCTCGGCACCCAGATCGGCGTCGACACCCTGCCCATCGTCAAGGGCGAAAACCCTGTCCAGATCGCCAAACGTGCCAAAACCCAAGCCAGCATGGGTGGCTATGACGTCTATATGCTCGACACCGCCGGTCGCCTGTCCATCGACGAAGAGTTAATGACGCAAGTCGAACAGGTCCGCGACGTGGCCAACCCACGCGAAACACTGCTGGTGGTCGATGGCCTGACTGGGCAAGACGCCGTGAACACGGCCCAAAACTTCGTCGAGCGCATTGGCATCTCTGGCGTGGTCCTGACCCGAATGGACGGCGACGGACGCGGCGGTGCTGCTCTGTCCATGCGCGCCGTGACTGGCAAGCCAATCAAATTCGTCGGCCTCGGCGAAAAGATGGACGCGCTTGAGACGTTCGAACCCGAACGGATCGCGGGCCGAATCTTGGGCATGGGCGACATCGTGGCCCTCGTCGAAAAGGCACAGGAAACCATTGAGGCCGAACAGGCCGAGCGCATGATGAAGCGCATGGCCAAGGGTCAGTTCAACATGAACGACCTGCGCATGCAGCTGGAACAGATGCTCAAGATGGGCGGTATGGAAGGCATGATGGGCATGATGCCCGGCATGGGCAAAATGGCCGCTCAGGTCAAAAACGCAGGCTTTGACGACAAGATCCTGAAACAGCAGATCGCCATGATCGGCTCCATGACCAAAAAAGAGCGCGCCGCGCCGCAAATCCTGCAAGCCTCCCGCAAAAAGCGGATCGCGCGCGGGTCGGGGATGGAAGTCTCTGATCTCAACAAGCTGCTCAAGATGCACCGCCAGATGTCG
>ERZ1740072.981-NODE-981-length-11243-cov-5.243743_pt1 | contig 11243 bp, 13 predicted proteins | sample MGYA00581733_ERZ1740072 | MGnify/ENA primary metagenome ERZ1740072 (study PRJEB43018, sample SAMN04849741) | marine metagenome | isolation source: floating plastic debris | place: Pacific Ocean | collected 2008-08-30 | study: EMG produced TPA metagenomics assembly...
GATGATGTTTTATATAGTATTATTGGAACTATAGGTGAACCTTACCTTGTTAAATCTAAAGATAAATTCGGTTTGTCTAGCAGTGTTTCAATTTTACGACCCAACCAATTGATAATATGTCCTAAATATTTGTATTACTGGATTAAAGGTCATATTTTTCAGAATGCTTTATATGCGATAAAAGGTGGCGTTGCTCAGAGTTATGTTAGCCTCGAAATGATTAGGTCATTACCTTTATATTATCCCCCACTCCCCATACAACACAAAATAGCCTCAATTCTCAGTGCTTACGATGACTTAATCGAAAACAACTCTAGACGCATCAAAGTATTTGAAGAAATGGCGCGTAACCTCTATCATAAGTGGTTCGTCACTTTCCCGGTTACGAACAGGTAAAAATGGTTGACTCAGAATTGGGTTTAATTCCAGAAGGTTGGGAACCAACTACAATTGGTAAAGCTTGTCTTGTAGGAGATGGCGCACACGCCAGAATAAAAAGACAAAAATCAGGAGTTATGTACCTAACTTGCAAAAATTTTAAAAATGGAGGTTTAGATTTATCAAAGGTTGATTACATCTCAGAAGAAAATTACCAAAAATATTTTAAAGACGACTCAAAAGCATTAACGAAGCCTAAAGTAGGCGACGTTTTATTTAGTATTATTGGGACAATAGGTGAGCCTTATCTATTTCAAAATAAAGATAAATTCGGTCTTTCTAGTAGCGTAGCTATTCTCAGAGCAGATAATAATATTTTATCATCTATTTATCTTTATTACTGGATAAGAAATCAGACTTTTCAAGATGCTTTATATGGAATAAAAGGTGGTGTTGCACAAGGATATGTAAGCCTGGAGATGATTAAATCATTGCCTCTGTATTATCCAAAAAAATCTCTTCAAAATAAATTCGATATTTATGCTTCTAGAATTTTGTCTTTAATCCAAGTCTTAAAAGATAAAAATCAAAATCTCCGCCAAACCCGCGACTTACTCCTCCCAAAACTAATTTCAGGAGAAATAGACGTAGAAAACCTTGACATTCAAATTGAAGCAATGGCAGCATAAGTTATCGCATCTATCAAGTCGAAAAATATGAGTGATGACTCTCCTTTATTTGTAAGTTCTTTAGAACTATTAGCTCATGCTACGGAAATATTCGCACAAAAGAATCCTAAAAAGTACAAATTTGTTATTCTTCATTTAGCAAATTCTATTGAGCTTATTTTAAAAGATTTTGTTATTGATTTAGGTTTCAGCATTTATAACAATTCAAAGACTATAGGTATATGGGAATGTTTTAAAAAAAATAGAAGAGAAAAAAAAAAATATACCCGAACGACCTGTAATTGAATTACTTGTTGATGACCGTAATACAATCCAGCATCGATTTGGGTTTCCTGACGAAAGAACCGTATTATATTACCTTACTAAAGTAGTGGCATTTTTTCATAGATTGCTTGATGAACATTACAGTTTGCAATTAACTGAGACTCTAGAACCTTATTTATCAAGTAAATACTTAGAACTTCTTGGGTTAGCAAAATATAAATCTGGAAATTTTAATGAAGATAGACATTTAGATGAGCTAATAAAAGTTTCTCCTGAATTTGCTATTCTTACAGCATTTAGAGATATAGAACATCAATTTATCAAAATTATAGGTTTAGAAAATTCAAAGCTTGATTATAAATTACAAAAACTCCATTTAGAGACTTTTTTTGGAGATTTGGAGCAAAAAGGGTTTCTTAAAGAAAATTCATATCAAAAATACAATGAGCTTCGTGCATTAAGAAATAAAATTGCACATCAATCAGAATTAGACGTAGCAAATAATGACTTACTAGAAAAAATTAAATTTTCAAAACAATTAATTAGTACTTTGCAAAAAGTAAAAAGTCAATATAAATTTATGCCTGATACAAATGAAATCTTACCTATAGAAAATAAAGAAACCTGACATCTTTAATATCTTGAAATAAAAGCTAAAATTGCTGCACAACCAAACTACTTACCAAAAATCAAGTCGCATAGTTAAAATAAATATCAGCGTCTACAGGTATATAACAAGACTATGCGCCAACCTCACCCCGACTCAGAAGAAGCTCTAGAAAAATAAATTAAAAAACAGGAGGCTTCAATCACATTGCAACTACCTTCGGATTCCATAATTCCAGAAGATAAAATCACCCGCTATCTTCTCGTACCTCGAATAAAAGATGATAAATCAAAGTTTTTAGCTCAAGCAGGATTTACACAAGAAAATCCAGAAGAATTATTATTAGCTATTCGACAACTAGCTGCTACTAATGAAGCAATAGAAGATAATACAAATGAATATGGAACATTTTACATAGTAGAAGGCAATTTACAAGGAATTAATGACCGCGATTTAGCAGTTGTCACTGTTTGGCTACAATCAAAGCATGACGGGAATTTTCGCTTTGTCACCCTCAAACCCAAAAAATAACAGCCATCATGAAATTAGAACTCTATCAATATGTTGCTCTTAGTCGTGACATCCCGGAACACAATCTCAAACGTGGAGATGTGGTTATGTTGATTGATAACGTGACTCATCCTAGTGGTGGAGAAGATGGTTATATACTGGAAGTCTTCAACGCTACGGGTGATTCTATGGCAGTTTTTACCGTTCCGGTATCCGCAGTAGAAAAATTACCTACCGATGCCGTACTTACAGTACGTCCTCTAGCAGAAACAAAATCTTAAAATTTACCAAAAACAAAGTCGCATAGTTAAAATAAATACCAGCGTCTACAGGTATATAACAGGACTATGCGCCAACCTCACCCCGACTCAGAAGAAGCTCTAGAAAACGCCACAATCAACCTATTTGCACAGCTTGGCTGGGAAACAGCCAACTGCTACAGCGAAGAAATAGGAGAAATTAATACGTTGGGAAGAGTTACTAGGGATGAGGTGGTGTTAGTTCCCAAACTCCGTAGCGCACTAGAAAAACTCAACCCAGATTTACCAACAGCAGCAATCCAACTTGCAATAGAAGAAATAACCCGCAGTCGCAGCACTTTAAGTTTAGAAAACGCTAACCGAGAAATTTACCAACTTCTTAAAGCAGGGGTAAAAGTCACCTTTAAAGACGATGACGATGAAGAAAAGTTAGAAACGGTTCAAATTATTGACTGGAATACCCCCGACAACAATAATTTCTTCCTCGCTTCTCAATTTTGGGTAACGGGAGAAATTTACACCAGACGCACGGATTTAATCGGATTTATCAACGGACTACCCTTAGTATTTATAGAACTCAAAGCCCATCACAAACGTTTAGAACTAGCTTACAAAAAGAACCTCAGCGACTACAAACAAACAATTCCCCAACTTTTCTATTACAACGCTTTTATTATCCTCTCCAACGGTAGCAAAAGCCGCATTAGTAGCTTAACTGCATCTTGGGAACACTTCGCAGAATGGAAGAAAATCAATTCAGAAGGGGAATCGGGAATCATTTCTCTCGATACCATAATTCGCGGTACTTGCAATAAATCCCATTTATTAGATATCGTAGAAAACTTTATTTTCTTCTCCACCGCTAAAGGTTCCTTAGTTAAAATCGTAGCTAAAAATCACCAGTTTTTAGGTGTTAACAACGCCATCCAAGCCGTTAGAAAAATAGAAGAAAACCAAGGTAAATTAGGAGTATTCTGGCATACCCAAGGAAGCGGTAAAAGTTACTCAATGGTATTCTTCTCGCAAAAAATTCTCCGCAAACTAACCGGAAACTGGACATTTTTAATTATCACAGATAGAGAAGACCTTGACGACCAAATCTATAAAAACTTTGCTTATGCTGGTGCTGTCACAGAACCAGAAAAAGAAGTCAGAGCCAACAGTGCAGAACATCTTAAACTACTACTACAAGAAGACCACCGCTACGTATTTACACTGATTCAAAAATTCCGCATAGAAAAAGGTTTTACCTATCCCCAATTATCCGACCGTTCCGACATTATTGTCATCGCCGACGAAGCCCACCGCAGCCAATATGACACCTTCGCCCTGAATATGCGGAACGCCTTACCCAATGCTGCATTTATCGGCTTTACTGGTACACCATTAATGTCAGGAGAAGAAGCAACCAGACGAGAATTCGGAGATTACATCAGTATCTACAACTTCCGCCAATCCATAGAAGATGGCGCAACAGTACCACTCTACTATGAAAACCGTATCCCAGAACTGCAACTTGCCAACGATGACCTCAACGACGATATGCAGCGGGTTGTAGAAAACGCCATGCTAGACGATGCACAAGAACAAAACCTAGAACGCCAATGTGCCAGACAATACCAGCTTATCGTCAGAGATGACCGTTTAGAAAAAATCGCCGCCGATATCGTTACCCACTTCTTGGGTAGGGGCTACCAAGGAAAAGCAATGGTAGTCGCCATTGATAGATTTACTGCCGTCAAAATGTATAATAAAGTGCAACATTACTGGCAGCAACATTTAAATCAACTCAAAGCAGAACTGGCTACATCAACCAAAAGCGAATTTGAACGCAAACAGCTACAAAGACAAATTCGCTACATAGAATCAACAGACATGGCTGTAATTGTTTCTCAATCCCAAGGAGAAGTAGAAGCATTTAACAACAAAGGATTAGATATCACCCCCCACCGTCAACGCTTAGTCAAAGAATCCCCAGCCCTAGACGAAAAATTCAAAGATCCAGATAATCCCTTACGCATTGTATTTGTTTGTGCAATGTGGATAACAGGCTTTGACGCACCGAGTTGTTCCACCATCTACTTAGATAAACCGATGCGGAACCATACCCTAATGCAAACCATCGCTAGGGCTAACCGCGTATTTGAGCAGAAAGTCAACGGATTAATCGTAGATTACATTGGTGTATTCCGCGACCTTCAACAAGCATTAGCTATCTACGGTTCTGCATCTGGTGGCGGCGTTACAGAAGGAGATACACCAGTTAAAGATAAATCAGCCCTAGTGGAACAACTGAGAGAAGCGATATCAGAAGCTACAGAATTTTGCAGCAATCGGGGAATTGATTTTAATCAACTAGAAACAACCCAAGATGCTTTTGCACGTACCAGAATTTGGGATGATGCAGTAGAAGCAATTTTAAGTAGTAATAGTCCCCATAAAGAAAACTTAAAGCAGAACCCACAAAGCCAACAAACAACCGCTGCTGATATTGTAAATGGCATTAACTCCCAAAAATCTGATAAAGGCGATCGCACATTACATAATCTTGGAGATGATGCTAAAACTACTTATTTCTCCTTAGTAAATAACGTCACTCGCCTTTACAAAGCCATCCTACCGGATACCGCTGCCAATGAATTCTCCCGTACCCAAGCCCTACTAGAAAGACTCGCAGAAAAAATCCGTCTAGAAATCCCAGATGCAGACGTATCAGATGTAATGGAAGAAGTAGGAGAAATCCTGGATGGCTCCATCACCGCAGGAGAATTTGTAATTCCTGCAAATCCAAGACAATTAATAGATTTAAGCCAATTAAACCTAGAACAACTACAAGCAAAATTTAATACAGGCTACCAACATACAGAAGCAGAAAAACTCAAAGGAACAATTACCCACAAACTCCAACGTATGGTGCAACTAAATAAAACCCGCATCAACTACCTAGAGAAATTCCAAAAAATGATAGATGAATATAACGCCGACTCCCGCAACGTAGAATGGTTTTTTAATCAATTAATAGCATTCGCTCAAGACTTAAAAACAGAAGATAAACGCGCCATCGCAGAAACAATAACAGAAGAAGAACTAGCAGTTTTTGACTTACTAACCCCTTCAGAAATTAACCTTAGCAAACAAGAAGAATCCGTTGTCAAACAAGTCGCAAAAGAATTATTAAAAACCCTCAAACAAGAAAAATTAGTTTTAGATTGGCGCAAACGTCAACAAACACGCGCCGGAGTAGAAGTAGTAATTAAAGATATTTTAGATAAATTACCGCAAAGTTATTCAGCAGAACTTTACGACAAGAAATGTAGAGAAATTTATCAACATATTTATGAATCATACACCGGACGGGGACGGAGTATTTATGGGACTGGGGAGAAAATGTAGATAATCACGTAGTAGCACCCTTAAATCGACATTACTGCTACTCTATACTTTTTCGTCGAGTTACTTGTTATAAGATTGACTCTTTGAGTACATAAATTTAGCGGATTCTTCAGACAAATTATCAATCAATTTTATTATTATTTCATCGCTAATAACAGAACCTTCTGTAAGACCTTGAAAGCACGTATCAACATTCTTTTTAACCATATTGGTAATACAATCATCAATCTGCTTTTGATGAATAAATTTCATAAGCTTGTTTAATGCACCTTTAAATTCATCTACTTTATTTTCCTTAATTTCTACAATTTTTATAACTTCCTCTTTCGATAAGCTAAGATTTATCGATGATTCTATTTCAGTTCGACTCAATACATCAAAACAATAAGACTTATAAAAATCTTCTCCAATGTAATTCTTCGACATCAAAACTAAAAACTTAAACGTACTAAATAACTCAACATAGCCATACATTAGCTTTTCAGTTGAATTTGCTTTTACAATAAGGCGATGTAATATCTGAATAGGTTCTTTGCTTGAACACTCGACATTGTTTGGATAGTAGTACCAAACAATATCTTGTTGATTACCATCTTTTATATAACGAATAAGATGCAATATCTGTTCTCTATTGCCACCATTATGCATATAAAAGCTCAGTATCATTTTGCAAATAGCTCTAAAGAATTCTTTACCTCCTATTTGTAGCTGATTGCAAACAGGTTTATCCAAGTAATCTTCAATTATCTTCGCATTATTTAAAATTACTTCAGTATCGTCAATGAAAGTTTCTTTCCGCTTCAAACCTTCGATAAACTCTCGCATTTGTTTTTTATCTCTTGCCGTAATCGATATACTAGCATCGCTTTGATTTTTTTCAATAATTGGTTTGATTTGAACGGGTTTTCCTCCGCTACTTATAAATATATCTTCGCCTGTTTCAGTTATTGTTGCTTTAATATGTGGATTTGTACCTCTATCTCTTTTAATATTAAGCATTAAACCAACAAAATTTAATTGCTGCGATAGGACTTTATCAACTACATCAAACCTTGGCGCACATGATTTGCAAATAATAGAGGAAGATATAATTTTACCGCCTATTGAGTTGAGTATTATATGCTCTCGATAAGTATTGCTCTTGGTAATTGTGCATCCACAAACATAGCAAATAGACATAATAAAATATTAGATAACGCTTGATTCAATTATAGTTTTTCTTTATATGAATGTTTTTCTTTGCATTGCATGAAATACAAATATTTCTGCTTATTTTATTAAGCGGAAGCAATGCATCATCTCATAAATATGTAGCGCGTGTCCTCGCTTATATAATAAAATTAAATATTTTATCAGCTAGTTTTATGATAATATAAACTTCGTTTCCTCGCCGCAGTAACGTTAATACGCATATTAATTACTTGCTTACTAACGCGGTAAAGTTTAACAGCTTCATCTATTGTCATTCCATTTTTGACAATATAAAGTGCAGCTTCTTCTGAAATTAAAAGTGTTGGACCTAACCAGTTTGCTTCGTCTTCATATTCTTTATTAAAATTCCGGCATCCACATTCATTAAAGACTTTATCTGGTTGATGTTGAAGGATTCCATGACTTAGTTCGTGAGCAACATTTGAAGCTTGCCGTAAGGAGCCATGAGCATCATTGTGAACGATAAGTCTTCGATTATTGTCAAACACTGTTATCGCAGAAAAACTTTTTGTGTCTTGTTCTGTGAAATAACTAACTGCTTTAGGAATTTTATTTTGAAATTCAGAAAGTGGAACAACGGGAATTGCTAAATGTTCGGCAAGCTGCCAAGGACATAACGGAGCATATGGTTTTATACCAAGCTCCAATCTAAATTCTCTAGCGTAATAATTCGCCTCTGTTTTAAAGCCACGACGCAATTTCACGTTCTTATTTGGCATAAGCATTTACCTCCTTTTTTAAATCATTACGTAATGTCATTTTTATTTATCCTTGCGAAGTTTTTCGTAAGCAGCTTTGATGACTGCTTCCATTGCGGATGCAGCTTCTGGCGTTAGCTGGGAATCCGCACGTAGGTATGCAGTTATTTGAGCGAGTGGGTCGGCTCCAGACGGAGTATCTCCTTCGCACCTTATGAAGGAGTCTGCTTTCAGTCCCGACCATGTTAATAACGCTGCCATGCTATCTACATCTGGTCTTCTTCCCTGAGCTATACGAGTCAAGGTTGAGGCGCTGACACCAGATTCTTTTGCTACTTGCTTCCATGTAATACGTTTTGACTGCCGTTGACTATCCAATGCAGCATAAAAAGCTTCAACATCAAATTGTCCTTTTGCCATTTAACCCCCAATTTCACTCTTGCAATTTTAAATCAGATGTGTAATAAATGTACAGTAGTTAATTTCACTTGTGCAATTTGTATTCATTATTGCAATTAATTTTATGGTTAATCATATGAAGCATGAAGAAATCGAACTAGAGTCTTGGGTTAAACAGCACGGAGCTACCCAGCCTCCTCCTGCAAAATCCTATGTAGTTCGCATTGATGAACAACGTTATAAAGTATACGACCCTTTAGTTACAGGAAGACAATTGCTTGATGAAGCGAGTAAAAGACCTGTAGATGAATACTTAATCTTCCAATTGTTGCATAATGGACAACTAGAAGAAATCCGCCTTGATGAAACAGTTGAATTAAGAAAGCCTGGTATCGAAAGATTTCTCACTTGGCAGAGCGACCGTTCTTTTCGGTTTGTAATCGATGGGCGGCGATTTGAATGGGGTGCGCCTATTGTTACAGGAATGAAATTAAAAACTATTGCAGGAGTTGACCCGGCTTCCTATGGAGTATGGCTGGAAGTACGCGGAGCAGAAGACCGTCCAATTGCTGATAGCGAATGCGTTGATTTACGTTCGCAAGGAATTGAGCGGTTTTTTACTGGTAAAAAGACAACAACGGAGGGTTAAGGAATGAACTTTTTACCCTCAAACGACCGCAAATATTTAGAAAATAGAGGATTGAGATTTTCAGAAGTCGAAGACGGCAAACAAAAAGGTATTATCTTGCGTGAGTTTCGTTTACCATCTGGTCGTTATGACGTACAAAAAGCAGACATCTTGATATTGCTACCTTCTGGATATCCTGACGTGCCGCCCGATATGTTCTACCTACTGCCGTGGGCGAAGCTTTTAGAAGGTACAAAGTACCCAAAGGCAGCTAATCAAGCATTTTCTTTTAAGAGTCAGAAGTGGCAGCGATGGTCGCGCCATAATAGTCAGTGGCGACCTGGTGTTGATGGGATATGGACGATGCTCAAGCGGATTGAGAATGCTTTGGAGGTAGCTGCTTGATAACAGCAAGTTTAACGTTGCTTGAGCAACATTTTAACTATCTACGCAAGAATCTAATACAGTCTGATGGGATAGAACGAGCAGCCTATGTGCTTTGTGGAGAAGTACATATAGAATCAGAGCCTTGGGATGGACAACCGCATCGCAAGCTTATATCCCATGAAGTTTTATCAGTACCAGAGAAAGATATTGTTTCTAATTCTTCAACTCATGTTACTTGGACAACAGATTCTTTCGTAAAAGCATTAAAGCTAGCTCAGACTAAGAAACTGACTGTAGCTATTTTCCATAGCCATCCAGAAGGTATGGCAGATTTTTCTGCTCAAGATGATACCAACGAACCGGAATTGTTGGAACTTGCACAAAATCGAAACGGTTCAAATACACAACTATTAAGTGTAATTTTAACCCCAGATGGAGGTATTGTTGGTCGGTTATGGATTAGCCAACAAATATATATTCCCTTGCGAATGATTCGTATTATCGGTTCCTCAATCGATTTACATTACCCAGAACGCGGACGGGGTGTTCCCGCGCAAGCATTTCATCGTCAAGCATTAGCTTTTGGGGAAGCTCTCAACCAAGACTTATCGATGTTGCGTGTTGGGGTTGTTGGTTGTGGAGGTACCGGAAGTGCGATCGCCATGTTGCTGCCAAAATTAGGTTTTCGTAATATTGCGCTTTTTGACAAAGATACTGTTGAAGAAACTAACTTAAATCGTTTACATGGAGCCTGTCATAAAGATATTGGACATCCTAAAGTTGAAGTAGTTGCACGTTCGTTAACAGAATTAGGACTTGGGGTGAAAGTAAAAACTTACCTAACCTGGATTGTGGAAGCTGAATGCCGCGATGCTTTAAAATCCTGCGACGTAATTTTTGGTTGTACCGACGACCATATGGGTCGCTTGCTGCTTAATCGGTTTGCCTACTACTATGCCACACCCGTGTTTGATATGGGTTTAGCAATTGAAGTTTCTCAGGCAGAACCACCAGAAATTAAAGCTTTGGATGGTCGCGTCACCGTTCTTGCTCCTGCCGCAAAACACACGTGTTTACTATGTCGAGGGGTTATTAATCCCATTATGGCAAGGGATGAAGCTTTAAAGCGTAATAATCCTTCGGAGTATGAACGCCGAAAATTAGAAGCATATGTTCTGGGTGAAGAAAATCCCAGCCCTTCTGTTGCTTTATTTACAACTAGTGTGGCAATTATGGCGATAGAAGAACTAGTTCATCGCCTCCAAGGATTTCGAGGAGATGCTGGTGCTGTAGCGCAAAGAGTTCGCAAGTTTCATTTGATGACCGACAGGCGACCAGGAGCTAACCCCAATCCCAACTGTCCTGTTTGTGGAACCCACGAATACTGGGGTAGGGGAGATGTTGTGCCATTTCTTAATTTAGTGGAGTAGATAATGTTAGGGAGCAATCTTATTCGGCAGATATTAGTTTGGCTGCGCTTTATACCTAAACCAGACTTTGACACTCAGATAGTTCTGACACATCCCAACCCTGAGAATATAAGATTGGGGCAAATTACAGTAGGTGGTGACTCCAAATATCAAAAATGGGCTTGCTTTCGCTGTCCCGGAGGATGTGGTGAAAGTATATTGCTTTCATTAAATCAAAACCGCCATCCTTTCTGGAAAGTAACTTTAGACTGGTTGGGAAGACCAACACTGTACCCTTCAATTAGGCAATTAAATAAATGCCGATGCCATTTTTGGGTACGTCAAGGTATTGTCGAATGGTGTCCTGATTCCGGGCAACAATAAACACGCTTGAAATAGCGTAGTTAAA
>ERZ1740072.982-NODE-982-length-11233-cov-7.449991_pt1 | contig 11233 bp, 10 predicted proteins | sample MGYA00581733_ERZ1740072 | MGnify/ENA primary metagenome ERZ1740072 (study PRJEB43018, sample SAMN04849741) | marine metagenome | isolation source: floating plastic debris | place: Pacific Ocean | collected 2008-08-30 | study: EMG produced TPA metagenomics assembly...
GAGTGTTTGCATACGAGGGAATATGCTAGCTTGTTCAACATGTCATATTTTGGTAAATTCTACATTAGCGGGCGTGATGCCACAAAAGCTTGTGAGTGGATATTCAGCAACAACATGGACAAAGACCCAGGTATCTACATGAATATACCATTTCTGAACATCTTTAGTTAATAGCCACATGTGTAACATCTCGACAAAAACTCAAAAATATCAATTTACTCTATAAGAATTCAGCTTATTCAAATATAGCTCAATCAGCAAAATTGAATTTTCTTGAGTTTTTTTGTATGTGTCACGCCGTATCTAGTACACATAAATAAATTCTAAAAAGGCTGTATACCCATTAATTGGGAGTGGATGAGATAAAGAGGTGAAATTTCAAAACTCCATAGTCTATCCGCACACAGGATCATGGATTACTTCCATCCTGAAATAGAAAAAGAAATGTTAGGAGTGCAGCGTAAATAGCCTACCAGCCTACAACAAATTGCTTTTCTTCTAAAAAAGGCGTTAGTCAACTATTAGAACAGTTTTTGTTTACCGTTTGTGTGCCTAGATTCCAAACAATATCAATCATATGCCAGTTTGCGATGTATTGCTTTAACAGGGTCTACGACATACACATGCATGCTGAATAACAATGGAGGAATTGAGAGTGATTTAACTGTCAGTGTTGTGGATGATGATGGACCTGAACAATCTCTTGGCGTAACAGGTATGTCAATGCACAATGTATTACTGGGGCAGTATGGCAGCATAGCAGGGGTAAAACTATGCATTTTGCGGAATAATTAAAGGCAGACATGGACAACAGATTTAGGGGTGAAATTGATCACATATTAATTAGGAGCACAATGGGCCATGGTGTTTACCCATAAAAAGAAATGATCGTGATGTAGATACAGTTGATATTCATAGTGTTACCTTGAAAAAATGGTTTATTTCACAGGAAAAAGCTATTATGTGGCAGCTGGTGGAAGAGTTGCACCATATGTTAAATCAAGAATACTTGAAGCTGTGAGCAACCAGCAATTTGACTGTAAGCTACAGGACTTAACATATGACATGGTTCTGCTCAGTCTTCAGGGACCTAAGAGGTAAGTTGCATTATGTTAAAGGTTTAACTACTTCGTACATATTGAACTCAGTTTTTGACGTTTTGAAATCTACTTTGACATTAGACCTTATTGCGATATGAGTAGTAGAGTTTATAATATAAACCAACTTTGCATATCATCAGGTATTATAGGACTGATGTACCAAGTACTGCAAAAATCCTGAAATATGGCCCATGCATCAAAGTGTGGTTTATGGGTAGCACTGTAGTACTCCAGGTCCATTTGTAAAACATAGCACAACAAAGTACAACAATTTGAACCAGGTCAAATTGTATCCCCAAAGATATTTACATGTAGGTTGCAAGAGTAATGAGGTACATGCAATTTACTTTCAGTCGGGAGATTTTATCCAGAGCTTCGCCTGATGTAGATCTATCAAATGAAATGTTTCCCTTCTCAAGCCACCAGGTAAATTATACACTGTGGGAAAGGTAATGAAGTAGCAAGGTTTGTTCATAAGTGAATTGCAGAGTTTACGCTTTCCCTAATTTATAATTTAATATTAAAACGGTTTAAAAATGGCATCAGTGCTAATAAATTTAATAGTAATTAATTCAATTGTTATATCTATACATTCAGGCAATCAACATAGCCGGACATAAGGTGAGAGCAATGAGGGTAAGTTTTGTTGGAGAGATGGGATGGGAACTACATGCTCAAAACTCAGCAGCGCTTGATGTTTATCATGCACTGTTTGCTTCGGGCAGAGATCTTGGGCTAAAGAACTCCGGATATCGTGCTATGGATTCTCTCAGTATGGAGAAAGGTAATAAAGAGCGGCCAAATTGTCTAGGGCCTAGGCTGAAATGACAGAGGAATTCACCTTAATCCAGTGACAATAGTTTAGCTTCAAAATGATTATGAAAAATTTAGAACACACATTGTTTTCTTCCTATAAAAATCTGCCTAGCCTAAATTTCCAAGCTTCAAGTGCATTTTGGAAGGTGTCAGTTTTTCTCTACATGCCACCGGTGGAGGTATTCATTAATTGAAGATGATCAGGTGACCAAGAGCTCGTCTGCTGCTATTACAGGATACAGATTATGGACAGCAGATATACGCAGCAATGATAGTCCTTTGGAAGCAGACCTAGCCTTCACATGTAAACTAAAGACAGACAAGCCATTCATCGGAAGGGAGGCACTTGAGCAATACAAATCACAGGGAATCAAGAAACGCCTTGTGTGCTTCACTCTACCCCAGGGGTAAGTGCAAAAAGGGGTTGACTGCGTGCTGGCTTGGCAATATAACACTAAAAATATGCAACTATCCAATATAAGATAAAAATTTGAAGAATGGATCCAAATTGGTTGCCATGCAAAGTCTAAGTTGTGGTCATACCGCTTCACACACTAAGCAGTCAAGGTCACTCCACAACCTGACAGGAGTCTGAGTGATTGGACTACCAGTGATCAAGAGTTAATTTTCCTATGGTAATCAATCATTATTGCTCAGATTGTTTTTATTGTCAGACAAGTGACTGCGCCCCTACATCGACACGAGCTGATATACAGAAATGGTCAGATGTTAGGATATATCAGAAGAGCTGAGTATGCTCATGCATTAGATACTGTGATAGCTTGGGGTTATATCACCCATCCAGATGGTGGAATTATTGATAAAGACTACATAATGACAGGTAAGAATATTGGCGCTTTGTGTTAACATCATAAAAGTCAAAACTAATGCATGATAAGTTTGAGTGCTCCAACGGTCGTGTGCGGGGCATAAATGGCGCTGGCGCTATCAACCCCCCAACATAAACGTTGGGGGTTTGATAGCGCCACTAGCGCCCTGCACACGACAGCTGGAGCCCTCAAACAAATGTGTGATACATGTACATTAGCAGAATGTCACTATAAAGATTATCATGCATAATAGTTGCCAATGTAATGTTATGGTACTGGATATTTCATAAGTTACATCAAGAACTTTCTACTCTACCATTCCACAAACAAAAACTAGAAGAATGTGTTTGCTCAGTCTTCTAACAATTCATGACATCAACTTTCAGGCACATACCAATTGGAGAGAGCTAATGAACTTCTTGATGTGAATGTCCATTTGAAGAGTCCATTTGATCCCAAAAACAAGAGATTACATGGCTTCTATACCGATAGCAAGGAAACAGTCAGCTCAGAGCAGGAGATGCAAAGCAACTGACTCATCCTGAGAGCAAGAAATATGTGTACAAAGCAGTGTTTTTTGTATGAAAAGTCAAGGACGATACAACCAGGTTGAGTCTAATCAATGATACTAATCACATACATACCTCCTTTTTTAGTTATATCATTTTTATTATACTATGTAGAACAAATACATGTACACAGTACTTTTTACCAATTTTTATTACACTTGTCATCATTGAGTAAGCAAACTAGTCTGGTTGTGGCAACTTGAAACAACTATACTGATTAAATCTAATATTACCGCTACCAATATTCTAAAAATATTTTAGTCTGCATCATCGATCATAATGCATATTGTATTGACATATTTTGCTGATATACTGACTAACAACATGACTGACCAGTTAAGAACATTTCTAGCCTTGTCAGAATACTGCAGGTTAGCATGCATCCCAAGAAGTTGTCTATTCATACCAATTGAGCAGACAACTCCTAAATTTAATTATGAGATTGACTTGTTATCAGGTTATTTTGATTGATTATTGGTTACGTTTTTAGCTATATTTGCAACAGGACTTGGGTCTCAAGTTGTGGAGAATACTTTTTGTTTCACCTCAATTCCACAGATGTCCCTACTTTTTGTGTCATGGAAACCTTGAGTGGTACAGTAAGAGGATGTGAAGAAGATGTGGACTTTTCATTACTTGTGATACATCACCCTTCATTACTTACTGGTGATATAATCAGAAAAAGTCAAATTAAATTGGTGAAGTACCTACCCACTATCATTATTAGAATTTTGTCCGACAGTAAATAGAATGTGGCAATATATAGCCTATGTACCATCATGTAATTACTCCTTGGTACCATTAGTGAGAGCCGCTACTCTGGGGATTGCTAGGGGTATCCGCCGAAAAAGGGAAGACTTTACAGACTCTGCCAGACTCTCATCAGCTTTTATTTTTTACAATTGGTGAGAGTTGACAATCGAGTCTCACGTTAGCCTTTTCCATTAGGTTCACATAAACATAATCCACTTAATTGCCTTAATTGTCCATTTGCGTTAAAATCATTTCAGCTTGGCTTAGTGTATCATATCATGGCTGTAAAAGCTCTCTTCAAAAATAGAGGACACACTAGGATTCAGTTACAATCAGTGTCCATTAGACCAGCAAACTTCCAAATTAGTGGCACTGATGGCCGTTTTCAAACAAGTGTCGTGGGCAGTGGTCAGTGATGATGAGTTTTTTGTTAAGTACGTTTTTATTTTAGCCCTATTTCCTTGTATTTACTTATAGTATTCTCCGTTTACATGGTAAATAATTAATATCATTAGACAGCTTACGTGCACAAATATAAGAACCAATCTTGGTTTTATTGACACGTTTGTATCAATGCGGGGCATCCAATTGTAATCGAAATAAGAAGTTGTGAAATATAACAGGTCAAACAAAGTTTTTCACACTTAAAAAAGTAGCGGACGTGAACTGTAATGTACCATAGTACTACGCAGACGATAAGACAATGAACATCAAACAAGAGTGCAACCTTTATTTCACAGCTGTGAACGAGGTCTCTCCCGTGAATAAATTTTCAGAGCAGCAGTACGCAGCACCAACGGAGTAAACAATAGGGCAGCACTGGGTAACATATTCTGAGGCAATTGGCACATTTGCATAAAATGTTGATAATTGCGGATAGAAAACAGATAAAATTGGCAAGCAATAATATCCTGATGTGCCTTTGTGCGAGAGATATCACAGAGTTTAGTTACATTTACTCTGTGGGAAAGCAGCAGTTTGTCACCAGCTTTCTAAATCGACTTCAGAGATATATTAGCAATCCAATAATTAATTATAGACAGATCTGTATACAGACAGTATAACATTAATGCTATATTGATATGCTTAATGAGTGGCATCTGTGAAATTGCCAGCATTCTCACCAGTTACCAGAACACTGACCCTCAAAACAGAAGCAAAATATCTCCGACTACTTTTATCTGACGCTTTACAAAGAATCAGCACAATGAGTGGCGACAAGGAACATATCAAACAGGAGTTTGCAGCCCTTGGTGGTCATCTTAGTACCATCGTCAACAGAATTAGAAAGAGTGCAGTAAAGAACACAACAGGAGGCACTAGCTCCGGAACTTCAGTAAAATCAACATTCGGATATCTCCGCTGGTCAAGCGATCACAATGACGAAACTCCCAAGGAGGAAGCCCATGAAACAGACGAATTAAACACTAGTCTTGCGCAAGACCCCTCAGAAATCCGAAAGTATGACGGTGCAATTGATTACGACGATGAGACCAGTGCTCCATCAGAGAAAAGCAGCATTAAAGGTGGTGAGGCTAATGGGTTTAAGAGCAGCCAATCCAACACCAGCCTCGACATGCCTTCAGAACCAGCAACGAATACAGATACAATAACAGAATGGCAAGCTGGATGGAATGTTACCAATGCCATACAAGTGAGTCATTATACTTCTTGTAATGTACATGTATTTGTTTTTAGCAGACATGCCAATTTCCAAAACTACACAATTCCTGTAAATTTTCTTGACATGAAAACAAAGCCTTTAACTCTTAGCAAGACCCAGATTCAGAATCCACTGGGAATGGCTCTGCTGACCTGTGCGTTCGGACAGAACAACAGGAAGATATGCCTGCAGCGTTTGAGAAATTGATTGGGATTAAATCGTTGTCTCAAATTGCTTTACATGCTTAACAGCAATTTCTTGAAAGACTTTTTTGATAAAATATTTTGTGGTGAGTTGTTGTTCCCAGCTGGATTAAAAGGTTGTTTACCCAATAAAAATAATAGGTAGTGCAATGGGATCTTGATAACATAAAACTATTCATACTCGCAATTTAATGGGTGGAGGTGGTGGAGAATACTATACCCGCAAAATGCTTACATGTCAAGTTTTTCAATAGAAGAAAATCGCACTCCGTTGTCATCACAATCCAGTGTTACAACATGGTTGTCATTGACCGAGTAATCAAATTCTGCGAAAAGTTGTACTCATTTCACAACTACATCAAACAGATGTCTCAACATGGGTGTACAATTATAGAGCTATTTGAATACTCTCAAGCGTCAGACAATCCACACATTCCCAAAAGTGGCCCTTTTGCGCAATACATAGAGGTTACTGACACAAAAGAAACTCTGTGCCTATGTTTCCTGAAAATTGCTACCACGCAATAATTGCAGTGGCACAATACAACCCTGATCTTTTGATCTGTTGTCATACTAAGTTAACAGCATGCATAAGACTTCATAAATATCAAAGCAAACCTTTTTATAACTACAATACCAAAAATACCAGCATTGCATATAAAGCAAGCATATCAAGTTGTAGCAAATAAAAGTGCAGCAGCAAGCTCAACTCAAGTTTTACTGCCCTGCAAAAACCATCACTGGTTTGAGACAATACAATGTGGCCAAAACAAACTGAAACCATAAAGCAGTTTTGGTCTCTGCTTGTGCCAAAACCCTTAAACCGCTATTAAGGTTTTTGTTCAACCATTATTATGAATTTTCATTGTTTTAGGTTTACAATGTTGAATGTCCCGTTTTTCAAGTGGGGCCATCTCTCAATGAAGAGTTCTCAGCACTGGCTATGAATATGATTTATATGACCTGTTCTTTAATATCTAGGTCCACCTAGCTATACTGGTATATTCGCAGCCATGCAATGGATAAAGATCTGAAACCAATTCACATGATAATTGTTGTGATATAGCTAGATTAGACTGTTCTACCGTCCACACTTTTTGGAAAGTGAAAACTGCAGAACAATCTAGAGATAGATAATCAAGAATTTAATAAAATGCAGAATTTAAAATGAATGAGTGGAATGAATGAAAATAGGAAATTGGCTAAGAAACTCAGATCTTGCAAAAATAATTGATGGGCTAATTGGGTGTCAAATGTGTATTGGCAGCCACATGGCAAAAAATCAATATGTCAAAAACCCATCAATGTCACATTTTCGCCGAAGATCCTATGCCACCCACAACAATTGAAAGCAATTTAATATAAATATGAAACGTTATTCAAAAGAGATTTGCAGAGAAATCTAGTAAATGTTTTCTACTCGCAACTTCATATGCAAAACAAATCTCCAGAAAAGTGATTGAAATTGTATTTACCGGCATACTAAATTTACAGCTCCAGTTTCAATAATAGTAATATGCGTGTATATGCCTATGATTGTAGTACATGAGCTGGCACATGACTAGAGCTTTATTGTACACAATCATTATAATATTACATATAACACTTTTTCAGGGGATGTTTATAGTGAGCTTCCCATACACGGTGCATCAAGGAGGGTACTGGGCTTTGTTTGCCATGTGCTTTGTGGCGATCATCTGCTGTCACACAGGAAAGATACTAGTAGACTGTTTATACGAAGAGGGGAAGGATGGACGGCTAATAAGAGTTCATACCAGTTACGGAGATATAGCAGAGCAAGTGTTTGGTAAACGAGTGGGGAAACCAATAGTCAATGTGGCTCAAGTGATCGAGTTACTAATGACATGCATCCTGTACGTTTTGCTGTGCGGGGAGCTACTGAAAGGAAGTATTCCAGCGGAATCGATCAACCTAAGTGTTTGGATAGTTTTGAGCACAGTGCCGCTGTTATTTTGTGCCTTCTTAAAAACAATGAGACGAGTTTCATGGTTGAGCTTGTGGTGTACCATTGCTCATATGCTCATCAATATCATTATCATAATCTACTGCTTTACTTGTGTCAGAGAATGGCAGCCTCGGGCAGTAAAAATTAATCCTGACATATGGACTGTTCCCATTTCCCTTGGAATTATAGTATTCAGTTATACATCCCAGATATTTCTTCCAACGTTGGAAGGAAAAATGGTGAAGAGAGAGCGCTTCAGCTGCATGATGCATTGGACCCATATAGCAGCTGCAGTTTTCAAAGTTGTCTTCTCGTGGATTGGTTATGTGACATGGGGAGAGAATACAGAAGAGGTTATAACTAACAATTTGCCACAAGCTCTAAAAGTTATTGTAAATATTATCCTCGTTGCCAAAGCCCTATTCAGCTATCCGCTGCCGTACTTCGCAGCAGTTGAGATTATTGAGAAGTCATTCTTTCAGGATCAAGCTAAGACTGTATTTCCATCATGTTATAGAGACAACATGTCGATAAAATGGTGGGGGATATGCCTCAGACTGCTGCTTGTTTTATTCACTATGATATTAGCAATAATAATACCTCATTTTTCACTTTTAATGGGCCTTATTGGTAGTTTTACAGGAACTATGTTATCATTTGTGTGGCCTTGTGTGTTCCATTTGTATATGAAGAGAGAAACGCTCCCATGGTACAAAAAAGTAATAGATATTTTCATAATTGTGCTAGGAATTATTTTGGGTGCTATGGGTATATACTACTCTGGACGTGCACTTATACTTGCGTTCCAGAGTCGAGATATTATACCAAGTTGGGTTCCTAAGCTATCACTAAATAGCAAAGGAGTAAATGAAACGATGAAAAGCACCCTTATGGGCTAGAACCGATTCTGTTTGTGCTATATTTCAGTTGCTTAGGAATATCATAATTATAATTTAGGATTTTCTGTTTCCTTTAACGCATTTCAAATTTGCAATGATGTGTTTTTTATGACAGTTCAGGATATACCAAATCTGTGTTTTAGCGCAAAAGATATTAACAAGCTTATACTACTCAATGAGCTATGCTGACAATCAATTTCAATGGATATTTTGTTTTAGTAATATTTGTATAATTTACTACTGTGTAGGTAAATACAAAAATATGAAAAATTCTGCATTATTATAAAATCCTTATTCAATACGCAAACTAGACTAATGTAGTGCTTGGCATAAATCTATTAGTAGACAGCGTCAGGCAAATCATATATATCAGATACAATTTTGTGAAAGATTAAAAGATCGGTATCAATGAGTATCAGTTGCAGTATTTTAAAAAATGGGGAGCGTGAGGACAATAGCCATTAGAGACAAACATCTGCAGAGGTAAAGGAATGATAGTCTGAAACTTAAACACATCTGGATAGAGGAAGTCACAGTTTCAGTATGTCACTGGAATTGCGGTCTTCTGCAGAACACGTGCCCTCCTGCTCTGTGGCATCTTCAAGTCTTGCAGGGTGGCCACATTGTACAACATCACTATCATCTTCAACATCGTACACATCAGGCACAGCACTTCCATCCACCAAATCGTTTAAGTTATCAATACTGCATGTGACAGATCCCCTAAGGCTAACAATAGCTTGTGATTGGGTTGAGGTTCTCGCAGATGGGTCTTTGTCTGGAGGGTGATCAGTATTCAGGTTTCTCATTCCAACAAGGACTGCCGATGGAGGGTCATTCTGATTCAGCTTGGCTGATGACTCGGGTTCACTCATATCATGTGATGACTGATTATCTTGGGAATGCTTGGCATGTGAAGGGAGTTGCTCAACATTGGCTTTACTAAAATCTAGAAAATATCAAGAGAGGTATAGAATGCTGGTAATAATTTTTTAAATATTACTGTTTCCTCACACACGATATTTGACCATTGATCATACACTATGAACAATAAGTTGTTAGTAGAAAAGGCAGAGAAAATAAGCGTAAAAGAAAATTGGGGTGAAACTTATATACAAAAAATGAATATGCTATCAATTTACCAAATTTCAGCTGTAACAAGATTATTATTTTTCTGTGATTTAGATCTCTCGATAACATCCTGTAGCTCTTGATATACCATATATTCTGGAGTGCCTTCTTGGGGACCTTTCTCATCTGAAGGCGTTTTAGTATAAGCATTGTTGTTGACCCCTTCACCACTAGCACTAGTCATATCTACGCAGAAATTGAAATTTGAGAAAATGGCTGACAGAGTACTACAGAGGCGATCATCAGCTACTATGTCACAAGTACTATAGGTGTGCCATTCTTCAAGAAATGCATAAACTTCATAGTCTTTCAGCATAATGGTGACTATCTCATCACAGTTTTTGAAACAATCCTTATCTCTTCAATCTTGCGTCTGGATCCAATACATTTTTCAAACCCTACAATCAGCGCATATACAAACCAATGATGGGTTAAGAGTTAAGACCCATATGATAACTCCAACACCATCACATAACACCGTAATAAGTTCATAACACATAATAAATCTACTGATATTTGCTATAAACAGAGTAGATGAAAGGAAACTTACGTATATTAGGGTTAGAGTTACTCCAGTTTTCCTCTGAATCATCTGCGGATTTCTCAGATTGAGATCCCTGTCGCTTTACGACAACCACAACAATAATGAATATTACAATGACTAGGAATGCTATGACCAAGCATGTGATGATCACATAGGATTGAACCTCGCCTCCGAATGCGGCAGCTATGAGGGCTGGAGTATCCAACTTCTCATCTAAAAGTATATCGCGCAACATATATGCATAACGTATCTTACATGAATAACAATGATCTGCACTACTTTTGCAAGACAACACGCGTATATAGATGGGAATCAGACTGAAAAATCTGTCACAACTTTTATGAGCCAGCCAACCAGACTGAGTAAGTTAAGGGCAACCGTAGCGAGACAAAACTGGCTCCAGAAATCACTGTGCTGTCTTTCAACACACAAAAGATAAATATATGAACAGCATTATACAGCTACACAAAGAATTGAAGACATTGAAACCTTCATGATGAGTTCGCATGGGTCTGCAGTACCTTTATGAATGAGCTGAATCTCACATCTGTAGGGTGTTTCACCATACATATTTTTTGCAGAACAGAAAAAGCTGCCAAAGTCAGCCTCAGAACTAAAAGCAACAGTGGAAAAAAATTGGCACTGAATACTGATACAACACTCTGTTACGCTCTACCTATCAAAAAATATACAGTGGAAAAATCCATTCAGATGTAAACAGATGACAGCTAGCATGAAAGAAGATGAACTTATTATTCC
>ERZ1740072.983-NODE-983-length-11226-cov-4.074479_pt1 | contig 11226 bp, 9 predicted proteins | sample MGYA00581733_ERZ1740072 | MGnify/ENA primary metagenome ERZ1740072 (study PRJEB43018, sample SAMN04849741) | marine metagenome | isolation source: floating plastic debris | place: Pacific Ocean | collected 2008-08-30 | study: EMG produced TPA metagenomics assembly...
GCTTCTTGCTGGCCACACCCGATCCGGACCCGGATGACATGTTCGGCGCGCCCGTGCCCTCGTCGCTCGATACCTCCGACGATCACCCCATCGCCCGGCGCATCGCCGCCGGGGCCGAACCGGGGCTGAAATCCGTGCACCGCTCCGAAAACGAAAAGACAAAGCGCCTGCGCGATCAGATCGTGGTCGACGACATCCGCGCGCTCGCCAGCTTCTTCCAACTGTCGGCCACCGATGGCGGGCGGCGCGTCGTGATCATCGACGCCGCCGACGAGATGAACGTGAACGCCGCCAATGCGCTCCTGAAAATGCTGGAGGAACCGCCCGCACGCACCACACTCCTGCTGGTCTGCCACCAGCCCAGCCGCCTCCTGCCGACAATCCGCTCGCGTTGCCGCAGCTTGCGTCTGCGCGCCCTGAACCCGGACGAAATGGCCGAGGCCATGGCACAGGGCGGTGTGGATGCCAGCGCCCATAATGCGGCGCTGGCCGAGCTCAGTGGCGGCTCGGTCGGTGCCGCCATGCGCCTTGCCCTGCAGGACGGCCTCGCACTCTATGCCGAGATCATCGCGCTGCTGGGCTCGATGCCACGGCTGGACCGGCCGCGCGCGCTCGCCCTGGCCGAAACAGCTGCCGCGAGGGGCGGCGCCGACACGCTTGATCTCTTCTACAACCTGCTCAACATTGCCCTCGCCCGACTTGCACGGACCGGGGCCACAGGTATCCCGCCCACAGACGAGGCCGCCCCGAACGAGGCTGCGATCCTGATGCGCCTCGCTCCGCACGCCCCGCAAGCCCGGGCCTGGGCCGACACCGCGCAAACCGCACTTGACCGCGCGCGCCACGGGCGGGCGGTCAATCTTGACCCGGCCGCACTCGTCCTAGATACGCTGTTCAAGCTCTCAGCGACGGCCCCCGCCCAATGACCCCAGAGATCACCGACAGCCACTGCCACCTGGACTTTCCCGATTTCGAAGGCCACCTGCCGCAGATCATCGCCAACGCCGCCGAGGCCGGCGTCACCCGCATGGTGACCATCTGCACCAAGCTGCGCCTCGAGCCGCAGGTCCGCGCCATCGCCGAGGCACACGCGCCCGTGTTCTACGCCGCGGGCACCCACCCGATGAGCGCCGCCGATGAACCCATGGCGACCATTGATCAACTGACCACACTCGCCCGCCACCCCAAATGCGTCGGCCTGGGCGAAACCGGCCTCGACTACCACTACACCTCAGACAGTGCTGCCGTGCAGCAACAGTCCCTGCGCATCCACATCGCCGCGGCTCGCGAAACGGGCCTGCCGCTGATCATCCACGCCCGGGCCGCGGATGGCGCCATGGCCCGCATCCTGTCCGAGGAGTTCCGCAACGGCGCCTATACTTGCGTCATGAACTGTTTTTCCTCCGGGCCGGACCTTGCCCGCACCGCCCTCGATCTGGGGTTCTACCTCAGCATGTCCGGCATTGCCGCCTTCCCCAAAAGCGAGGCTCTGCGCGACATCTTTGCCGCCGCTCCGGTGGATCGCATCCTGGTGGAAACCGCCGCGCCCTATCTCGCGCCCCCGCCCCATCGCGGCAAACGAAACGAACCGGCCTACACGGCGCACACCGCGCGCGTCGGGGCTGATATCTTCGGTCTCGACTATCCCACCTTTGCGGCACAAACGCAGGCCAATTTCGACCGGCTCTTTGCCAAGGCCGCACAGTATCGGGCCGCCGCATGAGCGACAGCCTGCGCTTTACGATCCTGGGCTGCGGCTCCTCGGGTGGCGTGCCACGGCTTGGCGGCCATTGGGGGGCCTGCGACCCGGCCAACCCGAAAAACCGCCGTCAGCGTTGCTCCATGCTGGTGGAACGCGACGGGCCGGATGGGACAACAACCGTTCTGGTCGACACGTCCCCCGATCTGCGCAACCAGTTGCTGAGCGCCGGGGTCGGGCGGCTTGATGGTGTGATCTACACCCACGCGCATGCCGATCATGTGCACGGCATCGACGATCTGCGCATGATCGTGTTCAACATGCGCGAGCGGCTCCGGGTCTGGGCCGACGGGCCCACGCAACACGATCTGCTGGGCCGTTTCGGCTACGTATTCCATCAACCCAAGGGCTCGCCCTACCCGCCCATCCTCGACCTGCACACCATTGACGGCGACACGGTGATCGACGGCCCCGGCGGCGCCATCACCTTCAGCCCGTTCGAGGTCGGCCACGGCAGCATCGATGCCCTGGGCTTTCGCATCGGCGCGCTGGCCTACCTGCCGGATGTCGCGGACATCCCGCCACCCGCGTGGGACGCGTTGCAAGGCCTCGACTGCTGGATCGTGGACGCCCTGCGCCGCGACCCGCACCCGACCCACAGCCATCTCGCCCAGACCCTCGAATGGATCGACCGCGCAGCCCCTGCGCGCGCCATACTGACCAACATGCATATCGACCTCGACTACGCCACCGTACTGGCCGAGACCGCCGGCCATATCGAACCCGCCTATGACGGGATGACGCTGACCTATCCCGCGACGTGATCCTCTTTCATCTCGCCCAATAAACTCCCGCCGGAGGCTCCCGCCGCCCGCACCCGCGCAAAGGCCCGACCATGCAGGCCCTTCTCGATGTCATCCTGCCCGTCTTTCTGGTGATCGGCTTTGGCTATGTCGCCGTCTGGCGGCAGGTCTTTCCCGAGGCCGGCGTCGACGCGCTGATGAAATTCTCGCAGCACTTCGCCATCCCCTGCCTGCTCTTTGCCGCAATCGCGAATATCGACCTGTCGGCCAGCCTCGACATCCGACTGCTGGGCAGTTTCTACGCAGGCGCCGCCTCGGGTTTTGCCTTGGGCTATCTGGGCGCGCGGCGTCTCTTTGGGCGCGATCCCGAGGATAGCGTGGCCATCGGCTTTGCCTGCCTCTTTTCCAACTCCGTTCTGCTGGGGCTTGCCATCAACGAACGCGCCTACGGGGCCGAGGCGCTGACCGGCGCGTTTGCCGTCATCGCCTTCCATTCGCCGTTTTGCTACGGGCTGGGCATCACCGCGATGGAGATTGCGCGCAACCGCGGTGGCGCGCCGCTCGACACCGCCCGCCGTGTGGTGGCCGCGATGTTCCGCAATGTGCTGGTGCTGGCGATTCTGGCGGGCTTTGTCGTCAACCTCACCGGATTGACGCTGCCCACGGTCATCGACGACGCGCTGGCACTGGTGATCCGCGCAGCGCTGCCCACCGCACTCTTTGCGCTTGGCGGCGTGCTGGTCGCCTACCGTCCCGAGGGTGACGCCCGCGTCATCGCCATGATCTGCGCCGTGTCTCTTCTGGTGCACCCGGCCATCACCTTTGCCCTGGGCTCTGCGTTGTCGGTACCGATCGAACTCTTCAAGCCCGGCGTTCTGACCGCAGCCATGGCCCCCGGGGTAAACGCCTATATCTTTGCCAACATGTATGGCCGCGCCAAGCGCGTGGCGGCCTCGTCCGTTCTGGTGGCCACCGGTGCCTCGCTCCTGACGGCGTGGATGTGGCTGATCATTCTGGGGTGAGCTGCCGCGCCTGCCGTGCGCGGGCCAGCTCTGCATTCAGCGCACCGCCCAGCAGGACGAGGTAGGCGCTGATGAACAGCCACATCAGCATCACGATCACCGCCCCGAGCGAGCCATAGATTTCGTTGTAGCGCCCAAAGTTTTGCAGGTAGACCGAAAACCCGGTGGAGGCGGCCAACCACCCCACCACCGCAAAGAGCGCGCCGGGCGAGATCAGGCGCTGTCGCGCGCCCTGCAGGTTCGGCCCCAGCCGGTAGATCACCGCAAAACCCGCAACCAGCACCGCCACCCCCACGCACCAGCGCAGCACGTCAACCCCCAGGTTGACCCATGGGCCCAACGGCAGATAGGCCAGCACCACGGGCAGGACCACGATGCACGCCATCGCCACCAGCATCACGCCGATCAGGCTGAACGTCAGCACGAACGCCCGCAGATAGTGCGACAGCCCGGACCGGTTCGGCGCGTCGTAAATGGCGTTCAGCCCCTGCATCAGCGCCGCCACCCCGGCCCGCGCCGACCACAGCGCAAAGCCGAAGGACAAGAGCGACGCCCACCCCAGCGTTAGCCCATCGGTGGTCGATAGCGCGCTGAGCTGTGCGGCCAGCAGCCGGTAGACATCCGCCGGCATCAGCGCGCGAAACTCCTCCATCTGCGCCAGCGCCAGCGCCGGATCGCCGACGATCCCCCACAGCGCGATGGTGGCCGCAATGCCGGGAAAGACGGCGAGAATGGCATAGAACGCAACGCCCGCCGCGATCAGCCCCAGCCGTTTTTCCTCGTTCAAGCGCAGAACATGGCGCACGACGCGCCACCACAGTGGTATCACCCGGGACGGTGCAGAAGGTGTGGGGGCATCTTTCATGACGGGACAAACCTATGAAAGCGCAAATGGTTTCACAATGGGAGGGACGGGTTGAGCCAGATATGTTGGCTTGAACGGGCCGGGAAACAACGTGGCGCGCGCGGTCAAACAGAGTTCGAACTCAATCGACACAACGGTGGTGCCTTGGAAAATCACGGGAATGGTGCGGCCGGCGAGACTCGAACTCGCACGAGTGTTACCTCACAGCGACCTCAACGCTGCGCGTCTACCAATTCCGCCACGGCCGCAGACCTTGACTTGGTGCAGGGTCTTTAGCCCCGAACATCCCGGTTGCCAAGCCTGAAACCAAACAAAAAACCGGGGCCGCAACGGGCCCCGGTTCGTCTCACGTAACTGGCAGGCCGCTCAGTCGCTGATCACGACACCAAAGGACGGCAAGGCCGAGGCAGGTTGCACCTGCGGCTGCGTACTCACCGCGCCGGAGTTGGTGCCCAGTGTCAGTGACGCCTTGCGCAGCAGTTCCACCCGCTCGGGCTGGCCAGGGGCAAAGACCGCAGGCGCGCCGGCGTCAACCGCCTTGAGCCCTTCGGCATACCACACGCGGGCCACGTCAACCCGCTTGGAGGTGCCAAAGCCCTGCGCCAGGTGGTGGCCCATCAACTCGCCATAGACATGGTCGCCCATGGCAAACAGCATCAGTGCCGACCCAAGCGCCACATCCAAATCGTCGGTGCGGTATCCCACGCCCATGCAGATCTGAGCGGTCCCCTTGAGTTGCGCAGGCGACATGCCTGTCGTCAGGATGAACCCGGCCACGTCGCTGACCACTTCGGGCTGCGTCTTCAGCGCGAGTGCCGCGATATGCGGTTGCATCGCCGGGCCAAACTGCTGGCACTGCGACGCGATCTGGTCAGGGGTAAAGCCCTGAACCTTGGCGATCATGTCCTCAGATTTTGCGATGGCATATGTCCGGGCCAGGCAGAACTGTTCGTTCAGTGCAATATTCGGGTCCGTCATCGACGCCGTGGTGGTAAAGCCGCCATTGGTGTTTGTCAGCAGCGACACGGTGTTGCAATGCGAGGCCAGCGATTGCCCACCACCGTTGCCGAGGAAGTTTGGAAGTGCGGCGGCTGCCGTCGTAGTCTCGGGCGCTGCCGGCGCTGCCGCGACCGGTGCAGTAGGCGTTGCCACGACGGTTGTCGTGGTTGTCGTGCACACTGGCGCCACGGGCTGCGGGGCCGCCGCGATCGTGGCACCGGGTGCGACCGGCGCTGCCGGAACGCCACCGGCCATTTCCTGACGGTAGACCTTGAGCAGGCCGCGCGTGCCGTCGGGGTTCTGGGCGATCTGCTGGTTGACCGTGTAGCCGCCAGCCTGCGCCCGGTTGTAGGACGTGATCAGCAGGTTCTGTTCGAACGGCGTCAACTGGCCCGTGGCCGGATAGCCGAGATACGCCTGATAGCTGGAGATGGCGGCACGGGACTGGCGGCCCAACTGGCCGTCAACGCCACCGGCGTTAAAGCCGAAATAGTTCAACGAGGCCTGGATCTGCCGTCCTTCCTGCGTCGACGGTATGCTGGGCCGGTAGGTCTTGTTGCTGTAGGTGCGCGTTGTGGCACGCTTGCGCTGGTTCTGCTTGGTCGCGGCGTGACCGACGATGCCGCCGATGATGGCCCCCGCGACAAAGTCGCCGGCGTCGGCAGATACCTTGGTTGCAGGAATAACAGCCAGGGAAAGTGCAACGGCTGAAGCGGTAATCGTTCTCGAAATCATAAAAATTCCCTCCGGGTTATGGCGCAACAATACAACCCTGACCGGATTCGCGAAGTCACAATTTCCATACCCTGCGGTCTTGGCGGCTATTGTGCCGGTTTTGCTGGCATTCTCAGGCTCTGGCGGCGCTGGAACGGCGCACAATCGGCCAAAATGCCCACAAAAGGACAACCGCGATGACGACATAGCCAAGCGCGGGCGTATCGGGAATAACGATGCGCTGCATCGTCCGCCCGGGCAAAAAGTTGAACGCACCGGCCAGCGCAGCACCGCGCACATACAGGTTTTGCATCACCTGCCGGTGCATGGCCACGTCGCGGCGGTAGATGGCCCGCATCGCCACGTAAATTCCATAAAGCGCATAGACGGACAGCAGGTGGATCGGGCTGAGCCCGACGGACGTGAACGGGCTGCTGATCGCAAAGGACACCAGCGCTGCGCCGCCCAAGGCACAGACCCACAGATAACCCATCACCTTGTGCACCCGGTCGCGGCGCTGTCGCCACAGGACAAAGGGGCCCAGAAACAGCGCCACGAGCGCAAACGCCACATGGATCTGGACAGCCGGGCTGGCGGTCAACAAGGGGGCAAGGGTCATGTCCGCTCTCCGTCTCTGGGTACGCCGGGACGCATGCTTGCCTGCGCCGCCGGTCTCTGGCACCAACACGTGCAACGGGTGCAGCGCCCGCAACCGCAACTGCGCAAACGGCGAGGAAAACGCGTGAACACCAGCCACCTGCAACTCACGATGCGTGAAATGCGCCGCGACTTTCGCAGCCCAGCGCTGTGGATCGCGCTCGCGGGTGTCGGCGTGGTGCTGGCCGTGGCAGGCGCGTTCGGGACCGATGACGTGCTGCGCCCCGTGCCGCTCGTGCTCTATTGGGTGAGCGTTGTGGTGCTGGCCTACAGCGCTGGCGCGCTGGTTGTGGGCACGTTGCGCCGCATGCTGCTGGGTACGTCACGACCGGCGCGGGTCGTGCTGACCGGTCTTGCGGTCGGAGTGATCATGGTGGCGCTGGTGGGCGGCGTGAACACAGCCCTCTTCGGGTTAGGTTGGACCAGCGGCGCAGCGGCAGCCCGCTTTGCCGCCAGCACCATCGCCACCGGGTTTGGTGGGACGGTTGGGCTGGATTACACCATGGGCAACGCCCGCGCCGAAGCGTTGCGTGCAGAGCCCCCGCTTGTGGCCCGCCTGCCCCTCGAAAAGCGCGGAGCGCTGGTGTCGCTGAGCGCCGTGGACCATTACGTTGAGGTGACCACCACCAGGGGGCAGGACCTCGTGCTGATACGCCTGGCTGACGCGATTGCCGAAACTCAGCCCGTGGCGGGCCTGCGCATCCACCGCTCGCACTGGGTCGCACGGGATCATGTGACCTCTGTCACACGAGGATCGGGCAAGGCCACGGTGCACCTGATCGACGGGCGCAGCCTGCCGGTGCGCCGCGCCAACCTGCCCGCGCTCAAGGAACACGGGCTGTTGCCCGGATGAACGCGATGGACGACGACGCCCCCGAATGGATCACGACGCCCGGCCTGACCGATTACCGCGCGGCCGAGGCGTGGATGGAGGCGCGCGCCACCGCAATCGCCGCCGGAGAGGCCCGCGAATGCATCTGGTTGCTGGAACACCCGCCCCTTTATACCGCCGGCACCTCCGCCAAAGAGGCGGACCTGACCGATCCGGACCGCTTTCCGGTCCATCAGACGCGCCGGGGCGGGCAATACACCTACCACGGTCCGGGACAGCGCGTGGCCTACACCCTGCTCGATGTGGGCAAGCGCGGGCGGGATGTGCGCGCCTTTGTCCAGACGCTGGAGGCCTGGGTGATCGCGACACTGGCCGAGTTCAACGTGCGTGGCGACATTCGGCAAGGTCGCGTCGGTGTCTGGGTGGAACGCCCCGAAAAGCCGTTGCAGCCGGACGGCTCCACCGCCGAAGACAAGATCGCCGCCATCGGGATACGCCTGCGCAAATGGGTCAGCTTTCACGGGCTCAGCATCAACGTGGAACCGGACCTGAGCCATTTTGACGGGATCGTGCCCTGCGGCATTGCCGAGCATGGGGTGACCAGCCTTGTCGATCTCGGCCTGCCCGTCACCATGGACGACGTGGACGTCGCCCTGAAAAGGACGTTTTCAATGGCGTTTCCAACGCCTTGACAGCTTCGTTGCGGCGGCCTTCGCACGAATGCCCCACCTGCAACCGAATTTCGCCACATGCCACGCGTAACCAATCGTTAACGATAACGAGTAGTTACCATGGCAGATTTTCTGAACGGGATCTTCATCAGCGAGATTCTGGCCGACAATGCGGGCGGCCAGGCCGTTGACGTGGACGGTGACGGCAACACCAACAAGGCCGACGAGTTCATCGAACTGGGCAATGCCTCCGGTGCACCGACATCGCTGGACGGGTATGAGCTTTGGTCAGAAACAAACGGTCTGCTGTTCGCTTTTGACGCCGACGATGTTCTGAACGCCGGCGGCACTGCAACGGTTGTCGGCAACTATGCAGGCGGCGATTCCGGTGAATTCTACGACGCGGGCCTTGCAGAGAACGGCAACTTCATTCCCGACGGCGAAGGCAACAAGTTCGACTCGATCTTTCTGGTCGACACCAATACCGGCGAATACATCGTCCTGTCCTACGGCAATCCCCCCCGGGCCCCGACTTTGCCCAACGGATTTACCGGCACAACGCAGGTCGGCACTGGCGAAAGCATCGACAGCAATGCGCCCAACGGCACGGCCTTTGCCCGCGACGCTAACGGCAACCTGATCGAAACGACACCCGACCCCGGCACGCCCGGCGTGGCCTGTTTCACCCAAGGCGCGATGATCCTGCCCCGTCACGGCGAACGCCCCGTCGAGACACTGCACCCCGGCGACAGCCTGCCGACCTATGACAGCGGCATGCAGGTGCTGGTGGGTGTGTGCGCCCAGCACATCCCCGCTTCGGCCCTGCTGCGTGATCCGACCCTGCGCCCGTTGCGTGTGGCGGGTGAGGCGCTGGGGCAGACGGGTGATATCCTGCTGTCACCTGCACATTGTCTTTTGTTTCAATCCCCCAAGGCCGAAATGCTTTTCGCCAGTCGCGAGGTGCTAGTGCGTGCGCGTCATCTGGAAACCGTTGGCCATGCCCGGTCCGAACTGCCCCGCGGCGGGGTCACGTATCACCACCTCCTGTTTGCGCGCCACGAACTGGTCCTCGCCGACGGTTTCTGGAGCGAGACGTATCTCAACACCGGCACCGGCGCCGACGACATCGCCGCTGGCGCGGATTGGCAAACCAAAGGCGACCAGCCATTGAGCAGCGTACCGCACGCACGGGCCGCCCGGCGCATCCTGCGCAGCTACGAGGCAGACGTCCTGATGGACGGCACCGCGCCCGCGATACGCAGTGCCCGACCGGCGCAGGACGCCACGACATGGCGCCATGTTTCAAACGTCGGGCGCGCTGCGGCACGATAGTGCAACTGTGCGCCCAATGCGGGCCGGTGCGCGACAATTCATCCCGATTCCAAACCGCTTCTATCATTGAAGCGCTGCCGCCAAATCACTAGAACCGAACAGAATCCGGGCACGGACGGGAACCCCGTGCGCGTGGAAAACCAACAGCCAGGAGGCACCGCATGGCAGACGCAGCCATTCACGGGCACGAGCATGAAGACGAGCGCGGCTTTTTCACCCGCTGGTTTATGTCCACAAACCACAAAGATATCGGGATCCTGTACCTGATCACATCCGCCATCGTCGGCTTTGTTTCGGTGGCGTTCACCGTGTTCATGCGGCTGGAACTGATGGACCCCGGCGTGCAGTACATGTGCATGGAAGGCGCGCGTCTGACAGCCGCGGCTGCAGGCGAATGTACGCCGAACGGGCACCTCTGGAACGTGCTGATCACCGGGCACGGCATCCTGATGATGTTCTTTGTGGTGATCCCGGCGCTTTTTGGCGGATTTGGCAACTATTTCATGCCCTTGCAGATCGGCGCGCCGGATATGGCGTTCCCCCGGATGAACAATCTGTCCTTCTGGCTCTACGTTGCAGGCACCACGCTCGCCATCTGTTCGGTGCTGGCACCGGGTGGCAATGGTCAGCTTGGTTCGGGCGTGGGTTGGGTTCTCTACCCGCCGCTTTCGACCAATGAACAGGGCATGTCGATGGATCTGGCGATCTTTGCGGTCCACGTCTCGGGCGCGTCGTCGATCCTGGGTGCGATCAACATGATCACCACCTTCCTGAACATGCGCGCACCAGGCATGACGCTCTTCAAGGTGCCGTTGTTCTCGTGGTCGATCTTTGTGACATCGTGGCTGATCCTGCTGTCCCTGCCGGTTCTGGCGGGTGCGATCACAATGCTGCTGATGGACCGCAACTTCGGCTTTACCTTCTTTGATCCGGCCGGTGGCGGTGACCCGGTGCTGTACCAGCACATCCTGTGGTTCTTCGGCCACCCCGAGGTCTATATCATCATCCTGCCTGGGTTCGGCATCATCAGCCACGTGATCGCCACCTTCGCGCGCAAGCCCGTGTTCGGCTACCTGCCGATGGTCTGGGCGATCATCGCGATCGGTGCACTGGGTTTTGTCGTGTGGGCGCACCACATGTACACGGTCGGCATGTCGCTGAACCAGCAGGCCTACTTCATGCTGGCCACGATGGTGATCGCGGTGCCAACAGGGGTGAAAGTGTTCAGCTGGATCGCCACCATGTGGGGCGGCTCGGTTGAGTTCAAGACACCGATGCTCTGGGCGTTTGGCTTCCTGTTCCTGTTCACCGTGGGTGGTGTGACCGGCAGCGTGCTCAGCCAGGCCGCCGTGGATCGCTACTACCACGACACATACTACGTGGTTGCGCACTTCCACTACGTGATGAGCTTGGGCGCTGTGTTCTGTATCTTTGCCGGGATCTATTTCTACTTCCCCAAGATGACGGGTCGCATGATCCCCGAGTGGATGGGCAAGGTGCACTTCTGGACCATGTTCATCGGGGCGAACCTGACCTTCTTCCCCCAGCACTTCCTGGGCCGTCAGGGCATGCCGCGCCGCTACATCGACTATCCAGAAGCGTTCGCGCTGTGGAACTGGTGGTCGTCGATCG
>ERZ1740072.984-NODE-984-length-11225-cov-3.225783_pt1 | contig 11225 bp, 8 predicted proteins | sample MGYA00581733_ERZ1740072 | MGnify/ENA primary metagenome ERZ1740072 (study PRJEB43018, sample SAMN04849741) | marine metagenome | isolation source: floating plastic debris | place: Pacific Ocean | collected 2008-08-30 | study: EMG produced TPA metagenomics assembly...
AATATCCACATGTCAGGGAATACCTGAATATTTGACTGATGATTCAAAAATAGCATTTGAGATTATTGAAAAATTACCCGCAACTATTGCAGGTTCGGTTACTTTAAATCAAGACTTCCATTCTCCTACAGAATTAGCAAAAATTCTTCAGTCCTATGACTTAGTAGTTTCAACAAGATTACATATGGCTATTTTATCTCTCGGTGCCGGTACCCCTGTATTACCAATAGCCTATGAATTTAAAACCCAAGAGTTGTTTAAGAGGTTAGGTCAAAAAGAAGATTGGGTTTTAGATATTGAAGAGATTAATAATGAATCGCTGATTGGCTCGATTGACTCTTTTATTGCCTCAATAGCTGATATTAGAAAAACTGTATTTCCTGCGGTTTAAAAAGAACAAGAACGCGCAATGTATTCGGGTCAACTAGTTAAAGAAGCTTATGACCAAAATACGTTAAACAACAAATTATTTGAAATTTAACTTTTACTATGAGAATAGCCTTTATAGTTAGCACTTTTCCCAGCTTATCTCAAACCTTTATTCTAAATCAAATAACAGGTTTGATAGACAAAGGTCATGAAGTTGATATATATACGGATAAAGTAGTAAATACAACTAAAATACATCTCGATGTAGAGAAATACAAACTTCTAGATAAAACTTACTATTTCAACATTCCACCAGGTAGAATTACGAGAAAATTAAAGGGACTTAGGTTGGCATTAATAAATTTTTATTATCATCCTGGTCTTCTATATAGAATTATGAAAAGTTTTAAGAATAAGGAAGAAATTCCACCACTAGGATGGATAGATCCTTACATCGCACTTCCATTTTTTCGTAAAAAACCCTATGATATTATTTCTTGTCACTTCGGTCCTAATGGTTTAAAAGGTCTACAATTAAAAAAATTAGGCTTGATTCAAGGAAAATTAGTAACTACGTTTCATGGTTATGACTTAACAAAGTTTTTGCAGATTCACGGGAAAGATTCATACAAAGAACTTTTTAAGGACGGCGATATATTTCTTCCAATTAGTGAATATTGGAAACATCGTCTCATCGAGCTAGGTTGCGACCAAAATAAAATTCTTGTTCACAGAATGGGAGTTGATTTCAGAAAGTTTTCTTTTATTCCTCGTTGTTTGGAAGCTGATGGAAAAATACGAATCACCACTGTTGCTCGTTTAGTTGAGAAAAAAGGTGTTGAATACGGTATTCGAGCAGTTGCTAAGTTATTAAAGTTGAATCAGAAAGTAGAATATCATATTCTTGGCGATGGTGTTTTAAAGGAAAATTTACAACAACTAATTAATGAGCTAGGTGCTGAGAATAACATCAAATTGCTTGGTTGGAAACAACAGCATGAAATTGTACAAATACTTAGCAAAACTCATTTATTGCTCGCTCCAAGTATAACTAGTTCCGATGGTGACACAGAAGGAATTCCAGTAGTTCTAATGGAAGCAATGGCAATGGGGTTACCCGTAATAAGTACAGAGCATAGTGGTATTCCTGAATTAGTTGAAAATGGTAAATCGGGATTTCTAGTTCCAGAGCGAGATATAGATGCTCTTTTTGAGAAATTAAATTATTTAATAGAATATCCTCAAAGCTGGGTTGAGATGGGAAAATCAGGGCGAAATTATGTAGAGAAATACTACAGTATTGATAAGCAGAATAACCAATTAGTTAATTCCTATCAAAAATTATTAGAAAAGCAATAAATATGAAATCAGTATATATTTATGAATAACGTTAATTTTATATCAGTAATTATTCCTGTATATAACGACTCTGAGCGATTAAATAAATGCTTAGAAGCTCTGGAAAATCAAACATATCCCAAAGATTTGTATGAAATAGTTGTCGTTGATAATAACTCCGAAGAAGATATTAAGAGCATAGTAAAGCAATTCAATCAAACTCGGATTACTCATGAAAGCCGTCGTGGTTCCTATGCAGCTCGTAATAAAGGAATTTCTATAGCCAAAGGCAAAATTTTCGGCTTCACGGATTCAGACTGTATTCCTGCTGCTGATTGGATAGAAAAGGGTGTTGAAAAATTAATGCAAACCCCGAACTGTGGATTAGTGGCTGGAGAAGTACAACTATTCTTTAAGAATCCTGAAAACCCTACGGTTTTTGAAGTTTACGATAAAATGAATTTTCTACGACAAAAGCACTATATCGAACGTTATCAATTTGGAGCCACAGCTAATGTTTTTACATTTAGAGATATTTTTGAAGACGTAGGTTTATTCAATTCCGAACTAAAATCTGGTGGTGATAGCGACTGGGGAAAAAGAGTTTTTGCGGCAGGTTACAAGCAGGTATATGCAGATAATGTAGTAGTTGCACATCCTGCAAGATATTCTTGGAAAGAAATAGAAAAAAAAACAATTAGAGTTACTAAAGGAATGTATAGCCAGCGAAAAGAGCAAAAGTATTTAATCACTTTTATTTTAGAAATACTTCGCGACATAAAATCACCTTTCAAAGAGATAAATCGAATACTGAATAATACCGATTATTCAGGAATTTTAAATAAAATTAAGTTAATAATTCTATTCATATCTATAAAGCATATTAAAGCACAAAATAAAGTCAAACTATATTTTGAATCCTAGAAATACTCAATCAAAAGTTAACTAATTTTGTCTCTGTAATCATCCCAGTCTACAATGACTCCGAACGTCTAAAGCTTTGTCTACAAAATTTAGAAAATCAAACTTACTCAAAAGATTTATATGAAGTAATAGTCGTTGATAATGCCTCTAAAGAAGATATTAAAAGTGTAGTGAGTCAATTTAGTCAAGCAAAGTACACTTATGAAAGCCAACCTGGTTCTTATGTTGCTCGTAACCAAGGTATTTCCATTGCGAAAGGTGATATTTTAGCTTTTACTGATTCAGACTGCATTCCAAATTCAGAATGGATTGAAAAAGGTGTTTCCTGTCTTTCGAGTACCACTAACTGTGGATTGGTTGCTGGAAGGATAGACCTTTTTTTTAAAAACCCAGAGAAGCCTACAGTGGTAGAACTGTATGAAATTATTGAACTAAATTTTGAACAGGAAAAAAATATACGGGAGCAACATTTTGGTGTAACTGCAAACTTATTTACATATAAACACGTCATTGAGAAAGTTGGTGCTTTTAATGCTGCACTTAAATCTGGTGGCGATCGTGAATGGGGAGAGCGAGTTTTTACTGCGGGTTACAAGCAAGTTTATGCAGATAATGCTCTTATAAAACATCCTGCAAGACATTCATTCTCTGAACTTTATAAGAGAATGGCTCGTTTTGTAGGTGGTAAATATGACCTGATGATGAGTCAAAACCCTTCCTTGATATATAGATTCATAAACTTTATAGGTATTTTTCAACCACCCATTAGAAGTTTTTATCGAATTGCGACAAATCCAACACTAAATGGATTTAAGCAAAAAATTAAATTTATTTATGCTATGTTTTTTGTCAGATATATAGTAATCAATGAAACATTAAGACTATATTTAGGTGGTGTTTCCAAAAAAGAATAGTTCACTATATAATTATCGACTGAACTGTATTCCAAGAAAGTTGAATCTTAATAAATTTAGATAAAGACTGTATTTACAAATTCTACAAACAAGAATAGATTTTAATCTAATAAATTACATTTGAATAATTTAAAGCGTTAGGAGTCTTATAAATGAACCCTGTCTCACAAGAAACTCATTCTGTATACAATCCTTTAGTCAGTATTATTATTGGTAATTATAATTATGAAAAATTTATAGCTAAAGCAATAGATAGTGCGCTCAAACAAACTTATAAAAATATAGAAGTAATTGTTGTAGATGATGGTTCTACAGACAATTCTCGAAAAATTATTTCGAGCTATGGTGATAAAGTAATTCCTGTTTTTAAAGAAAATGGCGGACAGCCTTCAAATTATAATGCAGGCTTTGAATCTAGCCATGGAGATATTATTTGCTTTTTAGATTCAGATGATATTTTTGTCAAAAATAAAGTTGATAGAATTGTCAGTATATTTGAATCGTATAAGGATATTGAGTGGTGTTTTCACAGCTTACAATTAATTGATGAGAGTGATAAGCTTTTAGGCTCAACGACTACAGTCAACTACAAATCTGGTGAGCGTGATTATCGTCAGATACTTCAAAAAGGTAAAATTCCACCTCATATTCCTCCATGTCCAACACTTTGCTTCACAAGAAAGTTATTGGAAAAAATTCTTCCCATGCCTACAACTAAAAAGATGCCAGGTAGCGACCATTATCTTAAATTTATCGCGGTGGCAATTAGTAAAGGCTTTATATTAGCTGAAGATTTAACTCTCCAAAGAATACATGGCAATAACATGGGAACTTTAAGGGAAGATAAACTATATATGAGAGCTAGAGAATATTTGTTCACTGGTTACTGGATAAATAAAAACTTTGCATCTTTGAAAAAATTTGCAGACAAGTTATCTAGTGCAGGCATTGCTCTTGATTGGCAGTCAGGAAAAAATGACTTTGAAAATAGTCATATTATTAAGGAGTATTTTAATTCTAGCTCTTTAGCAGAAAAATTAAAAATTAATTTGATTGCTCTTTATTACTACATAAATAATACTTTTTTAAGTAAGTTTAAATAAATATTTTATCAAATTAAAAAATTAAACTTAAGTCTATCAAAAAATATATAGCTGAACAAATATTAGCATTTCCCTGTTTGAATAGCTGCAAACCCACTATCAGGTTTTTACGCTAATTTACTCAGTAGAGTTTTACTACGAACAATATTAAATTGTGAACTAAAGTGATTAATCTAAATTATGCAAATGATATAGAAAAATGTTAACACCAGTTTCTGAGGGGACTCAAAAATCCAAAATTTTAATTTCTGCTTATGCTTGTAGACCTGGAATGGGCTCAGACCCAGGTGTAGGTTGGAATACAGTCAGGGAAATGGCAAAATATTATGAAGTTTGGGTACTGACAAGAATTGATAATCGTCAATCAATTGAAGCTGAAATATCCAAACATCCTATTTCTGAACTAGAATTTGTATATTTTGACCTACCAGGTTCTAATTGGTGGAAAATCGGTCTGGCAGGAGTACATATTCATTACTATCTTTGGCAAGTATGGGCATATTTTTTAGGACGTAAATTACATGCTGAAATTGGTTTTGATATCGTTCATCATGTAACTTATGTAAGCTATACTTCACCTAGTTTCCTGTCGTTTTTACCAATTCCATTCATTTGGGGACCAATTGGAGGTGGAGAGTCTGCACCAAATACATTTTGGCAAGACTTTAATCTTAATGGCAAAATTTACGAAAAGGCAAGAGACTTTATTCGATGGTTTAAAGGTGGCGACCCTTTTGTCAAAATGACAGCAAAAAAGAGCGTTTTAGCATGGGGTATGACTGAAGATACCCTTAGACAATTACAAAAAATCGGCGCTCCAAAAGTAGAGATACTTTCTCCAATAGGTTTATCAGCAGAAGAAATTACTCGACTTGCTCAACACGGAATACCGGATGCTTCCCCTGTTAGATTTATCAGTATTGGCAGACTATTACATTGGAAGGGTTTTCATTTAGGTTTAAAAGCTTTTGCTCAAGCAGCTCTTACTGATTCTGAATACTGGATTGTGGGAGATGGTTCCGAACGCAAGCGACTTCAAGCTCTTGCAGAGCAACTTGGTATTGCTAAACAAGTAAAATTATGTGGTAAGCTTCCGCGAGAGGAAATTTTTCAATTACTAGGTCAATGTCATGTATTAGTTCACCCTAGTTTGCACGAGTCCGGGGGATTTGTATGTATGGAAGCAATGGCTGCTGCTCGTCCAGTAATTTGTTTAGATTTAGGAGGTCCTGCCGTCCAAGTAACAAAGGATACAGGTTTTAAAATTGCGGCTCATACCCCCGAGCAAGCAATAGGTGATTTAGCTGAGGCTATGACTTGTTTAGCTAAGGACTCAAATTTACGTATTAACATGGGAAAAGCAGCGCAAAAAAGAGCTGAAGAAGTTTTTGCTTGGGATATGAAAGGAAAATTCATGGCTCAACATTATGAAGAAATTTTGACTTCTCAAAAGCCTTTAATATCTGAAAGTGGAATTGATTCTGGAAAGGTTGCATCGGAGATAATTACGTCAGAATCTGCTGTACAGTCACTCAACGGTGAAATGATAACAGGAGTACAGGAGAAATAAAAGGGTATGCTCAATCCTTCATTAGTAGTATTTAACGGTCGGTTACTTCCTTTTTCTGAGACTTTTGTTCGCGCTCAAGCAGAAGGATTAAAAAATTTTACACCTTATTATGTTGGTTGTCGTTTGCTGAAGGGATTATCCTTACCTCCAGGACGCACTTTGGTAGTCAACAAGGGTGGTTTTATTGGTAAAGTCAAGGAAGGTGTATTTAAGTCATTAGGAATTGCTCCTCAACTGTTTCAGCAAGTTCAGCAATTGCATCCAAGAATGATACATGCCCATTTTGGGGTGTGTGGAGCCTTAGCCTTGCCATTAGCACGAAACTTGCAAGTCCCACTGATGGTCACCTTTCATGGGATTGATGCAACTATGACAGATGAATATGCTCGCAAAGATTCCCTTAGTACTAGGGTTTATTTGCGTCGTCGAGAATCACTCAAGCGTGAAACTCGATTGTTTATTGCTGTATCTGAATTTCTTAAATCGGAGCTAATTAACCAAGGTTTTCCCGAGGAGCGGATATTAGTACATTATATCGGTATCGATACAGAATTATTTAAACCCAATTTGAATATACAGCGAGAGCCAGTAGTACTATTTGTTGGTCGATTAGTAGAAAAAAAAGGTTGTGAGTACCTTATCAAAGCTATGGCTGAGGTACAAGCGGTAAATCCTGAAGTTGAACTAGTAGTTATTGGTGATGGAGAGCTTCGTAAATCTGTAGAAGCAAGTGCGAAATCATCATTAAAAAATTATCGTTTTCTGGGAATTCAGACACCCGAAGTTGTCAGAAGTTGGATGAATAAAGCCAAAGTATTTTGTGTTCCCAGTATCCGAGCAAAATCGGGGGATTGCGAAGGCTTCGGCTTAGTTTTTACAGAAGCACAAGCTATGGGTCTACCAGTTGTCAGCTTTGCCAGTGGTGGTATTCCAGAAGCAGTGGCACATAATCAAACAGGCTTTTTAGTTAACGAACGGGATTGGCAGGGGCTTGCCGAGAATATATTACAACTACTTGACAATCCCAGCCTTTGGCAGAGTTTTAGTAGTAAAGGATACCAAAATGTACGCAATCGTTTTAACTTGCATCAACAAACTGAGGCTTTAGAAGACATTTATCAAAATGTTATAAACAATAAAAACTAAAGGCTTTACTGCTTTTATATGCAAACTACTTGGATTAACTTGATTTTAGAAACGTGGATTTGTGAGGATTTGATAAAATGCGTATTTTAAGTATACATAACCAATATCAAATTCGTGGTGGCGAAGATGAATCCTCCAAATCCGAACAGCAGCTGTTGCGGGAAATGGGTCACTACGTTGATGTTTATCAAGAACACAATGACCGCGTTGCAGATATTGGTGCAGTACCAATGGCACTTAGAACTGTTTGGTCGCAAGAATCTTATAAGATAGTCAAACAAAAACTAAGCAGTTCAAAGTTTGATATTGTTCATATCCAGAATTTTTTTCCCCTCATATCTCCATCAGTTTATTATGCGGCTAAATCTGAGGGTGTACCTGTTGTTCAGACATTAAGAAATTATCGTCTTCTATGTCCTAATGGTTTATTTTTTCGTAATGGGCAAGTTTGTGAAGATTGTATGGGAAAAAATATTCCTTTTCCAGGAGTATCGCACGCTTGTTATCGGGAAAATCGTCCTGCTTCTGGAGCGGTAGCAACAATGCTTACCGTACATCGTGCCATGGGTACTTGGAAAGAAATGGTAGATGTTTATATTTCCTTGACTGAATTTGCACGACAAAAATTTATTGCTGGTGGCTTACCCGCAGAGAAAATTGTGGTTAAACCCAATTTTATTAACCCTGACCCAGGACTAGGAAAAGGAGCAGGGGGTTATGCTCTGTTTGTAGGGAGACTCTCTGTTGAAAAGGGACTAGACACCTTACTTGCTGCTTGGGAACATTTGGAGCAAAAAATACCTCTAAAAATAGTTGGAGATGGTCCTTTAGCTAGTGAAGTAGTGGAAGCCGCAAAGCGAATTCCTGAGGTGGAATGGCTCGGACGCAGACCAATGTCAGAAGTACATCAGTTGATGGGTGAAGCAATGTTTTTAGTTTTCCCGTCAAAATGGTATGAAACCTTTGGTAGAGTTGCTGCTGAGGCTTTTGCTAAAGGTACACCTGTAATTGCAGCGAATATCGGCGCTATTGCTGAGTTAGTTGATTCTGGTCGCACGGGACTACATTTCTCTCCTGGTAACTCAGAAGATTTGGCTAGAAAAGTGCAATGGGCTATAGAAAATAAAACAAAGCTTACACAGATGCGACAAGAAGCACGAACGGAGTATGAAGCCAAATTTACACCACAACAGAATTACCGCAGAATGATGGAAATTTACGATATGGTTTCGAGTCATACTCTTTTGAAAAGATGATTAAGGAGTTCAAACTGTCCTCTGCTTTTTTCAAATCAGGTTGTATGAATCAACTACTCAAAAATTTATTTAAGCATAAGCTTATACAAAATATTTTTTTACTTTATGGAGTACAGTTTTCCAAATATCTTCTACCACTATTTACTATACCTTACTTAGCACGGGTACTTGGAGCAACTAGTTTAGGTTTATTGTTTATTGCCCAAGCATATGTCGTATATATTGGAATGCTTGTGGAGTATGGTTTTAATATTGCAGGTACAGGTGAAGTCGCTCGTTATAAGAATCAACCAGACAAATTGATAGACTTTTTAGCTGGTGTTATGGGAGCTGAATTTTTGCTGGTTTTGTGTGGCATCGGTTTAACTTTTGTAGTGCAAGAGTGGATTCCTAGTTTTAAAAGTCATCCTACAATAATATGGGCTGGTATGTTTTGGATGTTAACTCAGGCAGTTAGCCCTATATGGTATTTTGCCGGACTTGAGCGTCTCAGCTTTGTTGCTCTTATGGATATGTCGGTCAGGATTTTATATTCAATGGGGGTAATAGTATTTATTAAATCTCCGGAAGATGCTTGGAAGGTATTGGGAATACAAGGAGTTGCATCTTCTTTATCATTGGTAATTATGTTAATTCTAGTTTACCGCGAAATTCCGTTCCGTTTTCCAACAAAATCACTGATTTGGCAAGCTTTGAAAAAGGGTTGGACAATGTTTTTGTTTGTAAGCGCTGATAGACTGTATAAAACAGCCAGCACTTTTATCTTAAGTATTTTTGTTTCTCCGAAAATAGTCGGTTACTACGCTGGAGCAGAGAAACTAGGTCAGGTAATGCCTGAATTTTTAAACCCTATGACTCAAGCGTTCTACCCCAAACTTAGCAATCTAGCTCATTATTCTCCTCTAAAAGCAGCTAAACTGGCACGAGTGGGAATAATCATTACAACTATTTTAGGGTGCGCGATTGCGATCGCAGTTTATGTAATAGCGCCATTATTAGTAGGATTTCTGCTAGGTGCAGAGTTTGAAGCTTCAGTTCCAGTATTACGAATACTATCTCTACAAGTTCCTTTGATTGCTATAAGTAAATTGCTAGGAATCCAGTGGATGTTACCTTTAGGTATGGATCGTACATTTAGCTTGGTTACATTGACTGGTGGAATTTGTATTTTACTACTGGCTGTATTGTTAACTCCCTTATATGCTCATATTGGAATGGCATGGGCAGTAGTTGGAACAGAACTCTTCATTGCTACCTTTATGTACTTAGTATTACGTTGGCAAAAACTTGACCCCTTTAGTTACGCAAAACAACTAGAAATAGAAAATTTAAACAAATAGATTTATTAATCTAGACTTATTAAATATTTATTTAGTATTAACTTATTATCATAAGTATTTATTTTTAAAATGCATTCTTTAAGATTATTTTGAAAACTATTAATTACATGAATAAAAAATAAGTCAAAATACTACATATGATTAAACTAAGTATATAAAAATATGATAGAAAAAACAGATATTTTATCTACAACTCATAGGGGAAATACTGCAATTGCGGATAAATACCTCAATTGGCATTGCTTCATTCTTCTTGGCTATGCTTTTTGTGGAAGAGGGTTTTCATACTGGGGTGTTTCTCCACTTTTTATAGGGGAAATTACTTTGGCATTTGGTTTAGCTACTTTGAGCCTTAATAAATCATTCCCTAAACTATTAAAACAATATCAAACTTGGTATTTAATCGCATTTATGGTGTGGTGTTGCATCAATACTGTTCCCTATTTTCCGGCATACGGCTTATTTTCAATACGTGATGCAGCTTTATGGTACTACTGTTTTTTCGCTTTAATAATAGGAACTTTACTAGTTTCAAAACCACGCCGGTTTCAGTTTATGGTAGAGCAGTACAAAAGATTTAGTCGCATTTTTCTGGTACTTATGCCATTTTTATGGTTTATATCTAAATCTGTACCACTACCACCAACACCCGGTTCTAGCGTAAAGTTAATTGCTCTCAAGCCTGCGGATACGATGACTCACTTTGCAGGAATCACAGCCTTCTTCCTTGGAAGTAATTTAATTAATACTCAAATAACATTTTTTATATTAATGTTTTTCATTAATTTAGGTTTAGTTGCAGCAAGTGCCAATAGGTCTGGGACACTTGCTTTTTTGAATTCTTTTGCATTAGTAAGTTTTACAAAAGCTAAAAGTAGTCGAATTTGGCTAGTAATGGCTATGACATTATTTATATTGATTTTAGTTTTAATGATTCATCCTGAAATCTTTGAGCCGATTTTTTCTAAAGTTGCCAGTATATTTGTTGATAATAATGAAAGACAAGGTACTAAAGAATATCGTTTAGAATGGTGGACTCATCTGATAAATACCACAGTGTTTGGTGATTACTTCTGGACCGGAAGAGGATTTGGGTTTAACTTAGGAGCTGGTACTGGCTTCGACCCATTAGGTGATGGATCGGTTCGGAGTCCTCATAATGGTCATATATCAGTTCTGGCTCGTGCTGGTGTTCCTGGTGCTGTGATGTGGCTACTGCTTCAACTAAGTTGGGCTGGAGGGATATTAGTCAGGCATTTCCGCAG
>ERZ1740072.986-NODE-986-length-11196-cov-4.649672_pt1 | contig 11196 bp, 8 predicted proteins | sample MGYA00581733_ERZ1740072 | MGnify/ENA primary metagenome ERZ1740072 (study PRJEB43018, sample SAMN04849741) | marine metagenome | isolation source: floating plastic debris | place: Pacific Ocean | collected 2008-08-30 | study: EMG produced TPA metagenomics assembly...
TACGTCCCGCGCCCGTGGCCCGGCCAGCACGAGAATCGTGTGGTCATTCGTCAGCGACCGGAGCGTGACATCGAACCCGTCCGCGTGCTGGGTGAGCCAGTCGAGATCGTGCCACTCCGCCGCCGCCGCAGACCCGAACCAGACCGGACCATCAGGGATATTGGCCACCGTTGCTTCGGCCTTGACGCAGCCGTGGTCATTCAGCAGATAACCCAGCCCCACCTTGCCCGACCGCATCTGCACACGCCCGCACATCATGTGATCCAGAAACCGGTGCCTGTCCGGCCCCGATACTTCGATCCGGTTGAACCCGTTGACCTCGGCCAGCCCGACAGCCTTGTGCACTGCCGCAACTTCCGCCGCCACAACGTCAAACGCCTCGTCAAAATGGAATCCGTGGGTGACCGCAAAGTCTGGCGATGGCTTGAAATACTCCGCCCGTTCCCAGCCGTTCACGACAGCGAACTCCGCCCCTTCGCCGGCCAATACCGGGGTCAGTGGTGTCGTCTTGGCCGGCCGTCCCGCCGGGCGGTGTTCATGGGGAAAGTGAAAGCGAAACTCGTTCTGGTAGTCCTCAATCGCCTTGAGCGCGGTCAGCTCGACATTGCCATGCCCCGTGAACCGGCGCGGGTCGAGGACCCAGGTGTCGTAACAGGCCTCTCCATGCACGATCTGCTGCGCCAGCAACCACCCGTGCCCGCCCCCTTCACCCAGGCCTGCCCGCAGACCGATAATGCAAAAGGCATTCCGCTTGCCCGGGATCGGACCAACCAGCGGCGCACCGTCAATCGTATACGTGATCGGCCCATTCACGACCGTATGCACACCCACGTCCATCAGCGCAGGCATGCGGGCAAAGGCCCCTTCCAGAACATCCGTCACCCGGTCCAGATCATCGGGACACAGCGCGTTGGTGAAATCCGGCGAGATCCCATCCATCCCCCATGTCTTGCAGTCCTGCTCGTAAAACCCCAGCAGCAGTCCGTTCTTTTCCTGCCTGCAATAATAGTCGCTGATCGGGCAGCGCAGCAGCGGCATCCGGTGGTCCGCGTCGCGGATGGCCGCGATCTCTTCGGTCAGGAAATACTGATGCTCCATGGATGCGACGGGGTGATGCACGCCCATCATCGCGCCAACCTCGTTCACCCTGTAGCCGCTGGCGTTCACCACCACTTCGCAGTCGATGTCTCCCTTGGTCGTATGCACCGTCCACGAGTGATCGGCATGCTGCGTCAGCCCGGTCACTGGCGTGTGGCGATAGACCTCTGCCCCCGCCTTGCGCGCCCGCCGCGCCAGTGCCTGACACAGCTGTGCGGGATCGATGTCGCCATCCATCGGGTCCCACAGCCCGCCAATCAGGTTGTCGGTCGAGATCAGCGGATGCCGCCGCGCGCATTCCGCCGCATCGATCACCTCGAAATGGACGTCCATCCCCCGCGCCATGGAGGCGAAATGGCGATAACCATCCATTTGCGCCTCTGTGTTGGCGAGCCTGATGCCGCCGTCGCCATGGTGGTAGTTGATCGGATAGTCGGGATCGTTCGCCAGTTCCCGGTACAGGTTGATCGAGTGTGTCTTGAGGCCCACCATCGTCTGGTTCATGCCGAAATTCGTGACCTGTGCGGCCGAATGCCAGGTTGTGCCGCTGGGCAACTCGTCCCGCTCGACCAGAACCACATCGGTCCAGCCCTCTTGCGTGAGGTGATACAGCGTTGAGCATCCGGCGATGCCGCCGCCAATGACGACGGCGCGGGTCGTGGTTTTCATTGCGGGCCTCCCTGGGGTGTCGGCGGCAGCATGAAAGCCTATGCGTGCGCGTCAATCACGCACTTGCCAGATTTGACGTCCGCGAATGTCCCATTCCGTGATCCCGAAACTTCGGACGGGGGATGTATCGAACAAGGAAACCGCAGTGAGGTTTGGTGGCGTGGGGGAGACTTGAACTCCCGACCTCTCGATTATGAGTCGAGCGCTCTAACCAGCTGAGCTACCGCGCCATGGAGGCGTCACCTATGCCAGCCCTCAGGAGTCGTCAAGCACGAAAGCAGCGTTATCCGCCCCGCACCGTCTCGATCATCAGCGTCACGTTTTCCGGGTCCGCATCCGGCGTGATCCCGTGGCCCAGGTTAAAGATGTGCGGCCCTTTGGAAAACGCGCTGACAATCGCCCGCGTCTCATCCACCAGCGCCTGCCCGCCCGTTACCATATGTGACGAGGCCAGGTTGCCCTGCACGCATCCGTCCACCTGCACATGCGCCGCCGCCCAGTCTGGCGACACCGAATTGTCCAGTGCGACACAGTCCACGCCGGTCGCCTTGTGAAACCCGACATAGCCTTCACCCGCCTCACGCGGAAAGCCGATCACCGGGATATGCGGATAGCGCGCCTTAAGTGCCCCGGTGATCTCGGCGCACGGCAACACCGCGTATTTGTGGAATGCCTCGCCTTTCAAGGACCCGGCCCAACTGTCGAAAATCTTCACCACTTCGGCCCCGGCATCGATCTGCGCGCTCAGGTATTCGATCGTTGCGGCCGTGATCCGCGCCAGCAGCGCTTCGAACAGTGCCGTGCTGCCCGTCATCAAGGCATGCGCGGGCCCCTGATCCGGCGTGCCCTGACCTGCAATCATGTAGGTGGCAACAGTCCAGGGCGCACCGGCAAACCCGATCAGTGTCGTCTCCTCCGGCAGTTCCCGCCGCAGGATGCGGACCGTCTCGTAGATGGGGTTCAGCGTCTCGTGGATCGCATCCACCGGTTTCAACGCATCGAAATCCGCCTGCGCGGTGATTGTCGACAGCCGCGGCCCTTCGCCCGTCACAAACCAAAGATCCGCCCCCAAGGCTTGCGGCACCAGCAGGATGTCCGCAAACAGGATCGCCGCGTCAAAGCCATAACGGCGGATCGGCTGCAAGGTCACCTCGGCGGCGAGTTCCGGGTTGTAGCACAGCGACAGGAAATCCCCGGCCTGCGCCCGCGTGGCCTTGTATTCCGGCAGGTACCGCCCGGCCTGCCGCATCATCCAGATGGGCGGCGTCGGCAAGGTTTCCCCCGCCAGCGCCCGCAAAATCGTCTTGGTCTGCACACCGTCTTTCATCACGTCGTCCCATGCCGCGTTGGATTCTGGTTGTCAGGATAAGTTGACACTTCTAAAAGATAAACCCATGACAGTGCGACTTCCTTCCCCCGACATCCCCCTCAAGATCGGCACCCGCGGCTCACCGCTTGCCCTGGCGCAGGCGCACGAGACGCGCAGGCGGCTCGGGGCGGCGTTTGATCTGCCCGAAGCGGCGTTCGAGATTTGCGTGATCAAGGTCACCGGCGACGACCGGTCGATGATCGCCGCAGACCGTCCGCTGAAGGAAATCGGAAACAAGGGTCTCTTCACCCGCGAGATCGAAGAGGCGCTGCTCGATGGTAGCATCGACATCGCCGTCCATTCGATGAAGGACATGCCGACCGTGCAGCCGGACGGCCTGATCCTCGACACATACCTGCCGCGCGAAGATGTGCGCGATGCCTTCGTGTCCCCGACGCTGAGGACGCTGACCGATCTGGCCGAGGGCGCAACGGTCGGCACTTCGTCGCTGCGCCGCCGCGCGCAACTGCTGCACAAACGGCCCGACCTGAACGTGGTCGAATTCCGCGGCAACGTTCAGACACGACTGCAAAAACTGGCGGACGGCGTGGCCGATTGCACCTTCCTCGCCTGCGCGGGCCTGAACCGGCTCGGCATGGCCGACGTGCCTGCAACACCCGTCGATCCAACCGACATGCTGCCCGCCGTGGCGCAAGGCGCCATCGGGATCGAACGCCGCAGCGACGACAGCAACACCGCGACCCTGCTCGAGGCGATCCACCACACGGCCACAGGCCACCGCCTCGCTGCCGAACGCCAATTCCTCTTCACTCTTGACGGTTCCTGCGAAACGCCCATCGCTGCGACATCCACAATAGACGGCGACACGATAACCCTGCATGGCGAGGTGCTGCGCCCCGATGGCTCCGACGCACTGTCCGGCATGCGCACGGGACCGGTTGCCGACGGCCCGGCGATGGGCACCGCCCTCGCGCAGGATCTGCTCAAGCAGGCAGGCCCCGGCTTCTTCGACTGGCACTGATCTTCTTCTGACCGAAAATACCACGGGGGAGGCCGCAGGCCAGGGGCAGCGCCCCATCTTGACGCCGCCGTGCCCATAGGCGCAGGCTTGGCCCATGTCCGACCCGCGTACAGACCTGCCGACCCACCAGGTGGAAAACCAACCCGACGCCCGCAGCGACACCGACTTGTGGGCGTCCGACCCGGTGCTGCGCGCCTGCGTCGGGGCATCTTCAGCCCTCGCCACCTACGGCGATGACCTCGGCCGCGCCCGGACCCGGGCCACCGGGCGCGCGGCCAACCGGCACGCACCCGAACTCACGCTCTTTGATGCGGGTGGGCGGCGGCTGGATGAGGTCAGCTTTCACCCCGCATATCACCAGATGATGACGCTCAGTCAGACCGCAGGCTATGCCGCAACCGCCTGGGACGGCGGCAGCCACATTGAACACGCCGCGATGGTCTACCTCGCCAGCCAGGTCGAGCCGGGCCATTGCTGCCCGCTGACCATGACCTATGCCGCGGTCCCGGCGCTCGCCACTGACCCCGCGCTCAGGGCAGTTTGGCAGCCCAGGCTGACCGCCCGCACCTATGACCCCCGCACCCTGCCGGTAGACCAGAAGACCTCCGCCACGCTGGGCATGGCGATGACCGAAAAACAGGGCGGCTCCGACGTGCGCGCCAACACCACCACCGCAGAGCGCGATGGCGATCACTGGCGGCTCACCGGGCACAAGTGGTTCTGTTCCGCGCCGATGTCCGACGGGTTCCTGACGCTCGCTCAGACCCCCGAGGGTCTCACCTGCTTTCTCGTGCCGCGCTGGCTGGACGGCGCGCGCAATGCGGTCCACCTGATGCGGCTCAAGGACAAGCTGGGCAACAAGTCCAACGCCTCGTCCGAGATCGAATACCACCGCGCGCTGGCCCACCAGTTGGGAGATGAGGGGCGCGGCGTGCAGACCATCATCGAGATGGTGCACCACACCCGGCTCGACACGGCCATCGCACCGGCAGGCATCATGCGCGGCGCTCTGGTCGAGGCGGTGCACTGGGTGCGCCACCGCAGCGCCTTTCAGAAACGGCTGATTGATCTCCCACTCATGCGCAGCGTGCTGGCCGATCTGATGCTGGACTGGGAAGGGGCGACACGGCTCGGGCTGCACGTGGCCGCCGCCTTCGACCGGACGGGCGTTGAAGACCGCGCCTATGCCCGTATCGCCGTGGCCCTGGCCAAGTTCCTCAACAACAAGCTTTGCCCGCGCGTGACCTACGAGGCGATGGAGGCATTGGGCGGCATCGGGTATGTCGAGGACACCGCCATGCCGCTCTACTACCGCGAGGCCCCCTTGAACGGCATCTGGGAAGGGTCGGGAAACGTGATCTGCCTCGACATCCTGCGAACGCTGGCGCGCGAACCCGCCGCGGGGGGAGCGCTCGCGGCACAGCTTGACGGCGCCAAGGGTGCGGACCGCCGCTACGACGCCGCACTCGCCGCACACAGCGCCAGCTGGCCCGGCCTTCCCGCAGAGGCGGAGGCGCGGCACTTCGCCGAACAGACAGCGGTGCTGCTCACCGCGTCGGTCCTGCTCACAGACGCAGCACCCGCCACCGCCGACGGGTTTGTCGGCACACGCCTAACGGACGGTCGCGGCCATGTCGCAGGCTCAGTTCAGGGCCTCGATACCGATGCAATCATCGACGGTTTCGACGCCTAGACCCACTTGGCCAGTGGCGGCAGGCTCATGAGAACGGCATTCGCGTCATGCCCCGTCTCCAGCCCAAATTTCGTGCCGCGATCATAGACGAGGTTGTATTCGGCGTAGAGCCCGCGATGCATCAGTAGCGCATCCTTGTCTGCGTCGTCCCATTCCAGCACCCGCCGCTTATAGACCAGCGGCACAAAGGCCGGCAGGAACGCGCGCCCGATGTCCTGGGTCAGGGCAAAATCTGCCTCCCAATCCCCGGTGCAGTGATCATCCATGAATATCCCGCCAACGCCGCGCGCCCGTTTGCGATGCGGGATGTAGAAATACTCGTCCGCCCACGCTTTCAGGCGTGGATAGAAATCCGCCCCATGCGCGTCCAGATGCGCCTGCTGCTGGGCGTGAAAATGCGCCGTGTCCTCGGAATACTCGATGCACGGGTTCAGGTCGGACCCACCGCCGAACCACCACGCATGCGGCGTCCAGAACATGCGCGTGTTCATGTGTACCGCAGGCGCATGCGGGTTCTGCATATGCGCCACCAGAGAAATGCCCGACGCCCAGAACCGGGGGTCATCCTTCATCCCCGCAAGCCCCTTGCGGGCCATCATCGCTGCCTGTGCACGCTCGCCCAGTGTGCCGTACACCGTCGAGACATTGACGCCCACCTTCTCGAACACGCGCCCTCCGCGCATCACGCTCATCACGCCACCGCCCGCGTCCGACCCGTCATCAGCCGCGCGCTTGGTCTCGCTCACCTCGAACCGTCCTGCCGCTGCATCCGACATCGGTCCGGTGTCGTGACTGTCCTCCAACGCTTCAAACGCGGCGACGATGTCATCCCGCAGTTGTCGAAACCACGAGGCGGCCCGGGTTTTCTGAGTGTCGAAGTGTTCGGTCATGCGCACTGTCCTGTTTGGTTGACAGATTTTAACGCGAGATCACGCGCAACGCCAAGGCCCAAGTGACTAGGGCCCTTGCTTCATCTCGCTGAAAAAACTCCCCCCGGAGGGTCGCCGCATCACAGGCCCAAAGTCATGGTCAGTGCGCAGGTGCATCCACCGGGTCCAGCAGGCTGCGCCCGCCATCGACCGTCAGCACTTCCCCGGTGACAAACCCGGACCCGTCGGAAGCAAGAAACTGCACCGCGTCGACCAATTCGGTCGGGGCGGCGATGCGGTGCATCGGTGTCTGCGTTTCGATCTCTTCGCGCCATTCGGGATGCTCACCGATGGACGCCTGCAACGACGCCGACATGACCGACCCAAACGCCACGGCGTTCACGCGGATGCGCTCCGGCGCGAGTGCCAGCGCCATCGACCGTGTCATCTGCTCCAGCCCGGCCGACGAAATCGAATAGGCCAGCAATTCGGGTCGCGATTGGTGCGCCGCAATCGAGCTGAGGTTGACGATGGAGCCGACGCACATTGCTTCGGTGTTGCCTTCGGCCTGCTTGATCATGCGCCGCGCGACCTGCTGCGTCAGCCGGATGGCCGTCATCAGGTTCTGCTCCAGCAGGACCTCGACGCTGGTATCTTCGGGGTTGAGCGCATCCGTTGCCATCACCTGCCGCGACGCGTTCACCAGGATATCGACCTGATCAAAGGCGTCGATGGTGGCCGACACCAGATTGGCAATTGTGAGGCGCTGGCGCAGGTCGCCTGCGAAATAGCGTATGTTGCCCTCTTCGGCGACGTCGCCCAGCTCGTCGGCGAGCTTCTTTTCATCCATGTCGGCGCACATCACATTCGCGCCCCGATCGGCAAAGTGCCGCGCGATGGCAAGGCCGATGCCGTTGGCCGCACCAGTGACGATCGCCGTCTTGCCGTTGATCGAAAATGACATGGGCTACCCTTTGGTCTTTCTGGGCCGCTCGGCCCGCACCAGTTTGAACCGCGCATCACCGTCCAGATCAACCACTTTGGCAAAGGCGCGGTCCAGCGCATCCTCGTAGGGCAGGTGCCGGTTCGCCACCATCCATAGCGCCCCGTGCGGGCGCAGAATGCGCGCAGCGGCCGCAATGAACGCCTGGCCCAGCCCCGGATCAGCCTTGCGCGTCTTGTGAAAGGGCGGGTTCATCACGACCGCATCCACCTTGGTGTCTGGCATCCAGGTCGTGGCATCGGCCCAGTGAAACTGCGCCCGCGCGTCCGTCACATTGTGCCGCGCGCATTGCAGGGCCATGTCGTGCGCCTCGACCAGATGCACCGCGTCAACGCTGCGCGTCAGTACATGCGCCGACAGAAACCCCCAGCCCGCACCAAGATCAGCCACCGTACCCACCATCGCCTCCGGCAATGCCGCGGCCAACAACGCCGACGCCGGATCGACCCCATCGGCCGAGAAAACGCCCGGCGCGGTCCAAAAGCCGCCCTCATGCAGTGTCGGCCCTGCCGCCCAGTCGTCAAAATCGGCGCCACCGTCGATCCAGTAGACCTTGCCATGCGCCTTGGAAATCGGTCCACCGACTGGCCCACGCAGCCGCAAGGCCTTGAGCATCGAATCCGCGCCCTCGACCTTTTGACCGTCGACGAGGATCAGCCCATCCGTCTGCGCCGCCGCCTGTGCGACCAGCGCCTGCGCCTCGGCTCGCGCGCGAGTCAGGCACACCACCGTGGCGGTAAACCGCCCCTCCGGCAACTCCGCAGACACGGCGTAACCGCGCGCGGCAAAGGCGTCGCATACAGTCACAAGCGGGGATACAACATGCACGCGGTTCCGGGGCAACGCCGACAGATCGGCCTCAAGCGTCGGGTGCAGCACGGCCAAACGGCCCTCCTCCGGAAGCGTCACAGCCTCCAGAGCCAAAGGCAGTCGGTCACCGATCACCTACTCTTCTTTCTCCATGGTGCACTGCAGCGGGTGCTGGTGGCGGCGCGCATAATCCATGACCTGCGCCACCTTGGTCTCCGCGATTTCGTGGCTGAACACGCCAACGACCGCCAGACCTTTCTTGTGCACGGTCAGCATCAGCTCGAACGCCTGCGCGTGGTTCAGGCCAAAAAACCGCTCCAGCACGTGCACCACAAACTCCATCGGCGTGTAGTCGTCGTTCAGCAACATCACCTTGTAGAGCGGTGGCCGCTTGGTCTTTGGCTTGACTTCAGTGACGACGACCGTGTCGCCGTCTTCGTCCTGCTTGTCTGCCATCATGTGCCAAACGGATTGCATTCGCGCCTCTTGATCCGGGAATCTACTGGAGTGCCTTTGGCGCTGCTATATAACGCCTTTGGCAATTTAGAAAAGAGAAAGCGCGCGTCATGTCGCAGGATACGCCCGCCGCCCACGCCCCGTCCGCGTCGCTGCGCTGCATCGCCTTCGACGCCGACGACACGCTTTGGCACAACGAGCGCTACTTTCAACTGACGCAGGCGCGCTTTGCCGAACTGCTCGCGCCGCACACGGATGTCGCCGATCTCGACGCCCGACTGCTGCAGGCGGAGCGGCGCAACCTTGGGCATTACGGCTTTGGCATCAAGGGCTTCGTGCTGTCGATGATCGAAACCGCGCTCGAGGTGACAGACAACGCCGTGCCCGGCACCGTAATCTCCGACCTGATCGCCGCGGGACAGGAGATGCTGCGCCACCCCATTGACCTGTTGCCCCACGCTAGGCAGGCCGTCATGGCTGCCAAATCACGCGCGCCGGTCCTGCTGATCACCAAGGGTGATCTGCTCGACCAGGAGCGCAAGCTGGCCCAGTCCGGTCTGGGCGAGATGTTCGACGGGGTCGAGATCGTGTCGGACAAGGTGCCCGCGGTCTACACGCGCATCTTTGCGCCCTTCGGCGGTGCGGCGCATGGCATGATGATCGGCAATTCGATGAAATCGGATGTGCGCCCGATGATCGATGCGGGCGGCATTGGCGTGCACGTCCCGCACGATCTGCAATGGGACATTGAGGCCGCCGATGCCCCCGATGGTCACCCGCGCTTTCACGCGATCCCGGATCTTGGCGCGCTGCCAGCCTTGCTGGGCTGAGCGCCACATTCCTGCCACAATCGCCTGTGTAGCGGCCTTGCTGCGCCACGCCCCCATATGTGGGATTGCTGCTGCGCAGAAAAACGGAATCGTGAGGGACAACAAGACTTTATCGAAAAATGATCATGTGCTAGCGTGTCGGCATAAATAAAACGGTCAGTCGAACAATCGGCGGCCAGAGGCAGACATAGGCAGGTTTATCGTGAAGGTTCGGCGCACACAGCCGGCCCGTATTGGGCTTTTCGTATTTGCAGCTTTGTGGATGTTCATCATCCTTCCCGCATCTGTCATGGCGGCCCCTTATGCCGCGATGGTCATGGATGCCCGCACCGGTGAGGTCTTGCATTCGCGCAATGCCGATACCCGCCTGCACCCCGCGTCGCTGACCAAGATGATGACGCTCTATGTGGCGTTTCAGGCGATCGAACGGGGCGAGATCACGCTGGACACCAAGGTGAAGGTGTCGCGCTTTGCTGCCTCCGAACCGCCGTCCAAACTGGGCCTGCAGCCCGGCCAGCGCATCGCGTTGCGCTACCTCATTCGCGCCGCGGCCGTGAAATCCGCCAATGATGCAGCAACCGCCATCGGCGAGGCGATCAGCGGGTCAGAAGCTGCCTTTGCCCGTCGCATGAACCGCACCGCCAAGTCGCTGGGCATGACGCGCACGACCTTCAAGAACGCGCACGGCCTGACGGAATCCGGCCACATGTCCACCGCCCGCGACATGACCCTGCTGGGGCGGCACGTGCTCTATGACTACCCGCAATACTACAACCTGTTCTCGCGCCGCTCGACCCATGCCGGGGTGCGCGAGGTGGCCAACACCAACCGCCGCCTGCTGGCCAATTACCGCGGTGCCGACGGGATCAAGACGGGCTACACCCGTGCCGCCGGCTTCAACCTCGTGGCAAGCGCCGAGCGTGGGAATGAACGGGTCATCGCCACGGTCTTTGGGGGCAAGTCCACCGCATCTCGCAATGCACGTGTGGCCGAATTGCTCGACATGGGCTTTCGGCGTGCGCCAAGCCGCGCGCCCTTGCGCAAACCGCAAAAGCCCAACTATGTGCCCGGCAACGATCCGGTGGTTGTGGCTGGCAACAGCGACGCACCCCAGGGCGCGGGCAAAATCATCCGCCTGACCGGTGCGGTCAAAACGTCCCTGCGCCCACAACTGCGCCCCGGTGCTGCGCAGGAACCCCTGCTGATCGCGGCCGACGAAGCCCCCGCAGCAGCAGTGAAGGAAGACGATATTCTGACCGCACTCCAGGTCGCGCAAGCCGCAGCCCCGGCGCCTGTCGCCAAACCAAAACCTGTGGTCATCCCGATGAAGCGCCCTGCCGCGCGGCCCGGCAACGTGGTGCTCGCCAGCGCAGAGCCGGAGGTTGTCACACGCCTGTCCACCTCTGGTGGCCGCCAC
>ERZ1740072.987-NODE-987-length-11195-cov-7.952962_pt1 | contig 11195 bp, 4 predicted proteins | sample MGYA00581733_ERZ1740072 | MGnify/ENA primary metagenome ERZ1740072 (study PRJEB43018, sample SAMN04849741) | marine metagenome | isolation source: floating plastic debris | place: Pacific Ocean | collected 2008-08-30 | study: EMG produced TPA metagenomics assembly...
TAGCCGATACACATTTTGTTTTCATTTCTGAACATGGACAAATAAAGAATAAATATCGAAAATTTGATGATGATTCTTCAAAATGTTAATTCTCCAATTCGGGCGTTTAGCAGAATTTCCCAATCAAGAAGGAGCAGCAATCAACTGACTTCTCTTTGACTCAGCGCTCAAAGTTTGATGGCTCCTGCAAAGCAAACCATTTTTGCTTTGGTATTATCATATTACATATGGTTCTATCACTGGATGATAAAGCGGAACGGCTAGTTGCTTAATATATGACTCATTCTATTAGTACGCAAAAGGACAAATGTTTTCAAAATCAGCTAAGTACCACAACTGTGGCCAACAATCTGCAAAGAATACTGTTTGGTAGTGCAATACAAAAGTAGTTTAAGGCCATAAAATGTCGTCCCGGGCCCTAATATCGAGGCGGTCTAGTGGTCGCGGCCGGAACTAATACAAAAGATCAATCCTTGACTATTAATTCTTGACTTCAAATAGTTAAAAAGAATAGTGCTTAAGGATAGAATACAAAGATCAAAGTTTTAAAAAGTCTTATGATTAAAACTCAAAAGTACTTGGTCGGTCGGTGTGAAAAAAACACAAAAAGATTATAAACAGAGATAACGCAATGGCGGGGTTGAAATGGCAAAAACTGAAAACCCTACAATTAAATAAACTAAAAAAATCAACCTTGGCTCACTACAAGACAATGGTTGCATTGAGCACTTTGGAGTAGGTGGCGCTGTCGATTGTATGGCCAGAATTAAGTAGTCTGATTTTTGCCACTTCAGTCATGACCAGATGCGCACAACGATCCAGCTTTTTTCCTTTAGATGTCAAAACGTAAGTCCCAGTTGCTTCTGGATAATTCTGAGAGTATGATGTATTTAGTGCGGACAGAGGCACCACCCCCTTAACACATCTACTATTCCACAGGCTATTTCTGTGCTGCAGGTGCTTCACCTGTTCATGGTAGTACTCTGGGTGAGCTTCTATAGTCCGATCTAGCTTGTCGCGGAAATGATTATATGCTAACACATCAGCCCAATTCCAGCTTCGCGCAACTGATTTTTCAAGCTGTGTATAAATTGTTTCGTCTTTACCAGAAACTTTCATTTGGAAATTCTTCTTTAAATATACAATATCTTCGGTGGTCCAGTTTAAAAAGTCTCGTAAAACAATAAGAGATTCATCGAGGCGTTCCAGTATGATAACAATTCCAAATTGTTTGTCTATCTCATTGATCTTGTCCAATACCTTTTCTCTATCTTTGGTTTCAGATAGATTTTCAGTGTCCAGTCCTAAGTCAAAGACTTGTCCGTTATTGAGCCACATGTACATAAAAGCTTGGCAGTTGCCTACATTTAAACTCTTCTCATCCAGTTTGTGTAAAAATTGTTTATAGTCTAAGTTGAAGCACCGTTGAGCGTTGAAGTATGTGTACGCTGATTTCAACTGGTAAGCAGGGTCCCTCATTGATGTGAAGTAGAATGTATCAATGGGCATAAATCCTAGCATTGCATCCGAGAATCTAAAATTGAGATGTAAAACAAAGTTCAAGGAGTTATCTTCTAATTTTCCATGAGAACACAACACCAAGCCAATGCAAAACTGTTTTCACAGATGTACTTGTAGATTCTGTTTATGTTCATCATGGTCACATCACATCAATGGACACAAATGCAATTACAATAATCTCAATGACTCGGTGCAAAGTCCAACAAAAAATCTTTGAGCAAACTGCACACAAGTAGGGACTGCCATAATTTGTGAATTTGCTAAGAAACTGGGTTTCATAACAAACATGAGACAGTACATGACTTGTAAAAAAATGAGCTGCTAGTCTATAAACTGTTTGGAAGAAATGTTGATCATGTCAAAAAACATGTGCAGTTTAGTCACACGAACAGGGCACATGACACTCATACCATAGTAGTGGGCTTCCATAAAGTATCAACTACGCAATACCTGCTGTGATGGCAAAGAACGTCTGGTTTAGGAGGCGTGGCAGCTTCTTTAGTAAACAGTTCAGGCCAGCCAAGCTTGTTACCCTTCCTTGAAGCTGGCAGCGCTATCGTAAGGTTATTAGAGACAGCGTAACTTATAATAATGGACCAGATAGTACTGCTACCGGTTTTGTGAGTTTTTATGTAAGCAAGGTGGTGTACTGGCTTACGTGTCTCTGCTTTAGTCAGCATAGGAACTGAGTAAACTGCAAAATATAGGTTCAACTCATAAATTAAAAATTGATCATGGTGTGAGTTTATGCAATGAACTATCACTTCAATGCTTCAGTGGTTTATTATAGTTTATATGGAACCTTGTGTGTTGCAGAACTTTTCTCTAAACTTTTGAATTTCATTATATAATTATGTCATAATCTGATAGTTTCGTTGAATTCGGAATGGATTTATCAGTGCATTAAAATTTGATTATAAGCTAAGCAAGGCAAAGACAAGAGCAGCTTTGCCAAAATAGTTGATTTCTTCTCTGTGTATGTTACTTACACAAATATTATCGCATGGCAACTACCTCCATCAGTGAAATATCTCCATGGAATCAATTTTATTACTAAGTTACGAAGGCAAAACAGTGGATTGACCAGAAAATGCTAGGTTAGAAGATACCTTCTCAAACAAAACAAATTATCCACAGTCCAATTATAACATTATCTATGTCAGGCAACATGTACATTTGGATCCAGATCGCTGTGAAGCAGGTCAACATAAATAGTTTATGTACCATAATATGTTATTTTATAGTAAAGTAACCCATGAAGAGTAGCCTATCCAGGAACACACAGCGGGACTTCTATTTTAAACCATTGGAATTAATATGGTAGACCACGGAAAAGCGCAAAATCAAAAGAACGCATCATTTTTATTCCCAGGGTTATTCTATTAAGTTAGCATAAAGAGCCCCAACCCAAAAAACCCAGAAGGCCCCACGCCACATGTACCAAACCCCATCAACTAAAAACTTAAATTCCAACCCAACCCAAAACCTCAACCCCAAACCACCATAAATGAGAAAGTTTGAGGATAAAATGTGAAGATTGAAACTAAGAAAAAAATATAGCCACTAGGACACCCGACAATGCATTTATACAGGAGTTCCAGGCACGCTCAGCCAATGATTGCATAAAAATTTTGACCGGGTCCAGGATTTAGACTACGTATTTCTGTGATTTACAGTCATTGTGAGAATATTATGAGCATGCTGTAGTTCACTACGCACCTGTTTTGTGGATAGGTTTAGACACTGTTGAGGTGTTGGTTATTCTCACGGGCTCCACAGAGACGGAGTTTGTCGTCAGGTAGTAAGTATGCCGCATGTGTAACACAAGCAGGGAACAAGTGATGACGACTGCTATCGAGCCGAGCATCATTCTTCTCTTCATTTCGTCGCTGAGTTTTGAGAGTCCTGATGAAGCGGCACACCATATCAGGATGATAAATACCGGCATTTCTTCTGCGTGCCGCGTCAATGCTCTCTTTTTGTGCTCCTATTCACTGTGTGCCTGCTACAACTGCAAAGACATTGAAGGTGAGATTGCTCTTCAAAGTTATTCTTTCTTGTTCTAAACCCTTTACTCTCAATAGTGTTACCTTGACCCTGGGGCCCACCCTGATTAGTTTCACATTGTAGCAACCATTCCTGATATGGGCGTAACCAGCTCCAGGGTAATTGACACATTAATCGGTTTAACAAAGTTTCAAATTTACACCTCTTACATGGTTTATAATTTTAATGGGCCCTTCAATTGTTAAGGATCATGTGACAATCAGGCCTATTATTGACAAATTACTCAGGTGATGAAAAGTGGATATTTAGTTTGTTGTGACGATGTAAAAGTACGAGCATTTTAAGATGAATCTCAGATTTTTTTTTGCTAGAAGGAGACTGCCACCAGTGAAAAGCTTCCTCCAACTCGATTTACATGTACATGTGTGCACATTTTTTATCAAAGAGTTTGGTTTAACGGAACACCACGAAAATTCTTTTTGCCTAGCCATTAGCTTAAATTTCCTGCAAAGTTAAGTAGTTGTAATGCAGCTTACCTAACAATGACAAATATTTCTCCATAACAAATGACGACAAATGAGATAAACAGAGGAACACTACACTATAATGCTAACAGCCCCTCCCATATATGTATTAAGTGCTATATTGCGCCTGTCTCCACTGTCTTCTGGAACTCATTTCACAGAAATGATCTGACATGACCCTGAGGGTGGGATGCAGTAATAATAATTGCCAGTTACAACCCCCATATGCAATGACTGAATAACGCTGTAACCTTGAATGGCTTAGAATTATCTTATTGACAGCTCATTATGGGAGAAGCAGCCTAGGTGCAGTCAAGGAGTTAGAATAAGATATCTACATCAATTTGGATATCTATCTAACTCCTTGGTGCAGTTGAGGATCTTTGAGATTTTAATCTCATATTCTCAAAGTCATTGTTAGAAAGCCGACATACTGCGTGACTGGTGCAATCAAATAAACTCCCTGCGAGTTTATTTCATAGATTGGTTAGAGTTGGCTATTAGCACATGATTAAGATGCCAGTCAAGATGACAATTGAGAATGACATAAGCTTATATTAGAAGATTTATGAAGATATCACAATGAAGTCAGTTGCTTTAGTAGTCATCCCATGATGTGAGAAACTTCCTTTTAGTTTGACAGAAATTATATTCATCATCTAAGGATATACATGTAGTAATTCCTTGTATCAGGCAAGACCGGAACGGGTTGAAAGTTGACAGCATTGGTTGGGTTTTCTCGTACTATTATGTACCTATGATTTGTTTTTCTGATTCTGGTTTTTATCGGCATCTCACGATTAGAATTCCAGATTTCCTTTGAAACTTCATCAAGTTGAGTTTCATGTCGGGCAGCTATGTATATTGAATCAACTAATATACCTGAGGGTCAAGCCGTGCCATCAGGTCCATTCCCAGCCATAATAGTGAGCCTCAGCATGTAAGAACTTTTAAACACCTGAAGTTTCCATACCTGTTATTTTCAAAGGGAAGAGCTTCAATGGATTTTTTATTTTGAACTGATATTGTGCTATATCTGAGAGCACCATCATGCTAGGCTATTATTGTATTGGTATATTTTTATACAAATGACATACGTACTATAAATCCTATTTATGTAATTTGAGAATAAAAATACCACTCGCTGCATTGTAATAAAAGCATCCAATTGTGGAATCAGTACAAATCATATTATCACGAATTCTCCAGCAATTTTGGCCAAGATTAGGCATGGATGTTAATTTTATGATAGCTATAGAGTTTTTTGATTGATTAACAACTGCCCGGTCCAAACTGACGTTGAGTCAATGCCTATTTTAAATTCCTTATGTCCTATCTATCCATAACATTCAGTCAGGGAGTCAGGTTGAAATTAGAATGGTCTCTGACGCAATGCATAAAGTCAAAAAATCTTTTCGAACCCACTCTATCAAATTCTGGAACCCACTTTCAGACTTTGCATTGAACCCCCACTCTTCCAGCAAATCTACCATCTAAATTGGTCAAAAATAACAAAAAACACTGTCAAAACGTGGTTAAAACTGACATTTTTGGTAATGGACGGTGCAACTATTATTCCACCTTATTTGGTCACTAGTTTTTGAAGCCATACTATGTGGCGAACATTACGATGGATGAGTTATAAGTGCTGGAATAGTGACTTGAATCTAATTCATGCATAATTTTTTATAAGGTCAAATCGTTCTACAACTGCTGATGGTTGTGGAATGCGAAAATCGCAGGTTTTCTTATTTGGGGCCGATTTCAAATGAAGCACAAAGAAATTATAACAAAATAATGACCTAGTTGTTCGCCAAAATACACAAGTTTTAATCCATAGCCCTATGGTGTCCAAAACTGTCCTTAGTGCTTTACGACTGAGAGATTTGCTAGCAATAGTGCCTAGGAAAAACAGGAAGTTCAAAGCTAGAGAGAGCGCATAACTGTAGGTAGTCAGGACCAGTCTGGAATGAGGTTGTGTACGTTATGTAAAATGTATCGACAGTATGTTTTATCACAAACATTATGACAAAGGAGTTAGAATCCAACTCCAACTCCTTGCTATAACTATAACGCTAAATAGCCCTAAAGGGATTTGGCAGTAGGGCAGGAACGGGTATGAAAAACGGTTCGGTCGGGTATCAAATAAATGTCAACTACGGGTCTACACAATAATCTGCCAGAAAAAACTTGCAACACTGCCGAAGTGATCCGTAGACACAAATTTTTCGAATATGTGTCTATTAAAAGATCACAGAATTTATCAGCATTTTATCATATGACAAGCTTCTAACAATCAATATTGTATTTAAGGTTGGCAAGCGCTACAGCTGATCTAATACCCTACCATTTCGGGTTGGATATTGAAGAGCAAATACCCGTACTCCCGGGCCGGATCCAAGTACCCATTCCAACCGTATTTTGCAGTACAGGCGTTGCCCCAAACCTTAAGAGGGGGCCTAGACGGCCCTCAGACCGCAAACCTCTGCTTCTTACCCTGCCCCTTTACAATGGCTCATAATGCGTTTACTGATTATTTCTGATAAAGGGCTACTCTAATGTTACTCACCAGATGTCACTTGGGCCTCAGTCATGAGTTGCACTCTAGTACAATCTACAATCTCTGGGCTTCATATCACCGCTGCTAATTGTCCTCACTGAGCTGCCTGCGCAGCTCCCAATCCGCTCACGCCAACAAGGGTTGTATCCAGCTCGTATCCCTAGTTCTATTGCTAGGAAACTAAACTTATTGAACTGCGGTCAGCACACCCATTTCACTGGAATAAGCAGCTAATAAAACACTCGTACAATAGCAACTCTGTGTAGATTATAAATAACTTTTGTTCGTAGTTTACAATGAAATCAGAATAGACTGGCCTTATGCCTATTATTGTATGAGACAAAGTGTAGGGTAAATAATAGCCTGAGCGCACTACCATTATGCTAATTTAATTAGGGGTAATGCCTCGCTAAATCAATAATTCCGCAACTACAACCATTGTCGTTTGGTTTCAGTGGGAACCTAAGGCTTTAGTAGGTCTGGCAACATCCTAAGAAATCAATAATGACGCATAAACTTAAAACTCATTATCATCGTGACTAGTCAGCACACAAAGTCTCTGGTCAGCATTCATGACAAACAGGATTCCCCCTCCCTGAAGAGTAGAGTAGAGCTTGTGTTATATTCTGAAATTCAATCAAAAATGTAGGCAACAGTGGTGAAGAAAACGGTCCGGTCTGTACTGCATGAAAGTGTCTATTATCTGTCATATATAGCCAAATACTAAAAAACTGAATTATCTGGCTGGCTAGCAGAAAACTATAGAGCTAATGGAGGGCCTAATTATAAGCTCTTTTTAAACCAGCGCAAAGGACACAGTTGATTGATAAAAATATGTGGCAAATAAGTAGGTGTTGAAAACAGTCCGTGGCCAGCCTTCCAACAAATCTGTTCATTGAATCAGTTTTGCTCATTCCCATCCTAGGCCTGCGGCTAAGCTTGCTTGTTCAACTGACAAAGAAATGTAACTGCATTGCAGTAGTAAGGAGTTAAATAACTCTTTGCTGGCAGATATATTTCTTTTTACCCTATTACTCAATTGCCAGATATCACTATAGGCTGGAAGTTTTGGATTGTAAATTGGAAATTACCTGCTCCTCAATGGAGTGGGCATAACTTCCATCAATGCTACACAAATTTTACATTATTTCAGACTGCGCCCCATACACCACAGTCACCCGGAGTCTGAATTGCTACAATCTTGTGTCCAGAACAACCCATAAGTGTAGTTATAACATCATAGTGAAATTTGAACAATTTGTAGCTTGAAAAAGAGTTGTTTGTGATACTTTTTTCAGATGCATGTACGTCACCATGAGTAATCCATGAATATTGAATATAGTCAGAAACCAGGCAAATCAGGAGAGCTATGTGCACATGCAATCCGAAGCATTTTTGCAAACATGGGAATCAGCGCGCCACAAGACTCTTTACGTTTTAAACTGATTCACAGCAGCATATCTCTCAAAACATTCGTTTTGGTATTTCTGCAGAATATTTATAATACCCACCTCTCACCATTGTTTCCATGACTAAACAGATTTGACACACCTCTTATCATATAACTACACTTGAATGAGGAGTCAGGGCTTCATACAGAATATATGGACTGAAATCTTGCTTTTGAATTCAGATCAAGGAACAAAAACAAGATCAAATATGAGTTTTCCAAGTACAATGAGATTGATATAACTCTTATGCTCATCTCATTGCTAGGTACAAAAACAAGATCATCATCATCTCCTCCCCAGCAGTTGCAGACAACTCGCAAATTGTGCTGTCAACAGCCTCCCCCTACATTAACCATTTTAAAATGACTAAATTCACTAATACAATTGAGGCCAATCTTGGTGTGGTACCACAATCAAAATAATACATTTAGCATCCAAAACGTGTTATATTCACAACCACGGCAGTTCGGTACAGTTGAGACTAGATTCATATCTGATCTAGTTTGAATAAAAAACAGCATTCTTTCAAATTCACAAATTTCATAAAACATCACTAGGATATCATTATAATGATCTTTGAAGCATTTCAATCCACACCAGCTTGGAAGTGTGTGTGCCGACACACAGATATTTTCTATCATCTGTGATGCTTTGTATCCAACTATGTTGCGAAAAAAAAAACTTTGCATCGACGGGTGATCATTTATGGCAAAGCAATCTTTGGAGAGAAAAACTGAATAAAAAAGAACGGATAATTTCATTGAGATAGAAAATACATTGGATGGTCTTGCTCTGTGTTTCCGTGAAACTCTCTGAATCTATCAATCATATTTATCTTTGGCACAGTATGGTTTAAAAATATAAGAATTTGAAAAGTTGGATTTATCCGGAATACCATATAACAATACACTTTAAATGTCAGCATGACGGGGCCGATTGTAGCAGTTTCAACACTGTGACGCAGATAAAGGTGATTATAGCACCGAAACATGAGCCAATTTGAGTTGATGCCCCGGCCCAGAATAAGGCTGAGTGGCCGCGCTCCATCATTAGCTTAGAGATCGCTAGTTTCATGTAAGACACTACTGCTACAAACAGTATCCATATAATGACCTGAAACAAAAATAGATCAAGATTGCATTGCATTGCATTGCAACATCATAGAACAATCAGCAAGCACCAGGACTTTATGAGCCGTCAATTCAAATTCAGACCAGGAAGCATCATCATTCAAATTTATCATTTAAATGTATTTGAAAAAGGTATTATCAGCTTGATTGGAATCTTAGCATTTTGATAACAGATTTATAGATCTTTTGGTCACATAAGATTGGAAAATTAGAAGCAGCTTGGCAAGGCACCCAAAATGCAGGAAAAACTGAACAGTAATTGCGCTTGTGATATCACGGAGGTTGATGAATGGTGATAACCAATGTCAGTTGTTTTGTTTTGCATGTATTGAAGTTATATTCCCAATGACAACTGGAAAATGAGTTGCTATCATAGATGTCTACAATTGCTATGTACACAACATTCAAAATGCTATCCCATTGCTTTACTTGGGGATAGGCCAGCAAAAATTATATATGAGATCTGTGTCAGCTCCCTCATCTGAACATCTGAGGCCATAAAATGAATACCCCTCATGTCTCACTTGGAGTTTTGGAAATAAATTATAAATCACATCCCTGCCTCACATAAATTTTACCAAATAAACAGAACAACAACCCCCTGCCTCACCACCAAGACTGAGTATTTACCCAATTTCATAGTAAAACTTAAAATATAATGGCTTAGTATTGCATTCTCTGACACAGATATAAGGCTTCAGCTTTGCTTGCCATATTGATTAAAAATGAATATTCGAAGAATTTCATGCACTGAAGGAGATGACGTTTGAAAAAACAGAGAACAACAATGTGATTATGATGCAACAACACTGGCCAAACCAGCCATGAACTGGCATACATATACTAAGCTGTTATTAATATGTTTTGATGGCCAATGTTTTGTCCATGTACAACACACATTAGGGCAATTTTCTGCCAGTTAAGTATCGAGTGTACACATCCAGCAATCAATGAAAACAGGAAGCCAATAATACACTTTTGGCAACAATGAAGGGAAAAATGTTTAGACAGCTTATTCAGAACAATAGCCAAGTTAACTCCATCAACCTTGTCCCAATTTCTTTAAATTTGCGTTTCCTCAGCAATTTTTTTTAGTTTTTCAATTTTTTTTTTGTAATTTCCTTTTGACTGTGATACTGATTATAAGTACATGTACTTTAAAAAATGCTAAAGATTACATTATTTAACTATCCCAAAAAATGATCTATTTATGTTGTTGCTTATGGTCCGAGTGTTTTGATCACTTTGAAGCAATGAAGCTATAAAATTAGAGACCATTATTTACAAGCTGACTGGTTAGCCTGTCCAGTAGGGCTGTATCCTTCCACCCTGTCACCAGGGCCATGGCCAGGGTAAAGTTTTTGTCCGCAAAAAAAATTGTCGATAGGTTTTAATCTAATGCCACATCCAATATACAAGCTTATCTTCCGTTATATTATCTCCATAATATGTTTTTTTTATTATCCACTCTGACATACTATGTCGCTCATCCCAGCTATAAATGCCAGTAGTGAGGGTCAGTAAGCACTACTTCAGTGCACTAAAAAGCCGATGACTGCCCTGAGAAACTCAAAGAAGGTCAATTAAGGTTGGACTCCTTGACTAAAGATGCCCTTGATACCCTGCGAGGGGCGTATTTGGCCAACAATTTGAGTCATAGCTTCTGAGAATTTTTTCAAAGTTTTACGACAAAAAAGCCAAAATGACAGTGAAGGAGTAGGCCCACCTAGCCCTAAGATAAGGGTTTGGTCGCAGCAGGGTCGTAATTACCCCTATATAGACTATCAGTTTGACATTATCTGTCAACTTTGAAAATGTCAATTTTTGAGTTGTGCCCTTTCAAGGGGTGTCGCTTTGAAATTTTGTAATTTGTGGGTGGCTTAATAAGCACTATTAGCCTGCCATAATCATACCCTTTGTAATGTGCCAATAAAACAAGGGTCGAAGGTCTGGTGATGCCTCCAAACTCTAGATCTGACTGAGCAAATTAACTATTAAATAC
>ERZ1740072.988-NODE-988-length-11185-cov-3.891015_pt1 | contig 11185 bp, 6 predicted proteins | sample MGYA00581733_ERZ1740072 | MGnify/ENA primary metagenome ERZ1740072 (study PRJEB43018, sample SAMN04849741) | marine metagenome | isolation source: floating plastic debris | place: Pacific Ocean | collected 2008-08-30 | study: EMG produced TPA metagenomics assembly...
GACCTTGAGACCCAGGCTGTGCGCCTTTTCAACCACCGCATAGAAGTCTTCAAGCGTTCCGAAGATTGGATCGACTTCGCAGAAGTCGGCGACGTCATAGCCATAGTCCGCCATGGGCGAGGTGAAGAAGGGCGAAATCCAGATTCCGTCCACACCGAGCGATGCAATATGATCCAGACCCTGCAGAACGCCCCTCAAATCACCAATGCCGTCGCCATTTGTATCGCGAAAGCTGCGGGGATAAATTTGGTAGATCACCGCCCCTTTCCACCAGGGCAACTGGCTCAAATCCGTCGGCATTGTCGAACTCGCTGCGTCAGCCACACTCATCATTACTCGACCTCAAACTCCGCTTTGCAAACCACCGCATCCAGCGCCGGGACCGAAACCGAATAACTGCCCGGCGCATTAGCATTGACCGCACACGACCCAAGCAAGCTAGAGAAGGTCATGGCGCGACCATCGACCGCGACATTGATATCGCGCGCTTCTTCTTCCGCATTAATCGCGACCACAATCTCCACGCCTTCGTCTTAGTCTAGTCGCGAGAAGGCGAAGAGGCTGTCTTCGCGATGCGCCAGGCGCGTGATCTGTTCTCCGCGCCGCAAAGCAGGCTCGGCGGAGCGGATGTCGGCAAAGGATTTGATCGCCAGGTAGAGCGGGTGCGACATGTCGAAATTGCTGGCCGCCGTGGTCGCATCCGTCGCGATCAGGTCATTGTCATTGTAGAGATCCGTCTGGCTCGGGAACATATTCTCACGTGCCAGTCGGTCCCAGCCATCGGACACAAAGCCTTGCTCATCACCATAATAGATCGTCGGCACCCCGCGCCCGAAAAACATAAGCGCATTGGCCAGACGCACGCGCGCGAACATCTCATCATCGCTCATTTCGGGATCGGCGGCGCGCAGGAAGCCGGCAAAGCGGCCCATATCGTGATTGCCAAGGAAGGTCGGCAATTGCCGGGCCGTTTCGGCGCCTTTGTCATAGATCACATCCGCACGATACAGCTCGTCCATGAACAGACCTGGCTTGCCGTCAACGATCAGCCCCTGGGCGCTGGACTGGAAGGCGAAATCTAGAACGGTGGGAAGACCTGCTTCGGTTGTGAAGCGTGCGAGATGTTGTGGCTTCTGACCATCAACATAAACTTCCCCAAACATGTGGAAATGATCAATCCCGAGATCGGACGCGTGCTCTAGAATAGCGGGCGCAAAAGTCTGCCAGAATTCGTCACGGACATGTTTCGCCGTATCAATCCGGAAGCCGTCGACATTATACCTCGTGATCCAGTCCTTATAGATGTCCAACATTCCTTCGACGACGCGCGGGTGCGCCGTATTCAGATCGTCGAGCCCCGCAAAGTCGCCATAGAGGGAATCCTCATCGATGAAATCCGTATCGCCGCGATTGTGATAATAGATTGGATCGTTCAGCCATTCCGGCGTCTTCACGCCTTTGAACTGATCCGGAACGAACGGGGTATAGGCCCAGGTCGCTTCTTCAAGATTTGCGAAATTCTCTTCGGTCTGATGCACACCATCATCGCCAAGAAATCCGTCATTAATCGCAGCGCCATCGCTGTCGCGCCGTGTCCATGGTTTGTCTCCGATATAGCGATTCTCTCAGCGGATGATCGGACCACCCGTTACCACCGGATCATGACACTCACGATAGGCGATAATGTCAGCCGTGTGATTGGTGATGATATCCATATAGACTTTCATCCCGCGCGCATGCGCAGCATCGACAAAGGCCTTGAAGTCTTCACGCGTGCCGATGTGTGGATCGACATTGGTAAAGTCCGTAATCCAATAGCCGTGATAGCCGGAAGATTCCTGCCCCTCTGGCCCCTGCACTGGATTGTTCTCAAAGATTGGCGTTAGCCATATCGCGGTCATGCCGAGGCCCTGAATGTAATCGAGGCGTTGGGTCAGTCCCTTCAAGTCGCCGCCATGGTAAAAACCATAATCCGTCGGATCGTACCCGTCCTTCAGTCGGCCGCCCTCGATGCCCCCGCGATCATTGCTTGTATCACCGTTTTCAAACCGGTCCGGCAAAACGAAATAGATAATTTCATCCTCGATGCGGCGGTCCTCTTCGACCAGCGGCTGGGCTTCGGCAGCGGGGATGACCTGCACGCCCGCGGCGTCTTCCACCGGCCCGGCACACGCGCTGATGGCACAAACCGCAAGCAAGGCAGCGAAACTGGATTGAGCCTTGAAACCTGGTATTCTCATGACATCCTCCCGCGGATTCATAGTGTCCCTTTGACTCTGTCTTTTCATCATTTTGCAATTCTGACAAGCAGCTTTATCCACGATTAACATTCATCTTTCGATAGGTTTCAACATATCATAACTTATTGATTGCAATAATTTGCAATAACTTCATACTCTGTCGAAATCATCAGGGAGTGAGATATGCGGACTCTGAGCAAAGTCGGCATAATATCCGTGAATTTAAGCGGATTGGGCTGGGCCATGCCTGCTGTGCAAATTCCCTCTAGCACAGCACGCCCCCTGAGGAATACACACGAAAGCTTGGTCGATCACTCGCTTTTTTGGGTGGACAAATGTACGAGACAACCATCTGTGAATCGGGTGAATCAGCAGATTGACGTGTGGCGACATATGGGTGGCCCCGCCACGCGCCCCAGGACGACCAGGTCTATGCAATGGCCCTCAACCTCGCGGCGGGAGTCGGCACGGCTATCGCCCCCATACCCGTCAATTAACGGAGACCCAGCGTCATGAAGACCCTTTCAACCGCTGCCACTCTGATTCTTGTTTTAAGCGCATGCAGTGTTCCAAATTCTTCTGAGACACGAACCGTACAATTGTCCGAAGTGGGTTCCGGACCAGCGGGAGATGCCTCAGGCCTCGTATCGCCGAGTCGCTTGAATGCACAATTGGTAGAACACGCGGACTTCGATTCCGAGTATGTTCAAGCTCGAAACATCACGGTCTGGCTGCCAGATGGATATCTGCCTTACGGCAATGAGCGTTACCCGGTCATCTATGCGCACGACGGTCAGAACCTGTTCGAGCCGGGCCGATCTTATGGCGGTGTCGAATGGGGTCTGGACGAAACCGCTGAGCGCATGATGCGGACGGGCGCCCTTCCCCCGGCCAACATTGTCGGTAACTGGAACACAGACGAACGATGGCAGGAATATGCGCCCCAGAAAGTCATTGAAAGCCTGTCCGGGAATACCTCATCCGAATGGCTCGGCCCGACGCTCCCGACATTGAAAGCGGATGCGTACTTGAAATTCATCACCGAAGAGCTGAAGCCCTTCATCGCCGAGACTAATCAACCGGCGCCGGCGCGCGAACAAACCTATATCATGGGCGCAAGCATGGGCGGCCTGATCTCGCTTTATGCCATGGCAGAATACCCAGACACCTTCAGTCGCGCAGCCGCCGTGTCCATCCACTGGCCCCTGACCGAACCGGACGGCAATCTGGCGCAACAAGCCGATGCTGCGATGCAAGCCTATCTGTCGACCAGCGGCCTGGACAAGACACGTCAGACGATCTGGTTTGATCATGGCACAGAGACTCTGGACGCGGCCTATCCCCCGCACGCAGCGGCGATGGAAAGCTGGTTCCGCGCGCAAGGCTGGAGCCAGGATGAAGCGATCTTCCGCGCCTATCCCGGGACAGACCACAGCGAGGGCGCCTGGGCCACGCGGGCAGACGAGATTCTTGCCTTCCTCCTGAGCGAGGATCACTCTTCAGACTGATTGGCCGGGCGATCGGAATAGCGATCTTCAACAATGGAATACCGATCCCAGACCGCTCCATCCGCGATCGAGCGAAGCAGTTTGACATATTCCGCATGCGTCCAGGCCAGCGGCGTCGCGGAATTGGTCCCCTCCCCCAATGCATACCCGAACGGATTGGGCCCAACGCCATCCCAAACCTGTTCCGGCAAGCTCAGGCCCTCATTCGCAAACGCTTCCATGCTGGAGACAAGCTGGCGAACGCGCCTCTGCGCGCCGACGATTTCGGGATGATCACTTTGATATCTGGTTTCGAGCTCCCGCAGTCGCGCGATCTCATAATGCGCGCGCTCGCCTGAGAAGAAAGGCCAGACGCGCCCACGCTGTCCCGGCGTATTGCCGCCATTGATTTCGTGATAATTGGTGCCCGCCTCGCCATCCTCGCCATAGCCATCATTGCCATATCGACGCCAACCCAGGCGATCGTTCGGGAATTTATAGCGCACACGCAAATTGTCCGCGTGCATCCCATCCAATTCCTCCAACGTCTCGAGGATGCTTGGGGCATCCCACGCCCGAACACCATACCGAACCAGTTCCAAGACGCCGCCATCCAGGATCTGATTTTCAGGCAGGCCCGGGCGACCATTATTGTCACCGAGCAGGGCCGCGTCGTTGGGATCCTGATCGCGGGTGATGCGAATGAAATAGTTGCCATCGCCGAGCGCGCCACTGGTGGTGAACATCCAGGCTTCGAGATTGGCCTCCAACTGATCTGCGGCGGAAAGATAGGTCGCGGCATCCGCCGGATCGCCAAACCGCTCTGCCAGATCGGCCGCGGTCACGAGCCCCGAAATGCCCGCCGCAATGGTTGAGGGCGAATACCCCTCCTGCTCTTCCCAACGTTCCTGCTGTGTATAGCCAAGCGACGCTTCAAACTCCGTATTCCAGAGGATATTTGGCCGTCCGCCAGTAACCAGGAAATCTGCCGCTGGTTTCAGCATCGTCTTATAGCTCTCAGCGATCTCGGAATCTGACAGGACCCCGGCTTGCCATAATTGCCACCCCAGCATGATCGGCATGGCGGTCTGGTCCTGCTGAATGGCGACCCATTCAATCTCGCCATCGACATGGGTCTTCTGAAGGAACCAGCCCGTCACGCCGGAATTGCCCGGCGTCTCTTCTGTCACCTGTACCGTTGGAAGATAGCGATAGGCGGCGAGCGCTGTTTCCGCATCCCCGAGCGCGAGGATGGCAGACGCGACTTGAAAAATGTCGCGCGGCCAGACCGCTTTGTACCCCGTTTGCGATTGATCCGCCGGCGCCGTCTCGCCCCATGGATTGGAGAGCGAGGCGATCAAGGCGCCGGCATGAGTTTTGTCCTCCATGATCTTGAGATTGATCGCGGACATGCTGGCAAGATCGCCGCGATCCGTCGCCTCAGCGCGGAGCTTGGGCAAGTGCTCCAGCGATGCCAGATAGCCAGCCCAGCCTTTAACATAGTCATCCGAAATCTCCTTCGGCCCTCTGGCGAGACTGGCATCGACGGAGGCTTTGGCCGCCTCGGCGTCTTCGCCAAACCCGAAATACAGAACGCCCCCTTTCGGAGCACCAGGTGGAAACGGCATCTCGATCAGCATTTCAACATTTCCGCTGACATCGCCTGTCGCATCATATGTGTTTCCAGCCAGGGTGTCTGACAGAATGTCCGATGCGCCCACAAACCCGACGGAGCGGGCGCGATTGAGCCGATACATGCCCCCGATCGCAACGGCTGCATCGCCGTCCTCGGCATAGAGATGGGACCCATCGACCCAGGCGCGATCCCCAATACCGGTGTTCGCCAGGGCTGGATCGATATAGGCGAAGACCCGCAGATCCTCGCGCGCTGACAGCAATTGGAAGGTCGAAATGAAGGTCTGGTTTTCAGGATCCGAAAAGGCCTGCGCGCGAAGCTCGGTCTCGCCTCCGTCAAATACGAGGGTCTGCATGTGCAAGGGCATAGGTTGCCGAATGCCACCGACGTCTTGTTTGATCGGGAAGGCGTCCGCGCTGTCCGGAGTCATCTCACCGTCAGGCCCGACCAGAATGTAGCGGATTTCCCGAATTTGAGCTTCATGGATCAGGCCCCACATGACCTCGGTGATGCGATCCCCGCTGATGGAGAACCAGACTTTGGAGATCGGCGCCGTCCGGCTGTCGCCGGAATAGTCGCCATCTGAATCATAGGCCTCATAGGCCGTGCCGATCCCGACCTTTTCGGCATTTGACCAAGTGGGGGCCACGCCGGGCGCGCCAGGTGCAATCTTTGGGGCAGGCTCGATTGCGCCCCCGCAGGCAGCCAGGACGAGACTCGTGAATGCTGCACCAATCTTCAAAATCACTCCCAAATCGACCTCCCGCAAATTTTTGCAACTATTGCCGCATTGTCTCGAACAAGCTTAGCCTGGTCAACCGCATTTTCTGACCGCAGGAAATTGCCAATGCGCCTGAAATAGGTTTATAGGGTGATTTACAGCATGTTTAATAAATATAGGACATGCGGGAGGAACCAGATAAATGATACTGCGCGCCCTGATCGCCTTCTCCTTGATCACCCTATCCGCCTGCGTCGCAACAGCGCCCGTTTTGCAAATTGATGAAAATACCGAGATCTCAACTGCACGCTATACCCCGCAGCCCTATGTTCAGATTGACCATCCAGAGTGGACCAGGGATGCGGTCATCTATCAAATCAACACGCGTCAGTTTACGCCTGAGGGCACGTTCGTCGCAGCCCAGGCGCATCTGCCGCGTCTGAAAGAGCTCGGCGTCGACATTCTCTGGCTGATGCCCATCCATCCTATCGGCGAGGTAAATCGCAAGGGATCATTGGGCAGCCCTTATGCCGTGAAGGACTATTTCGGCGTTAATCCCGAACTTGGCACCGAGGAAGAGTTTCGCGCCTTTGTCGATGCGGCGCACGATCAGGGCTTCAAGGTCATTCTGGATTGGGTGGCCAATCATACCGCCTGGGACAATCCTCTCGTAACGGAGCATCCGGACTGGTACGAAACCGACTGGAAGGGCGACTTTCATCCAACGCCGTGGACAGACTGGGCCGACATTATCGACCTCAAGTATGACAATGCCGAGCTGCGCGCCTACAAGACACGCGCCTTGAAATACTGGGTCGAAGAATTCGACATTGATGGCTATCGCTGCGACGTCGCCGGCTATGTTCCCCTGGATTTCAGGGAGACGGTTCGGGCGGAGCTCGATCAGGTCAAACCCGTCTTCATGCTGGCGGAGTGGCAACAACGCGACCTGCATCGCCATGCATTTGATGCGACCTATGGCTGGGCCTGGAAGGAAGCGGCGCAACGCATTGCCAAGGGACAATCGGATGCGGGCGATCTGCGCGGATTTCTCGGCGATCAGATTTCGACCTGGCCACTCGATGCCTATCGCATGCTTTACACCGAGAACCATGACCAGAATGCCTGGGACGGATCGACGAGCAGCATTTATGGCGATGCCTATCACGCGATGCTGACCCTGTCCTTCGTCACGGAAGGCATTCCTTTGATCCACAATGGACAGGAAGTCGGCAATCAGAACCAGCTCGAATTCTTTGAACGCGACCCGATTGATTGGGGGGATTACCAGCACGCAGATGGCGACTTGATCAAACAGCTCATCGCGATCAAGACAGACAATGTCGCCCTGCACAATGGCGCGGCCGGCGGGCGTATCATTCCGGTCTCCACCAATACTCCAGGTCAGATATTGAGCTTCGCGCGAGAAAAAGATGGCAATCAGGTTCTGGTCTTCTTCAATCTGTCAGATCAACCAGCGGACTTTGAGATCACGGATGGCCCGGCGGCGGGCGCCTGGACGGACGCGCTATCCGGGACCCATGACACGATCAGACTTGGGGCGACGCGCACATATGGGCCCTGGCAGGGCAAGGTGCTGATCTCTAACAAAGATAAGACTTAAGGGAGGAAGAGGATGGCTGTTTCAGGAGGGGCCGCTACGGCGGACGACACGATTCGCAAGCCGGAACTGAACCTGTTCCAGATCATCAACATGTCCTTCGGATTCTTCGGAATCCAGATCGGCTTCGCGCTGCAGAACGGCAACATTACCCGGATCTTCCAGACGCTCGGCGCTGATATGAACCTTGTGCCACTTCTATGGATGGCCGGCCCTGTAACTGGCCTGATCATGCAGCCCATTATTGGCTATTTCAGCGACAAGACCTGGGGCCCACTCGGGCGCCGGCGCCCCTATTTCCTGGTCGGTGCGATCTTCACGACGCTGGCGCTCTTCATTATGCCGAACTCCCCATATCTCTGGGTCGCCGCCGGGACGCTCTGGATTCTCGACGCCAGTCTCAACATTACGATGGAGCCGTTTCGCGCCTTCGTTGGCGACATGCTGCCAAGCAAGCAGCGCCCGCTCGGCTATTCCATGCAGACCATATTCATCGGCACCGGCGCGGTGCTGGCCAGTGCGGCGCCTTTCGTGCTGAACGCCATGGGCGTGTCGAACGAGGCCGCCGAAGGCGTGATCCCGGACAATGTCCGCGTCTCATTCTATATTGGCGGCGCAGCCCTGTTCCTCGCCGTGATGTGGACGGTGTTCACAACCAAGGAATACTCCCCCGAGGAGTTGGAGAGCTTTCGGAAAGACGAAGACAATATCTTCGAACAGGAAGGCGGGATCGAAGCCGCAGAACGCCCCGAGGCCGGTTTCTTTCAAGTCTGGGGCGGCGGGATTACGCTCTTGGGCGCCGCCCTCACCTATGCCGTCTACGCCCTCAATGGTGATCAACAATTCTACATCATTACCGGCAGCACAATTCTGCTCGGCGTACTTTTCCTGTTGAACAGTCTGCTGGTCGGTTCTGATCGCAATGCCCGAAATTTCGTGTCCGACGTGCTCGGCGATCTGACTACAATGCCGAGCGTTATGAATCGATTGGCCTTGGTTCAGTTTTTCTCCTGGGTCAGCCTGTTCATTATGTGGATCTATACCACGCCCGCCGTCGCCCTGCAGGCCTGGGATACGCTCGATGCCAGCACCAAAGCCTATCAGGATGCGGGGGACTGGGTCGGCATCATGTTCATGGTCCAGAATGGCGTCGCCGCGCTCTACGCCTTCGTCATCGCCAATATAGCTCGCAAGGTTGGCACGCGCAGTCTGCATGCCTTCAACCTGTTGGCGGGTGCCGCTGGCTTTATCGGCTATCATCTGTTCGGGTCCCAGTATGGATTGCTCATTCCGATGGTCGGATTGGGCATGGCCTGGGGATCTATCCTGGCTTTGCCCTATGCGATTCTCGCGGATGCGCTGCCAGTGAAGAAGATGGGCATCTATATGGGCATCTTCAATTTCTTCATCGTACTGCCGCAATTGCTGGTCGCGGGAACCATGGGCCCGATTTTGAATACGCTGGAAGGCAATCTGGCACCAATGGTTGGCGGGGTGCCCCTGCTGGCGGTTCTGTTCGGTGCTGCCAGTTTCTGCTTCGCGGCGTTTGCAATGAGCTTTGTCAAAGTGGACGAATGTTGAAGGCGCCACCGCGCTTGAAGTCGCTCAGAACTTTGCTCGCAGCATCCATTGCGCTTGCACGCCACCGGATTGATCGCCATTCGCGGGATCTATAGGTCGATCATGATCGATATACAAAATCTCGGCGCCGACTTCCACGTGTCGTGTCAAAGGGCGCCGCCATGAGGATGTCAGACTCCAGCCCCGCTCTTCGGTGAATGATTGCTGCCTTGTTTGGTCGTCAACGCTGAACGCATCGAAGCGGGCGCTCAAGATGTCGCCGTCAGCGCGATTCCAGCTGCCCATCAAAAAGGCCGAAGAAAACACATTATCCACGGCGCGCGTGCCATTGGTCCACATTAGGGGACCCATTTCAGATTCTCCCAGCATGGCCTGACCGATCAATTCGAACTGATCGGACACATGATGCTTCGCGCCCAGGCTAAGAAATCTTGTGTTCCATCCATATTGGCCGTTTTCAAGGACCTCAGGATCCGCCGCATTGTCATAAACTAGCGCTGACACAGTTAACTGATCTGTGTAACGCCAATTGGCGGCGCCATAGACGCCGAGCGTATCGTCAAGTTCACGACCCGGCTCCGTCACCGACGCCTGGCCGATCAGTGGCGCGCTGAGTGCCGGGATATCCTGCAAGGCAAATTTCCCATTCTGGACGCTCTTGACGTCATGCTGCGCCCAGCCGCGATACACCAGCACCGCGCCGGCCGTGTCATTAAACCCAAACGCGGCCCCGCGCAGGTCAATCATGTGATCGCCAAATCGTTTGGCCGCGCGAAGCTCGGCGCCAACGACGCCCACTTCCTCGCCAATCCAGCTATTGATCGCGGATGGCGTCAGAGTCCGCGTCAAACTCCAGCCCGGTCCATCATGCTCCAATGAGACGGGCGGGAAGAAACGCCCGGCCCGGGCGCTCATACGCCAACCATTAATGGGCAAAATCCGGTATTTGAAAAAGCCTTCGACGAGACCGAGATCAACGTTCTGATCAGGGCCAGCCTGCATATGAAGGTGCGCGGAGAGATTTGCTGAGAAGTTCGGAGTCCAGAGTGCAGAAACATCCGCGACTTCCGCATCGAAACCATCCTGATTTCGCGACCCATATCTGGTTTTCGACAGACCGCCATCGAGCCATTCTGTACCCGTATCCGAATAAGCGGCGCGCAGATCCAACCAGACGGTGACGTCATTGGGCAGTTCCGGCCCTGCCGAGGCGGGCAAAGCAAAGGCGCCCCCGACCAAAGCGACACCGGCCAAGCCCCCATTAGCCGACATCAGATAATCCGATATCATTGTCGACGCTGTTTCCGGAGTCGATGTTGGCGGTCAGGAATTGCATGAGACGCTCCAGAGGCATTGGCCGACCGAGGTGATAGCCCTGTCCGATGTCACACCCCATGGACGCCAGCAGCGCGACCGCTGTTTCGTTTTCAATGCCTTCAGCGGTCACTTTCATTCCCAGGCTATGGGCGAGATTGATGGTGGAGCGCGCGAGCATTGCGTCGCGTTTTGACCGATCAATTTCGAGAATGAATTCCTTATCAATCTTGAGTTCCTGGGCGGGCAAGCGTTTCAGATAAGCGAGTGATGAAAGACCGCTGCCATAATCATCGATCGATATTTCACTCCCGGCATCGACAAAATCCTGCAAGGCCGCAATACCCTGATCCGGGTTTGTCATGACGGCGGTTTCCGTGATCTCGAAGCAGAGCGCCCCAACTGCGGATTCAGCATGTTGCATCGCCGTCTGCGCGAACTTCAAGTTCCCGACCAAACGGCCTGAGAAGTTCACCGACATTTTCAGATCGAACCCAGCCTCTTGCAACGCCCTTTGCGCCTTCAGAGACTCGACCAGGACATACTCGGTCAGGCTTTCAATATGACCGGTTTCTTCCGCCAGCG
>ERZ1740072.992-NODE-992-length-11138-cov-4.138861_pt1 | contig 11138 bp, 12 predicted proteins | sample MGYA00581733_ERZ1740072 | MGnify/ENA primary metagenome ERZ1740072 (study PRJEB43018, sample SAMN04849741) | marine metagenome | isolation source: floating plastic debris | place: Pacific Ocean | collected 2008-08-30 | study: EMG produced TPA metagenomics assembly...
AAATATGCAGAAGGATTGATGGATGCCGTTTATGCGGCAACGTCCGATCCGGCTGCACACGCGCCGAAATTGCCCAAGCGACAGCACAATCCTGAAATGCCGGCCGGCGCGCCAGAAATGCTGAAAGTGCTGCTGAAAGCCGTAAGTGATGAAGCGAACGTCGTCCCACGACTGATCGCCAATGCGGCGGATATCGAGAAACTCGCGCGCGGTGAAACGTCAGACGACATTGCAGCCCTGACCGGATGGCGTTACGAATTGTTCGGCCGTAAGGCGCAATCACTCTTGTCGGGCAAGCTCGCTCTGTCGTTCGAAGATGGTCACGTCCGGCTGTTCGAACTTTAGGACTGTTCGATCAACAATCTCGGGTGCAGCTTCATCAACCCGGCAAGCTGTCCCAGGCGGCGTTCTACCGTTTCAGATATGAGATCACTATAGTCTCGATCAACGTGCAGGCAGAGCACCTGATCCTCGACCTCGAGTTTTGCCGTTGCCAGGATGGGACCCGATCGTCCGGAATAAACACTCCCCAGACGCATGGCGGTGCCGAGTATTTTTGACTGCCGCTTCAAACTCATGCTGAGCAGGCGGGCATAACGCGGGTCTTCATTATACTTGAATGTGTATCGCGATGCTGTTGCATAGGCTGCGAACAAACGCTCTGTGTGGTTCATTGATGGTAAAGGCGCGCGCAAGACCTGTTCGAAGACAAGCTGCGCGCGATGATCTGCGTGCATGCCTGCCCCGGCATCTGCCATCATGCAGATCGCCCGCAGGACCGTCTCGCTTTGCTTGAACCGGTCCGAGATGGGGTGAATGAAGCTGTAAAGCTCGCGACCAAAAGCCAGGCTCTGCGGCGATGACCGCATGAACAGAGGCACAGCATCCAGCAAGGCTGTTCTGCCATTGATCTCAACGCCTTCTGCCGCCACACCATCGCGCAGGCCAAAAGCCGAAAACACCACATCCTTGGACTCGATTTGCGTCATCAGCGACTTCAAGAGCAACGCGGCGTGGGGAAGCGTATCATATCGACGTTTCGACACGCTGATCAGCTGGTCGCGCGTCTGTTTATCAGACTGAGCCAATTCTGCGGCCTCGATCACGTCCTCGACATCATCGATCGTCATCCGATAGCCATGCGCTACCCTGAGCGGATAATTCCGTAACATCATGTGGACAGCGGCCACATTTCGCCAGGCCCCGCCGACCGCGAATAATTGCCCTTTTCGCGACTCGACTTTGAATTGGCTCTTGGAAAGAACTTTGTTGATCAGCTTCGATCGTTTGCCGAAGGAAAGCTCCTCGTCTCCCGCCCTTGCCAAGGGGCCGAGCAGGAAGGATTCGCCTTTGGCCTTGCCTTGAACAGGTCGGATCTCCATGCTGGTGCCGCCTAGATCGGCGATCAGGCCGCCAGGCTTCACAAACCCGGCCGCGACGCCGAGGGCCGACATGCGGCCTTCATCGGCGCCCGACAGGATCTTGATCGAGACGCCAAGGATGCGTTCGGCGCGGGCCTTGAAATCCGGGCCATCATCCGCTTCACGTACCGCCGCCGTCGCGACGGCTCGAATATCGCGAATGTTCAAACTTGCGGTGATCGCGCGAAACCGATGGAAGGTCTTAAGAGCCAATTCCTGACCTGACGGTGACAGTCTCCCGGTTTCCGAAAGGTCACGTCCAAGCCCCGCCATCGCCTTTTCGTTGAAATAGGGGATCAGTGCCGCGCCGGAGCGTTCATAGATCACCATGCGACAGGAATTCGATCCTATGTCTATGACAGCGATTTTCTCAACCGGCTTCATTTGGACTTCCGGACGCGCTTGCGCGGCGCCAGACGCGGAGGCTCACTGATAACAAGCGCGCTGCCGCGTCCTGATAGACTTGGATTATCCATGAAATAATGGTGGGCGCTGAACCCGGGTTCGGACTCGGCCGTTTGAACGCGCGTATAGGCCCCATCCCGGTCCATTTCCCAACTCTGCTCATCATCATTGAGATTGGCTACCATGATCTGATTCAGGACCTGGCGATGCACCGTCGGAACCTCAATTGGGACGAGCGCCTCGACCCGGCGTTTCAGGTTGCGATCCATCCAGTCGGCCGATGACATGAAAACTTTTGCCTTGGCCGAAGGCAAGGTTTCCCCGTTGGCAAAGCAGACAATGCGGGAATGCTCCAGGAATCGGCCGACCAGGCTTTTGACCTGAATGGTCTCTGAAAGGCCAGGGACACCTGGGCGGAGACAGCAAATGCCACGGACAACCAGTCGGATCGGAACACCCGCCCGGCTGGCCTTGTAGAGAGCGTCAATCACATCCTGATCAACCAGGGAATTCATCTTCGCCCAGATCCCGCTCAGTTTGCCCGCTTTTGCTGCCCGTTCTTCCTTCTTGATCTGCGCAATCAGGAAGTCTTCCATCGCGAAAGGCGACATGATGATCTTGTCGAGCTTCGGCCCGTGTTCCGGCGGCTCCTTGTAGGCGGTGATGTAATTGAACAGACGCCCCGCATCGCGCCCCATGTCCGGATCTGCTGTAAACAATGCCAGGTCGGTATAGATTTTCGCTGTAAGGGGATGGTAATTGCCAGTCCCGAAATGCGTGTACGAGCGCAATCCATCGGCCTCGCGGCGTATGACCAGTGATACTTTCGCGTGGGTTTTATAGTCGATAAAGCCATACACAACCTGAACGCCAGCGCGTTCCAGATCTCTGGCCAGACGCAGATTTGTCTCTTCGTCAAAGCGGGCTTTGATTTCAACCAGAGCTGTAACGTTTTTGCCCTCTTCCGCCGCCTCGATCAGGGCTGCCACAATCGGTGAGTTAAGCGTTGTGCGATATAGCGTTTGCTTGATCGCGATAACGTCTGGGTCCCGCGCAGCCTGGCGAATGAACTGCACCACGACGTCGAAGGACTCATAAGGATGGTGGACCAAGATGTCCTTCGCGCGAATGGCCTCGAAACAATCCCCGCCCATTTCGCGAATGCGTTCCGGGAACCGCGCCTCGAAGGGCTTGAACAGGAGTTACGGGCGATCGCGGGCGATCAGAACGGATAGGTCTTTCATACCCAGCATGCCGTCCAAAAGGGCAATATCGCGGGTCTCTGCGCCAATTTCCTGGGCGATAAAGTTGCGCAGCGATTCTGGACCGTCCGAGTCCAGGTGAATGCGAACAATTCGACCCCGGCGGCGTTGCTTGAGCAGAATTTCGAACTCGGCAATCAGGTCTTCCGCTTCTTCTTCGATCTCAATATCGCTGTCGCGGACAATCCGGAATACGCAGTGGCCTTGCGATTCAAACCCGGGGAATAACATGCTCTGGAAATGCGCGATGGCGCTTTCAAGCCGGACAAATCGAAGAACCCCGGATTTCTTGTCGGGCAATCGAATAAAACGCGACGAGAAGGCGGGCATTGGCACCAGACCGACCATGGGCTCTCCGCCACCCTCGATCGGCGTGAGTTGGAACGCGACCGCGAAACCGAGATTTGGAATGAACGGAAACGGGTGCGCCGGATCCACAGCTTGGGGCGTGAGAATTGGAAAAATCTGTGTCTCGAACCGTTCCTTAAGCCAGGACATGTCCGGGCGTTTCAGTTCGGCGATGGACAGGACCTCGATATCCTCGCTGCGCAATTCATCCCGCAATTCCAGCCAGCATGATTGTTGATCCGTCATCAGGCTATCGACGGCCTTTTCGATGGCCCTGACCTGCTCGGCTGGTGTGCGACCTTCCAGGCTTTGCTTTTGCATCCCGGCCCGTTCCTGTTCCCGCAGGCCAGCATAGCGCACCATGAAAAACTCCTCGAGATTGTTTGCCGATATTGACAGAAACCGCAGGCGCTCGAGCAGAGGATGTCGTTCGTTTCGCGCTTCCTCGAGCACGCGCTCATTGAACTTCAGCCAGGAAAGTTCTCGGTTGATATAGCGCTCTGATGGAAGTGTTGGCGCGTTTGCGACGTCACTCATGCGCTTGTGTCCTGCATCATGACCCCTACCCGTCCTCGTCTCCGAGAATTTCTCGCGCCAGCGGAATGGTCAGCGAACGATCACCGGTCGCCCCCGCCAGAAGCTCCGCAACATGTTCTATCTGCGAGTAGTCCAGCCCAACACGCGTGACAAGATAGTCTTCCACGGATTCTGGCACTGCCATGACCGAACGCGCAAATGCCCGTCGAAACCGGGCCCGCATCAGGTCTTCGTCTGGCGCTGGCAATTGCGCCAGCGGCGCCGCGTGTAGACGCGAATTCAGGTCCGGCGACGGGATCGACCAATTGGATGGCGGGGGGTGCGCCGTCAGCAAGATCGACGTCTGGCGCCGCTTCACACCGCTCAACATCAGGAGAAGGATTTCCGCGTCCCTGAGCGTCTCGACATTGTCGACGACCAGATCGTGGTCCGTGATCTCTTCAATTGCCGCAACATCGACGTTTACAAGCGTTTCTGCGTCAAAATAGGTCGCTCCGCGCTCAGCCGCCCACGCGCGGGCAAGCGTGGTGATGCCGCTGCCCTTCGGTCCGATCAGACAGAACGCATGGTACGGCCAGCGGTCGGTCTTGCGAATGGCTGAACAAATCGCGCGATTGGCGGATGTGATCGCCATATCTTCGAAGCTGAGTGCGCTCTCCGGGAATTTTAGAGGGATCTGCCTCGAAGGCGGCATGCGCTAATTGTCCTCTGCCGGAAGCGCAGCGGAACTAATCGCTGAAGACATGACCCAACCGATCGTCTCGGCGCTGATCACCACTCCGCGATCCCGGAGATCCGAGATCAGGCGCTGGCCGTCACCGGCAAATGCGAATGCGACCACTGCGCCATCTGTCGAGATGGCCCGGGTTTGAACATTCGATACCAGAGGCGATCTGACCAGCGCGCCGCGAAGCGTGATCCACTCTGCCAGAGACGTATATGTGACCGTTGCTTCGATCAACGTTCGGCTGGTATCGCGTATGATTGAGGTCTGTTTCCAGTCATCGTTCAAACGCAGCGCGACCGCCTCAATCGTATCCTCAAGTGTCGCTGCCCGACGCGTGACGCCAATCCGCCGGGGTCCCGAAGGCGTGACAGAGACCAGATCCACGAGATATCCGCCTTGCCCGCCGCGCAAGTCGGCGAAAATTGCTCGCTGCGCCCCATAAAGGGCGATTTCCTGCTGCAGTACATTCCAGGGTGTTTCAGGGCTATACCCGGAGCTGCGGCTGATCAGGAGCGGCACCAAACTTCCTTTTGGCGCTTCTTCCCAAGCGAGATTCCAGGCGAGGTCCATACCGTTTGACGTGGTAGTGAACAGCACCGCCTGAGGCGCCAGGCTGTCGGTAAATGGCAGACCAACCTCGGTCAGCACGGCGCGAACCTGAACCGGATTGTAAACCACCGCGAGACTGCCGCGATACCGACCCGCGCCCGCCACTTCCTCTTCGACATCGACAGCAGCCGCAATTCGCTCCGCAAGGACCTGGTCGATGATGAGGTCGGTTGCGGCCAGGCGATCTTCCGGCAGGGTCAGCCGTTCGATCAATCTCTGGGCACCAATCAGTTTGGCAGCGGAAAAGGCTTGCAGCTGAGCCTCGCCAACGGTTTCTGCGCGCTCATCAACGGCAATTCCGTTGATCGTATAGGCATCCCGGCTCTGTGCATGAGCAGTAAAACCCGCGCTGAAGACCAGAAGACAGGAGATCAGGATCAAACGAATCATTTTTAAGGCCTCATTGTTCGAGCGTTTCTTACCAACACTCAGATCGCTCGTGAACCGTAGAAGCGCGCTGGTCAGCAGCCGGAGCCCATGCTAACGCGCGCAGCCATGACTAGTAACGCATCTGATTCCCTGACTTATCGCGACGCAGGTGTCGATATTGAGGCAGGCGAGCCCCTCGTGAAAGCCATTGGTCCTCTGGCAAAAGCCACGCGACGCGCCGGCGTCATGGGCGGTCTCGGCGGCTTTGGCGCCCTTTTTGATCTGAAGAAAGACGGTTGGAATGATCCTGTTCTGGTGTCGGGGACGGACGGTGTCGGCACGAAACTCATGCTCGCCTTTGAAACCGGGATTCACCACACTGTTGGGATAGATCTCGTTGCCATGTGCGCAAATGATGTGCTGGCACAGGGCGCTGAACCGCTGTTTTTCCTGGACTATTTTGCGACTGGGAAGCTGGAAGCGGGGATTGCGGAAAGCGTAATTTCTGGCATTGCCGAAGGCTGCAAGCAAGCGGGCTGCGCTCTGATTGGCGGCGAAACCGCTGAAATGCCGGGCATGTACCCCCCTGGACATTATGATCTGGCGGGCTTTGTCGTCGGCGCGGTAGAACGGGCAAACCTGCTGCCCCGAATGCAGGAGATGCAAGCCGGCGATGTTCTCATCGGGATCGGATCGAGCGGCCCGCATTCAAACGGTTACTCCCTGATCCGAAAAGTCGTTGAGCGATCCGGACTCTCTTACCAAGATGCGGCGCCATTTCTCAGCAATCAGTCTTTGGGCGAAGCGCTGCTTTCACCGACTCGCCTTTACTCTGCAGCCGCGATCCCTTTGATCAATGATGGCCTTGTAAAAGGTTTGGCGCATATCACTGGCGGCGGATTGACCGAGAATACGCCGCGCATGTGCCCGGAAACGCTGGTGCCTCGAATTGATCGTTCTGCGTGGTCGGCCGCGGATGTATTTCGCTGGCTGCAAGAGACTGGCAACATCGCCGAAGATGAAATGCACCGCACGTTCAATATGGGCATCGGCATGGTCTTCGCTATCGCTAAAGAAGATGCGGAACAGGCTGTGAATCGCCTCGAATCCCTTGGCGAGCAACCCGTTATCATTGGTGATTTGGCCGAAACATGACCCGCCTCAGGACGGCCGTACTGATTTCCGGGCGTGGGTCAAATATGCAGGCCATTCTGCATGCCGCGAACAGCATGGACTACCCGGCAGAGCCGGTTTTGGTGCTGTCAAATCGACCTGCTGCGCCGGGTTTGGAAACGGCTGCTGCAGCCGGGATTGCGACCGGCGCTGTCGACCACAAGCAATTTGGCAAGGATCGTGAGGCCTTCGAGCATGCGATGCAATCATTGCTGGAGACACACAAAGTCGAAATGATCGTGCTCGCCGGCTTCATGCGGATCCTGACACCCTGGTTCGTCAACAAGTGGGCGCGGCGCATGATCAATATTCACCCGTCGCTTTTACCGAAATACCCCGGACTAGATACGCATCAGCGCGCCATCGATGCCGGGGACCGGGAAGCCGGTTGTTCTGTGCACTGGGTCACGGAAGGCGTGGATGAAGGCGACGTGATTGCTCAAGCCAGGGTCCCGATCCTGCCGGAGGATACGGCAGAAATCCTGGCGCAGCGTGTCTTGCTCGAAGAGCATCAACTCTATTCCCGCGCGGCCCGAGATATCCTGACCAGAAAAAAACCGCTCTCGGTCTGAGAGCGGTTTCGTGTTTCTATCGCAGCGATGACCTAACCGACAATATCGGCTTCGCTGAAGAATTGAGCGATTTCCAGCGCGGCATTCTCATCGCTGTCAGATCCGTGCGCGGAATTCTCGCCAATCGACTGCGCAAATAGTTTGCGAATGGTGCCATCAGCGGCTTCAGCCGGATTCGTAGCGCCCATTATTTCGCGATACCGAGCGACGGCATTGTCGCCTTCCAGCACCTGTACAACGACCGGCGCTGAGGTCATGAACTCAACCAGTTCGCCAAAGAACGGGCGCTCTTTGTGAATGCCATAAAAGCGCTCAGCTTGCGCCTGGCTCATATGAATACGACGCTGAGCGACAATCCGAAGACCGCCCTCTTCGATGACTTTGTTGATCGCACCGGTGAGGTTGCGCGCCGTGGCGTCAGGCTTGATAATAGAAAATGTACGTGTGCCAGCCATGACTAGGCTCCTGTCTATTGCAATAATGGTATTTGGCGCGCCTATAACGAGGCATTCGTTTTCCTGCAACCGTCGCGCGCAGGGGGCCATGAATTCTTCATAACTTGGTGTGACTATTTAGAAGTCATGCCATCGATCGGGAGGACAAAATGACTGGAACACTTCGCATGATGCTGGCTTTTGCGGTCCTCATCGCCGCCGGTTACGGGGTCTATTTTCTCTGGACAGGCACGCTGCCCGCGCACACGATGCAAGTGGCCGGGACGTATGGCATTATCGTGTTAATTACGTTCGTGATAACGCTGATCACCAAGCCTGCCGGCGAAAAACACTAGTTCAATCAGCGCTCTTTGGGCGAAACTTGCTCAAATCCACTGTCCAGGGTTCCGCCTTGGCTTCTTCGATCAATTGCTCGGATAAAGGATGACTGAGCACTGCGCTGGCATACTCTTCAGCGACCCCTTCCAGCGCATAACCATACGTCCGGAAGCGTGTCGCAACGGGCATGAAAAAGGCGTCCGCCGCTGACCATTCGCCGAACAGATATGGACCATCTGCCGCATGCGCAGCGCGGGCTTCCTGCCAAATCTGCAAGACCCGATTGATGTCCCATTTGAGGCCACCGGTTAGGGTCGGGGTGGCGTGCCGTGAGCGAATATCAACGCCCATATCGCTCCGGATGTCGATAAAACTCGCATGCATCTCGGCGCATAGGCTTCGCGCCCTGGCACGTTTGACTGCGTCTTCCGGCCAGACCTTTCCCGCCGGCGCCTGTTCCGCAATCCATTCGGTGATCGCTAGACTATCGTGAATGACCGTTTCGGGCGTGACCAGAACCGGGACGCGATGCTGACCGGTTTCACTCAGCAAAGTCTCATACGTTTCTTCGGGCCCAAGCGGCAAAACCTGCTCAGCGATGTCCACACCTGCCCCGCGCGCGACCAGAACCGCACGAATAGACCAGGAGGAGTAATTCAGGTTTCCAAGATATAGCGTTGTCATATGCCGGCTTCTTTCCATCCACGACCACTTTGTTGAAAATACCGGGCGGTTAGTCCGGTATCCTTGGCCGCCTTGAATTGCTCACGCGCTTTCTGACGCGTCGCGCTGTCGCCATCATCGAACATGACCATACATCGCTCAAATGCGGCATCGACAGGAAGATCGACACCGTCCATCAACAGGGCCACTGCGGCTTCATTGGCGTTTTCAGTCTGGTTCGAGATCAGAATAGGTTGATCGCCAGCCTCCAACCCCTCAGCTTCCGCCTGGCCATGGGGAAGGAAGCTTTGGTCATCATAGGTCCACAATGCTTCATCCAGGGCTGCGCGACGCGTGGCATCCGAACTGATAGCGAGGACGCGCCAACCACGTTCCAGACATTTTTCAAGCAAGGGCCCAACCGCCCGCTCCAGCGTTGTTCGCTGGAGATGATAAAACCACCATTCGGGCTGCGGACTCTTGCTCACGATTAGCCTTCGTAATTGTCTGCGATCCAGCGATCGAGCAGACGCGGGCCAAAGCCACTCGCCCAGCTTGGATCAATCGGCGCTTTTTCACCGTCGACCCATGCCACACCAGCGATGTCGAGATGCGCCCAAACTTGTCCATCCTTGATGAAACGCTTTAGAAATTGCGCCGCGGTTATCGAACCCGCTGCGCGTCCGCCAATGTTTCGCATATCTGCAAACTTGGATTTGAGTAGACGATCATATTCCGGGCCGAGCGGCAGGCGCCAGACGCGTTCGCCCTCCGTCAGACCCGCTTGGGTCAGCTGATCCGCCAGATCATCATCATCGGTGAACAAGCCCGCATGGTGATGGCCAAGGCCGATGACGATTGCGCCGGTCAGCGTGGCCAGATCAACGATCGCTTTCGGCTTATAGGTTTCCTGCGTGTACCAGAGCACATCGCACAGAACGAGCCGGCCCTCGGCATCCGTGTTCTGAACTTCGATCGTCTGACCGGAAGCGGAGGTCAGAATGTCTCCGGGTCGAATCGCGTCGCCATCGGGCATGTTCTCCACCAGACCGACCAGCCCGACCACGTTGGCTTTCGCCTTCCGCTTGGCGAGGGCGAGCATGGCGCCGACAACAGCGGCGGACCCGCCCATGTCGCCGCGCATATCTTCCATGCCGCCACCGGGCTTGAGTGAGATACCACCCGTATCGAAACAAACCCCCTTGCCGACAAGCGCCACGGGCGCCTCATCCTTCTTACCGCCCATCCAGCGCATAATGCCAAGCTTGGACTCCTTGACGCTGCCCTGCCCGACACCAAGCATCGAATTCATGCCTAGTTTCTTGAGCTCCTTCTCGCCGAGAATCTCGATTTCGAGTCCATATTCGGCCAACGTCTCGATCTTCTCGGCATAGCTGCCCGGATAGAGGTCGTTTGGTGGCATATTCACCAGATCGCGGGCCAGATACGTGCCATCAGCTCCGGCATCGAGTGGTTTGAACGCCGCCCGTGCAGCTTTGGTATCGTTCGAGATGAGACTTACACTCGTCAAGCTTGGCTTGTCTTCCGGCTTTAACTTCGTGCGATAATCGTCAAACCGATATGCGGCCAATTTTACGCCGAGCCCGATGCGGGCCGCCTCGGCTGCCTTGCCGCCATACAAGTCCAGCGACATGAAACCGCTATTGGCCTGCGCCTTGAAAATCGTACCGCCAATGCGCTCCAGGGCACGATCTGTGCGTCCCTTGGCCTTGCCGGCGCCCACCAACAAAGCACGCTTCGCGCCGGCGCCTTTGGGCAAGACAACGAATGCTTGCTGGCCTTCTTTGCCGGCAAACCGTCCCGCGGTCAGGGCTTCCGTCAAAAGTCCGCCCGAATCTTTGTCCATAGCCTCTGCCGGTTCTGGCAGTTTGCCGCCTTCATCGATGAGGAACCCAACGATGTCAGACTTGGCTGTGTCCGTGAATGTAATTTTCATGCAACAACTCCATTTGAGGCGCAAAGTAAGCATCGACGCGCGCGGCGCAACTCGCTAAGCCGGAAAACAGACAGGAAATCAAACAAATTCATCCATGAATCGAGTCCAGCTCTATCTCTTCAACCGGGTTTTGCGATCCGTGCTGATTATTGTCGGGGGTTTGACGCTGCTCGCAATCCTCGCGCAGGGCCTGTCGCAAACCGATATCATTGTCGAGAATCGCCAGGGCGCTCTGACGTTCTTCAAGATTGTGGCGCTAGGCGTCCCTCAGATAGTCGCCTTGCTGACGCCCATGGCCATGTTTGTGGCGACGATATGGGCG
>ERZ1740072.993-NODE-993-length-11136-cov-5.483891_pt1 | contig 11136 bp, 8 predicted proteins | sample MGYA00581733_ERZ1740072 | MGnify/ENA primary metagenome ERZ1740072 (study PRJEB43018, sample SAMN04849741) | marine metagenome | isolation source: floating plastic debris | place: Pacific Ocean | collected 2008-08-30 | study: EMG produced TPA metagenomics assembly...
TGGAAGCCTTGAGATGCCGTTGTCGGGATGTTGATTAATTCTGTCTACCTACTTATATTCTCGTGATAATAGTGATTTCAGGTCTTGATTGTCGAACCACTCCTATAAAAAAGCATAGTGAATAATGTCAAAAATTTTCTCAGCCTTGCCAGTGAATTTTGAACCGTAGACGTTATTGCCTCTTCACAAAACGCAATAGATTATCCAGCGTAGTTATGAAAAAAATATTATTTCTGACAGAAACGTTTCCTCCAGATCTTTGCGGAGTGGCTGATTATGTGCTGATGCTGGCTTCGAATCTTGTAGAAGAATATGAAGTTCATATTGTCACCCGCAAAAGTAATAGTAACTCTCTGTTGCTCGATAAACGTATAAATCTCTATGAGATTTTATCCGGAAAAGCCTATATCTTTCAGGCAATACGCACAATAAATACCATTCGGCCTGATATTGTAGATGTCCAGCTTGCTTATTCTGGAAGTGGATATTTGCACAAGAAAAACTTGCTGACGCTTATGAACGCGCTTGCAATTTCGAGTTTGAAACAGTCGACTAAATGCTGCCTAACAATTCATGAGTTATCTAGTTTTTTGGACGACGTTCCTTCACTCCTACGAGTCTTTTACCGTGTGATCAGGGATTATTGTCAGACCAGATTTTATGATTATTACTTATGCATGAGTCACAAATACTTGACCTATTTGAAGAAAGCAGAAAATAAGTCAGCCTTATTGGGCTTTTCTAATGTGCCGACTATTCGAAATCATAATCGAATTGAGAATCGCAACCTGATTTTTTTTGGGACTATAGGTCATAATAAAAAAATTGATTCCCTAATTCAAATATTTCGAGATTTAAACAGAGATGACTCATGCTTTCACTTGACGTTTGTTGGCGGCATCGTTGAAGGCTTTGAGTCTACTTTCTTCTGCTTGCTGAAATCTTTGCCTAGAAAATCTTGGTCTTATGAAGGTCGTTTGTCAGGGAATGAGTTGGCAACGATTCTTGATTGCAGTAGCTATGCGATCTTCCCATTTTCTGTTACAGATAAAAATGCAAGTGTGCTAGCCATGCTGGTAAATAGGCTAGTGGTCATTGCCCTCTGTGAATCGTTGCCCACATACGCACAGAATGGCAATTCTTTCTACGGTCTGTCTCAATTATCAGCTTCTGTGATTCGAGGTATCGTTAGCGACACTCTGGGCAAAACGGTTTCTTATCCTGATAGTAATCAATTACTCTCTGCACATTTGATGCAAAGAAAAGAAATCTACGAAAGGTTATTAACTTCTTCCACATAGCCTGATGAATCTTCTGTACACACTAACTGCGTATCCTCCCTTTCTTGGCGGAGCACAATTACACCAACATTTACTCGCACAGCACCTCCAGACAGACCATGACATCCAGGATGTCAGTTTTTGGGATGTGCATCGAACTGTTTGGTTGTTAGGGACCACGCTCAAGTCTTGCTCGCGCCCTAATGATTACACCATCGATACGGTGTCTGTCCATCGCCTGGGATTTAGTTGGGAAGAGAAGCTAAAGATGTTGCCATGGGTGCCCCTTTACTATCCGGTGATGTCTGTTGCCTTGCCCCGAATTGCTGCGGCGATCGCCCCTCACCTGATGCCATTTGCTGCTAGTGCTGATCTGATCCACAACGTTCGTATTGGCCGCGAAGGATTGACCTATGCGTCTCGACAAGTTGCGAGACGACGAGATATTCCGTTTATCTTGACCCCGGTGCATCACCCCCGGTGGCGTGGGTGGCGCTATCGGGAGTACGACAAACTCTACCGTTCAGCAGATGCTGTGATCGCCTTGACCCCGCCAGAAAGGCGAATCTTGGTTGAAGAAATTGGCGTCCATCCTGACAAAGTTCATGTGACGGGGCATGGGCCGGTTTTAGCAGAAACCGCTGCTCCTCGTGCGTTTCGTGACACTTATGGTCTACAAGGGCCGATGATATTGTTTCTGGGCCAACATCATCTCTATAAAGGCTTCAAGCATGTCTTAGCGACCGCACCCCTGATTTGGCGGCACTACCCTGACGCCCAGTTTGTCTTCATGGGGCCTGCTGTAAAAGCTTCTGAGCAGGTATTTGTTGATTTTCAAGATCCCCGGATTCATCGCTTAGGGGCTGTTTCGTTACAGGAGAAAACCGACGCGCTAGCGGCTTGTGATGTGCTTTGTGTCCCATCGTCTCAGGAAAGCTTCGGTGGTGTTTATACGGAAGCTTGGGGGTTTGGTAAGCCAGTAATTGGCTGTAACATTCCTGCCGTTGCCGATGTGGTTAACGACGGTGTGAATGGGTATTTGGTCGAGCAGCAGACCCCGTTGATTGCCGATCGGCTCCTCGATTTACTCACCCATCCTCAAACTGCCAGGGCGATGGGCCAAGCGGGCCAAGTAAAGGTTGAGGCCTGCTATACCTGGCCGCGGCTGGCCGAAAAAACCGCTCAAATTTATCAAAGCGTTTGTCATGGGCGGTGAAATGCCTTGCTACCATGACGGCAACCGAATTAGGCGAGCGGCTTGCAGGCTGATCTGGTTTCTGAATTAGTTCTTAAAACGCGAATCGACGGCACTAGCTACACGGATGCCTGCGATCGCATTCAGCAATGGGCCACAGACCAGAAATCTTGCTATGTGGTTGCAGCTAATGTGCACGTTGTAATGACGGCTTACTGGAATGTCTCTTACCGAGCCGTGTTAGAGGGCGCGGCCTTGGTGACACCGGACGGTATGCCCTTGGTTTGGGCGATGCGTTGGTTGGGCATCCCTCAGCAACAGAGGGTTTACGGCCCTGACCTGATGCTGGCCTGGTGTCAGCGAGCGGCGCAAACCCAACTCCCCATTTATCTATATGGGGGCACTGGTGCCATGCTGGAGCGGGTAACTCAGGCGTTATCTCACCGGTTTCCTGACCTGACGATCGCTGGCTCTTATGCGCCACCTTTTCGGGCTCTGACTGTGGCTGAGGAGAACGCTGATATTGAGCGTATTCATCAATCACAGGCGGCGGTCGTGTTTGTCGCCCTAGGTTGCCCCAAACAAGAACAGTGGATGGCCCGTCAACAGGGCCAGCTCAATGCCGTGATGATTGGCGTTGGTGCGGCCTTTAGCTTTTTGAGTGGAGACGTGACCCAGGCCCCGCGCTGGATGATGCGGCTTGGTCTGGAATGGGCCTTTCGCTTTAGTCAAGAGCCGCGTCGCCTGTGGCAGCGATATCTGGTGAATAATCCCGCTTTTGTAATTCTGCTGGGTGGGCAGCTGAGCTGGCGTTGGCTAACGTCTGTTTGGCCGATCAAGTAACAAGAAACCTAAGGAATGATATGGTTTGGACGAAATTTCGGAACACTAACGGGAAGGCCTGAAAATTGTCCCCCCGATCGCCGACTGTTTATGAATCTGCCTCGCACGATTAATACCAATTCTCTGAAACTGGACTACAGATCTTCCTTTCGGCTCCGCTCAAGGAACGTCGGCTGAGCGAAGTCGAAGCCGACTTGTATGTGTAGCTGTAATTTGTCGAACTGGTATAAGACGACTTTGAAACGCCGATCGCCCCCGCCAGAATCAGTCGATATCCGCGCCCCTCGGCGGCTGCGACTCCAGGATGCGCTGCAGTGGGAGCTACAGCGATCGCTGATTCTGATGCTGGCTGATGTCATAGCGCTGGCGTTGTCTTGGCAAATTGCCCGTACCCTCAACCATTTTTTCTCGCCGATTCCGTCACAGTTGGTGTGGTGGACGTGGCTCTCCATTCCTAGCCCATTGTGGATTTTAGGGGCCTGCACGCTGATCGTCTTTGCCAGTGGGGGCCTCTATGGCAACCGGTATCAGATTAAAAACTATTTGCAGGCGGGTAAGCTGCTCAGCCTCGTTTATCTGGTATCTCTAGTCGGGCTATATTTTTATGACCCCAAGCTTGATTTGCCACGATCGCTCTTTTTTTCTGCCTGGTTAAGCAGCGTCGTGTTGATCATCGGGTTTCGCCTGGCCAGCGGTTTGCTATTGCGCCCCATCGAGCGGCTGCAGGCTCAAACGGCGGTCTTTTTGATTGCGCCAGCGGGACGACTGCAACGCCTATCAGAAGTGCTGTCAAAGCGAGCCCAGGTCGATGTTGTCGGTGCGGCATTACCTAGCACCGCCAACTCTGCTACGACCTTTCGGGCGATTGTGGCGGCTCAAGCCTCCCTCGTCCTGGTGGAAAATATTCCCTCGGCGGATTTGGCCTCAGAGTTGTATTGGAAACTGCGCCGCGCCGGGATCGCTATGCAGCTGATTCCTACCAGTCGCGACATGCTGTACCGTCGGGGCACACCCGAAACCCTGGCCGGTCTGCCGACCCTACGGTTAGACGCGCCGCTAATGGGCAGCTGGGATTATCGCCTCAAGCGCCTGATGGACTATGGCGGTACTAGCTTGGGGGCGCTGTTGCTTGTCCCGGTCTTCGTCGCGATCGCCGTAGCCATTCGTCTCGTCTCTCCTGGTCCAGTTTTTTTTCGTCAAGAGCGGGTGGGTCTGCACGGGCAACACTTTTGGGTTTGGAAATTTCGCACGATGGGGGTGCATGCCGATCAGCAGCAGCGCCTACTAGAGCAGCAAAATGAAACCGCCGACGGTATCCTCTTTAAGGTCAAGCAAGATCCTCGGGTGACCCGTGTTGGGGCTTTTTTGCGCCGCACTAGTTTGGATGAGCTGCCGCAGATTCTCAATGTTCTATGTGGTGAGATGAGCCTGGTCGGGCCGCGACCGCTACCCGTACGCGATGTGGCTCGGTTTGCCGCCTGGCACCATACCCGCCATCAGGTCCTCCCTGGCATTACCGGACTGTGGCAAATCTCGGGGCGATCGGACATCGATACCTTCGATGATGTGGCCCGCCTCGACCTGCATTACATCGACAATTGGTCGCTCAATTTAGATTTAGAAATTTTGGTTGAGACGCTGCGCATTGTGTTTCTCGGCAAAGGGGCTTACTAAAACGTGCTATTCATTTGCGAAGGCGAGATCCGAGCGCTCACTTGAGGGAGAGTGCCGATCTGACAGCCACCCCCGATGTCGTGGCAGCGGTTCCAGGCGGCGCGATGCACACCGGCAGCCAAGACTTTTTTGACTTGGGCGATGGCGAAGGGCGATCGCTAGACTCGTTCTATTGCTTACCGTCGAGGTTGACCATTGAGTGATTTTGCGCCAGTCAGGCCAACAAAGCGATCGCCGCAGTCGTTCTGGAGCCAGTTACCCATTAGGATAGGGTGAGACAGTGATGCGATCGCAAATCAGCAAGGAGCACTATGGCACTGCTCATCACCGGCAAACAATTTGTGCGCGATTTAGAATCGTCTGGCGCTCTTGCCGTTAGAGCCCCCCTCGAAGGTGGATTTGAGGGCCGTTATCAGCGTCGTTTGCGAGCTGCTGGCTACGAAGCTTTAAACCTGACTGTCAAAGGGCTGGGGGATTTGTCGGCCTATCTTACCGACGTCCATGGGGTACGCCCCGCTCACCTGGGCAAAAAGACCATCGGCCAGTCGGCCGCTGTGGGTTATCGATACTACATTCCCCCGATTGTGAACTATCGGTTGGAGAACCTTTCGGCCAAATCGAAGGGGCTGGTGCTGTGGCTGATTGAGGGCAATATTCTGTCGCAACAAGAGATTGCCTACCTGACAGAACTCCCGAAAGCATTTCCGAATGTCAAAGTCGTGCTCGAAATGGGCGGCGATCGCGTCTTTAGCTGGCAGCCATTAGTGAAGGAGTTAGCTGCTTAGTCAGGCCTGAACCGCGGGTCACACTGACGGCATGCGGCTCGATAGATGGGTGAGATGGGTCTATGGAGTGAGCGATCGCCGGATTTTTGAAAATTACTGAGCGTTCACCCTGAGGGCTTTTTTACCAATCGTTACGAACACTTTGAAAATGGGCCAATCTGTTGCAAGATACCCGTGAATTCGAAAAGATCGACGAATTCTCGTAAATTTCCGCAGAACCTATTAGCATAAAAGGGTGAGAGTAATTCATCGGCCCTTAATTTCTCTGCAGGAAGGTTGCTGGTTCAAACTGATTGGTGGAGCCAGCTATCAACATCTTCCGTCTATTCGCAATTTAGCACTGGCCTATGCCTTAGCAGGTGCTGATTGTATTGACGTCGCTGCTGATCCCGCTGTGGTTAAAGCCGTTAAAGAAGCCTTTAGCGTCTTATCTCGACTGCAGCAGCAAACTGCCTTTATTGCTCAATGCCCCGTCGATATCCCCACTGAACTGCCACTTCTAATGGTGAGTTTTAGTGATGGTGACGACCCTCATTTTCGTAAAGCGCAGTTCGATCCTCAGCAGTGTCCAGCAGATTGTTCGCGCCCCTGTGAAGCTATTTGTCCGGCAGCGGCCATCGCCTTTGAACCGTCAATGACGGGTGTCATTGAAGCGCGGTGCTATGGCTGCGGTCGCTGCCTCCCCGTTTGCCCGATTCAGCAGATTGAAACAGTCACCCGCGCAACTTCGGCCCAAGCCGTGGCGTCTGCCTTGCTGAACGAGGTGGATGCGATCGAAATTCATACCCAGGTAGGCCGCTATGACGCATTTATGGCGCTGTGGTCAGCGCTCCAACCCTATTTAAACAACCTCACCGTCATTTCCATTAGCTGCCCTGAGCACGACGACGCGATCGCCTACCTGTGGCAGCTATACGAAGGCATACAGCCGTTATCAGTGCCGCTGATTTGGCAAACTGATGGCCGTTCGATGAGCGGCGACATTGGCAAAGGCACCACCCACGCCACCCTGCGGTTTGCCGAAAAAGTCTTGCGCGCGGGGCCACCGGGCTATGTGCAGTTGGCAGGGGGCACCAATGCTTACACCGTGGCCAAACTCCGGGAGGCGACGACAACGGGGGCGGCGCGATTCAGTATATCACCGTCGTTGGTCGCGACGATCGCCCGGCCTGCCACTGGCCCTACATTTGCGGGCGTCGGCTACGGCAGTTTTGCCCGGCGTCTGTTGAGCCCACTGCTCGATGAAGGCGCCATTTGTCCACCGCTAGCCGCGATCGCCACCCCAACTTCTCCAGGAGACAATTCTGATGATCTAGACCCGGCAATTGCCATCCCTCAGCTGCTGCAAGCCGTGCAGCTGGCCCAGAGCTTAGTGGCTCCCCTCAAGGCGATCCGCCGCCCCGTCGTGACCTCGCCCCAAGTCCCCCTGGGTGAGCAGCGCGAGTGGGTTACGGCATCTACCGAGCCGCCTGTTTATCGTCATTCGAGTAGATTTTAAGTCAGTCTATGGCCTTTCAAAACGACGCCCAGTCCGTTGATTCTGCCAGTTTCTTTCCGGCCCCTGAAGGTACGGCATCGGACTCGCAATCGGCAGTGTACGACGATCTTCATCAACTGTTGGCCGTTTTGCCCCCGCAAACAGCGGCACTCATTCGGCAGCATGAGCAGGCCGATCAGCTTATTGAGGTGATTCTCGATCTGGGTAGACGGCCCGAAGCCCGGTTTCTCTCTGGTGCGGATTATCTCTCTGATGAGGTCGTGACCAAAGCCGATCTGCAATACTGCATTGATCGCGTCGGCTTTTTTGGCGGCGACAATCGCGCCGGGATTGAGAAGACCCTGCACCGCATCAGCGCCATTCGTAATCGCTCAGGCGACGTAATTGGCCTCACCTGCCGTGTCGGTCGCGCTGTCTTTGGCACTATTGGTCTGGTTCGCGATTTGGTCGAACGCGGCCAGTCTATTTTGATGTTGGGGCGTCCCGGTGTGGGCAAAACCACCGCCCTGCGAGAAATCGCTCGTGTACTGGCCGATGACCTCGACAAGCGCGTTGTCATCATTGACACCTCCAACGAAATTGCTGGTGACGGCGATATTCCGCACCCGGCGATCGGGCGAGCGCGGCGCATGCAGGTGGCGAAACCGGAACTGCAGCACCAGGTGATGATCGAGGCGGTTGAGAACCACATGCCCGAAGTCATCGTGATTGACGAGATTGGCACTGAGCTAGAAGCCACTGCCGCTCGCACCATCGCTGAACGGGGAGTGCAGCTGGTGGGCACCGCCCACGGCAATCAGCTCGAAAATTTAATGAAAAACCCGACCCTGTCTGACCTGGTAGGGGGGATTCAATCAGTCACGCTAGGGGACGATGAAGCCCGCCGCCGGGGCAGCCAAAAAAGCGTGTTAGAGCGCAAAGCACCCCCCACGTTTGATATTGCGATCGAAATGCTGGAGCGGCAGCGCTGGGCAATTCATGAAGACGTGGCGGAGACGGTGGATGCGCTGCTGCGCGGACGGCCCCCCGCCACCCAAGTAAGGGCGGTGAATGAACAGGGGGAGGTGGTGACCACCACCGAAGCGCCTCAGCTACCGGCCGTGATGAAAGGGCGATCGCCGGTCAGTGGCTTAAAGGCTGGCGGCTGGCGGGCCTCGGGGCGCATGGTGCCTCCCAAGGGGGGCTCTAGTACCGTGCAACGGTTACCCCTCTCGTCTGAAGAGCAAACCTTTGAAGCCATGCTCGATCATTCCTTAAACGATGCGGCACTGGTGTATGCTGCCACGGACACCGGCGATGGCCTCGGCCTCGTCCCTGAGCCCACTGTCGGCCCCAATGGCGAAGATATTTTACGCATCTACCCCTATGGCATTAGTAAGCACCACCTCGATCAGGTGATCGAAACGCTGCGGTTGCCCGTGCTGTTGACTAAGGATCTGGAGAGCGCAGATGCTGTTTTAGCCCTGCGATCGCACGTTAAACACCATTCCAAACTGCGACAAATTGCCAAGGTGCGTCAGCTGCCCATTCACACCGTCAAGGCAAATAGCATGCCGCAGATTGTGCGCACCCTGCAGCGCCTGCTGGATTTGGATGACAGCAACGTCAAAGCGATGCCCAATCTCAGCTTGTATTCGCCCAATGAGAATGCCGATGAGTTGGAAGCTTTGGAAGAGGCGCGTCTGGCCGTCGAACAAATTGTCATTCCCAAAGGCCAGCCGGTCGAATTGCTGCCCCGGTCATCTCGCATTCGCAAAATGCAGCATGAACTGGCTGAGCATTATCGGCTCAAGTCCTGCAGCTTTGGGGATGAGCCCAATCGCCGCCTGCGGATCTATCCGGCCTAACCGGTTGCGATCGCAGCTGATTAGGCCGGATGGTCGCTGCCTTCAGTGGAAGAGTACGAGGGAACAGCGCTCACCCCCAACCCGATCGATCCCATCACCGGGATTTTTAAGATAAAATTGAGAGCGGATTTTTGGGGTGACGCGTCGAGTTCAGTCCAGGGCTGCAATCGCCTTGGCGACTATTCAGGAGGTCGATTGGCTGTGTCTTTTCGATGGTTTGCACTTTTATTGTCGGGAGCCGTAGCGAGCACGCTGGCCGCTAGCGCTCAAGCCGCCTCGACTCGGGCAGCGGTGCTGGCACCGTCTATTCAGCCCGAGATTGCCCTGCCCTCACCAGCACAGGGGGCCCACACTGACTCAGTGTGGCTGGCCCAGGCCGGTAGCTCAGATCTGTCAGACGCCCAGCAAGAAGCCCTGGATGACCTGCTCACTGAAGGCCAGGATAAGGTCGAAGCCCGCGACTACGCCGGGGCGATCGCCCTATACCAAGAGGCCACCCGCATTGACCCCAGCAATGCTCGACTATTTTCTGGCATTGGCTATCTCTACGTGCAGCAAGGCCAGTACGCCGATGCGATCGCGCCCTATGAGCAGGCGATTACCCTAGAGCCTGATAATTTACCCTTTCGCTATGGGTTGGCTTTTGCCTATGTGCGCTCCGAGGACTATGACAGCGCGATCGCGGCCTACGAAGCCATCACTGACCTGTCGCCGTCCGCCACGGACGCCTATTTAGGGCTCGGCAATATTTACATCACGCTAGAAGATTACGACGCGGCCCTTAGCACCTATGAAACGCTGGCGCAGCGGGCTCCGGGCAATGCCAAAGCCTATGAGGCGCTGGGCACCCTGTCCCTCATTCGCGAAGACTATGCGAACGCTGAGTCTGCCTTTCAGCGGGCCGTGCAAGTGGATGACAGCCGCAGCGCTGCCTATGTCGGTCTGGCTGAAACGCAGTTAGCCCAGGGGGATGTTGACGGCGCGTTTAACAACCTGCGCCGCGCCGTTGAGCTCGATCGCGAAGCCGCCCAGGCGCAGTTTTTGCTCGGCGAGATCTCGATGGAACGGGGCGATGTAGAAGCCGCCTATACCTATTATCGTCGTGCTGTTGATGCCGACCCGACGCTGATTCCAGCGCAAGCAGCCGTCGGTGCGCTACACCTCGAACAAGGCGTCTATTTGCAGGCGATCGCGGCCTATCGCCGCGTACTTGACGCGTTTCCTGGCAATCCGGGGGCGCACTACAACCTGGGTTTGGCACTCTGGGCCGAAGGGTTAGAAAAACAGGCCGTTGTGCAGGTCACCAGTGCGCGCCGCCTATATCTAGCGCAAGAGGATATGGCCTCCGTTGATCGCGTAGACGCGCTACTGGAACTTTGGAACGTCGATACCGAAGCTGAAGGGATTTAGGCGCACGCATGCGCACGGTGCTCCCAACATCCGTTATTTGAGTCAGCACAGCAGCGATCGCCACCCCTCCAGGGCGGCATCCATCAGCGGCCAGCTGCTCACGGGCAACGGTTTCTCTGCGGACAGCCAGGGAGCGTTCCTTGAGCGCGATCGCCGGGTTGAAATTTGTGCTTGCTGCCAATTTTCTGAAACTGCCCCACAACTCTGGAGCCAGTGTCGTATCATCCCTCGGCCCTTCCCTTGGATGCGGAACTACGGTCACGTATTTCAATTAAGGATTGCTGGGGTGATCAACGCGATCGCGCAAAATTCCATAGATCCAATTCGCGTTTGACTTTGTATATAGAGTGAATCCTTCAACAGGTAGCGGTGCTGAGTAAGTCGCCCTCTTACTGCAGTGCCGCAGGGCGTGCCTGCCTGAGGATTAGTTTTCACCGACCCGGACTGACGCAGTCGAAGCAATTTCACCCCTCTTTGACTTCCCTGCTGAGGCAGTCAAATTAAGTCTCCTACATTAGGGGGCTCAAAGCCGCCTGCGCAGACAACAAAGGGAGGTTATGCGTAAGTCCTAGATTTGCAAAACTGATCATTCATAAGGCACCCA
>ERZ1740072.994-NODE-994-length-11132-cov-7.084499_pt1 | contig 11132 bp, 5 predicted proteins | sample MGYA00581733_ERZ1740072 | MGnify/ENA primary metagenome ERZ1740072 (study PRJEB43018, sample SAMN04849741) | marine metagenome | isolation source: floating plastic debris | place: Pacific Ocean | collected 2008-08-30 | study: EMG produced TPA metagenomics assembly...
AGATTTCATTGGTGATTATTGAAGTTGAATTCTGTGTGAGTTAGAGAGTCGACTTCAGATTACGTCAATGAACACTTACTGGGTTATGACAAGGGCATAGTTATTTCTATCCTCTTCTATCACAGAAATGATGAGTACTATAAGCTTGTACCAGAAGTCTAGGTTCTGTGTGGATGGACCCTCATCACCCTGCGATACAAACAATCAGCATTACTCAGTAATTGTACAGTGACCACAAAGAGTCTGTGACAATCGACTTATCCAGATGCATAGTATTTTGCATGAATACAACTGACACAGTTTTGTATCTCTGCTGCGACACTTGTTTGACAACTCTCTTGGTTTGACGATCTGTTGACATGATTTGATAACAAATGCAAGCTACACGTATATTATGGGTGTATCTACATAATATGACGTGCTGACTTACCCCGTCTCCTTTTAGTGAACCACCCGGCAATGTCTCACTGGAATATTCTCTTACAAATAACTCATGGCAGTGATCGAAGAGGAAGGAATATGTTGTGTTCATGCATACTCTTATGCACTCTGTTACCACATGACAGGCCCGTGGTGGACTGGATAATTCTTGAACCTGCAACACGCAAAATGGTTAATTCATGTTCCAGGAACTTGATGTCAGAACCCATAACTAAGCATCAAAGTAGTTAAACAATTAAAAAAATGAGATCAAAAACTTTCTAATTATTCTTTATCCATAAATAAAATATGCTTTGGGTGTTATATCTGCATGCATGACGCATATGCGAAGCCTAGAACGATATTATAGACATAAACCAGGCAGTACACCCAGGCATCCACAAGCCTAGCGGGTTGCCCCTATCAGACCATGAATTGAGCTAACATAGATCAAACTCTCATGACAAAAAAAACCAAATGTCTTGTTGCGATGTATGTTACACGGAGATAGATATAAATGAGTTATAATTCCTACCCAAAAACAATGCCAACAAAGCCCAAAAGATGACATAAAGAGACAAAACGCTACATAAATGATACGTATGTAGCGATTGGTCTCTTTATGGACTGGGTTTGTACGAGAGAGTCAAACACCTTGTTAAGAATAAAGAAGGGGAAAATGCTTATCAAAAGAAGCAGAGCACACTTACCACAATCCCTGCTTTAATCTATGTTTTACGGTACAATATAAAACTGTGTTAAAATTATAAATAGGTAATCAAAAGCGGAAGTCAAAGTGAAACAATTAAAACTAAGCAATAAATACGGCAGCACACATCTATAAAAACTTATATAACATATTTCCCCCAATACCGCAATAGGGAAATTGGTGAAGAATCCATGCCCTAAAGGTTTTGTACGGATGGATGAATGGAATTGGATCTAAAATAATGGATGGTTTTGGTTTAAATGTACCTTCATTCTGAAGAATGTTATACTTGTGAGTAAGTCAATCGTTGATTTAAGATCCTGAAGTCGATTAGGATCTGAGGCTGGAAAATATTTCTGCAAAACAAAGAACAGTGAATCACGTAACAATGTAGTATTGTGGTTGCTAGAAAATTTTAAAGAATTTATAAAAATCTGTCCTTAACAACATACCAAAACTTAACTTAAAACTCATAGATATTTTTCAAGTACGACAACTGGCCAATGGCCTTACCAAATGCAATATCAACTTGAATGATGTATTGACTTAAAGGAATATTTGTAGCGATATAACTACTTTTGGCAGAAGCGGTTGATACACCAACACCATCAATATAAGATCAGACTGGACAGGTATTTCACTTCTCACATTATTCTGAGGCAGCCACCACAAATAATATACCAGTACACTCACCCTGTAGTTACCCAGATCGAGCTTCAGGTGATTGTGAAGCTGATCCAGCAGTTTGATGAATTTCTCTTTACCAAAATTGGAAGCAGCGAATCTGTCACTGGCTGACACATGGGTGGTTGCTGCTGTGTGTGCATAGAAAGCGTTAATGTTAGCCAGTAGGGTGCTCATGACAGCTGGTACGCCTGGTGACAGGTACTTACTGGACAGGCACGAGAAATGTCTACAAAGAGATCAACTATTACTTTGATCGGTTTACAAGGAGCAGCATTGTTTCTCAAGCGGTACCGTAATAAACATGACAGTCACTTTCCATGATCACAGGTGCATATAGCCAGGGATTTCATATTTCCCAATAACATTTAGAATGCTGGCAATCAAATTCAAGTAACAAATAAAACCTGGAGAAGCTTGAGTGTTTTATGCAGTAGTTTGATGACTGCAGACTTAGACATTATAGGGGTTTTAGATGCTTACGTCATGGCCTGGTAGATAGACTCTATGCCATATCTCATTGCAAACTCATCCACTACTTCTTGAGCAGGCTCATCAAAATATACCTTCCAAGCTTCATCCTATATTACAAGAAAACCAACATGTACATGTATAAGCTGATGTTCGCCATAGCAAAATTAAAGTTTTATGAAGACTAGTCTGGCATCAAATACATTGAACATCAGACTAACAACCGTTCTCAACAGTTCCAAATTTCTTATTCATGCCCATCATGAAATATTCAACTCCCAGAAGACGGCTATGCTCTGTGCATGGAGCTGCAAGATATAAGCATCAAACCAAGAGGATTTATTATAATACGGCTGCAGAGAGATATTTCTTTTAGAAGGGTCAACAATCTCACCGGGTGGCAAATTAAACAGTAAAGAGGTAGGCCTACATGTACATGCCATGATGATGGTCTGGAGTCAACTGGATAAATTTCCCGGCCATAAAGACATAAATCTCTCAAAGGATACGGAAAATTTCATGCAGCTGACAGATAGATCACAGCTATAATCAAGTTTGACAGATTAGAGTAGGAAATACAAGCTTGTGCATGCATTATATGTTGTGTTTTATTGGTGAATCAGAGAGAACAATTCTACGTTGCTAGTTAAAGATATGATAGAGATATAGAGAGTTTCATTTTCAAACTACTTGCTGCTAAAGTAAGGCTAAATTAGCATAGCTACATCTAAATGTATGTTATTTCAATATACTACGGACAGATAGATCTACACAGTGCATAATATTGCCATCTTTGGATTGATTATCTATGAAATCACTTTGGAAGTGGTTCTCCGGAATTAAAATTTGAAATTGTCAAATCTCAAACCATGTTCTAAACGTGCCATGCGAGAGAGATACTAAACATATTAATGTTATTCTCTGTTTGGTTACACGAGATGAAAATTAATTTACACCTGATTACACTGAGCACAACATGGAACAGCTTCATGACATGAGTGCAATACCTACCCACGGACATATCAGCGCCTATGATGTGGTGAAAAATAATCAAAGAGCTTATAACTGAGAGAAAACAAATTATAGCAATACTACCACAGGAAATAATATCATTTAAACAAAAATGCAAATTCAAAGCTATTGCATGAGAACAATAGGACTGTCATAGCAGCCGTAGTGGAACAATCCATACCGAAAAGTTTAAAAATACTTCAAGAGCAATGATCTGGAATTTTATATATTCTCGCTATACTGGGCTCTGAGTCTGCGACAAACATAAAATAAGAATATAGTGGTAGAAGGGGTTTTCTTTTGCATTCTGTTTGACGTTGGGAATGTGAGAGTTGGGCGAATAATACAAAGGGTGTTTCAAGTTCTAGTGGCCTCTGCCCTGTACAAAAAACAAAGCAAATAAAGGCATAAAGCTTGAATTTAAGTTTAACAATATTTCCTTACCCCTTTAGCATCAGGTAATTTGACTTCATCGCCAGATGACTCACAGAGATAGTGGAATATATTCTGTAAGGTATAAACGCATGAGTTAATCCGATATGCAAGTCTACATCATTAAACCCATTACAGTTGTCACTAGCAATGACATCAATTCAATGTCTGAGGAGTGACCAGGGTAAAAATTGGCATCACTATTTATATGCTTAGACATAAATAAACCTTGACTAGACTGATTGTATTAGCTTGTAATTGTGACCAATTTTCTGAGTCAAGCTAGCACAAAATAAAACCTTATAATCTATAAAAGCAGCACCAGATATGGGGTTATCCTGGCACAAATAATACTAGTACACTGAAAAGGGCTAAAACTTCAACAGAATCGAATACAATTGGGTGATAGTATCAATATTTTTCTGACTGTGGTTTGCACCTGTGTTCACTAAAGGACCAGACATGGGGTCAGATCAACATCAGTTAATCATTATACTGTTTAAAAGCTCTTTTTTCAGGGGAGTTGATGGAACCATTGAGGAATTGGCCCATGTGACGTTGTGACATTCATGAAATAATCTTCAAAGAGCGCTTATTATTGTTACCAATTATTATGATTGTATCTGTATTACATTTTTTATTTTAGCTACTAACAAATTGAAAATGCTTTTAAATTTATCAATTTTGGTGAACTAATCATCACAGGAACCAGGCAAAGCGCTGTACGATGACGTTACGTAATTATTGGATTTTCTTGTAGTACTTTTAGGCCACCTTGCAGTACTATACTGACATCTAAAAGTATTCCAAATGAGTCACAGACCAATGACAATCACTATTAATGCTAGAGATATCTCACCTCATGTAGAGCAGTATATTGCACATGATATGGAGCAACCTTTTCTTCACCTTTGATTTCCACACTTATGTGTAGCCGTATAGCACCTGAAACCGCTGACCTGTCTGTTCGTTTTTCTAAAACGTATAGGAAGGTAAACGTTTATCAAATAAGTTCATAAATGTTTGCACCAGCTTTGTGCATTCATTGTATCAAGCAAACATTTGTCACACCTGTAAAAAAAATCCAAAAACAAAACAAGAGTGAGGACAGTGACAATCAGCGTTCCTTTGTAAGTAAACTGGCGCGCTGGCACACTCCTAAGCATACAGCACTGAGCAGACACCCTTCACTCATCATGGCAGATTAGATAAAAGTCACTCTCGAGCCAAGGCAACACCAGAGCGGTTATATATGTATAAACTAAAGAGAAACTGAATATTTTTGTTCCATTACAATATGGCAACTGAGCAAATATATAATTTGAATTTACACATATATCAATAATTGAACTGAAGATACTGTTAGCACACAGTGATTTCGATCAAATATGACGAATGACTGTGATTTGAGTGGCATTCGATGGTGTTAGAGTCATTCGGACATTTCATGCTCATGTTCAGTAGTTGAGATCATCAAATCCAGTTCATGCACTTGTACAATCACCAAACAGCGGTTATATTTGCAGGATGAACTTCATGCCACATTATTTATCACCAATCGGGTGGCAAAACTGCTATTTCGAATATGAACACTGCACAATTTGGGTTAGGTTATAATCTAAAAACATTGATATTTTTGGAATGTAAAATGTTTGTTTGGAAGGGTAAAGCAGCTAAAGGAAGGTACCATTTTTAGGTTAAGCCATCAGCTAATCATCTCAATGCTGTGGTTATGAAAATCACGGAATGATCAAGCGAGGTACCCTTGAGGGACCGTATTCAACACGGGTCTATGGTTTTTAGCTAAGAGATTAAATACAACAAAGGCAGTACACGTTGAGTATACCTAGGTTATACCACACATCCATTTCACCGTTGAGAGTTCGGACTTCAATGATCGTTTGACCAAGAAAGTCATCACTCTCATGTGAGGTGAAAGTGGAACGCAGCTTGGATTGGAGATCATTGTCCTCATCCCTGTGTATCAAAACAATTTAGCGTTAGACATCAATACATGCACATAATACAGTGATCAGTAAATCCCTATCAGGTGTATGACACTGTCACTGGTGTCAACCACATGCCCGGACTGTATCTCCTTCCCAATACCACTCACTCAGCCGAGCATACCACTAACCATCACATACCTAGATTATACCATACATCCATTTCACCAGACAGGGTCCTGACTTCAATGATTGTCTGACCCAGAAAGTCATCAGACTCGGGTGTAAAATTTTTGCGCAGTTTTGATTTCAAATCATCATCCTCATCCCTGTAGTAGAGAGCTTGTTAATTGCAGAACAAATACAACGCATAAATATCGGTCAGTTCTTAATTTTTCATACTTCAACAACTATAAACATACATGTAACTTTGGAAATGTTTGACCATTAAACAATGAAGAGTAATCCCTACGGTCACATTATTCATGCTTGAAGAATGATTCAAAAATGACCATAGATGTAATACTCAAATCAATACCACGCTACTTGTACATGTTAGTGGAACAAGAGCAAACTTTTCTGGGTTCAGCATTCATTTGCAGGCTGAGGATATCAGTCAATTACAAGAAAAGTAAAATAAAATGGCACACAACTTACCAAACCCGTACTTTAATTCTGTCTGAAGAATTGTGACATTCACTGGAAAACAGAAGGACGATAATCTTATTAACTGTTTGTATAATCATTCACATCCCTGACACAGAATCAGAAGACACACTAAAGCTGAAATTCCCTAACTTTTTTGTAAAGAAGGTCATATTTTGGGGTCTCAAGAGATTTCAAGAGATTATTTCCATCAGCCCTACATGATGTTAATGTCTTACCGCAACTCCCCACCAATATTGTTATTAGTCACACAAAACTCCAATTTGGCTGTCCCCTACAATAAATGCATGCACTGACTACATAGACTTAGTAATAATTATTATTATTAAGTCTATGACTGGCTATCAGAAGAAAAGAATAAAAACTCCCGAGTTGCTTTCGAAAAAGGATCAATGAAAACACTCACAAAAAGAATTTCTCTTCCCATGTTGGGTTGAGCTCCTTTGGCACTGTCTTTGTTCGTTTTCTAGTTCTCCCAACTTGTACAGTTACATACGGGTCACTTGTACCCGTCTTGTCTTTTCCAATAAGTCCTTGTGCACTTTTCACTATGAAAAATAAGTTATGTTAGATTTAAAAACTCAACCTACAGCATGCTGGGACTGTACATTTGAGTGCAATTTTTTGTAGAGACAAAAGAGGCAGATGACAGTTGTAGATTTCCCAGAGTCCATCAAGCATCCGTCTAGCAGAACTATGATGTTAAAAAGTTGAACATCCAGTTGAGATATACAAGAAGAGCATGCTTTATCATCACTATGTAATTGTATTTAAATGTAGAATAGTATTATTACTACTTGTATATCACGACGCTTGTGGACGAGTATACTGCTCAGGTGCAACCAGGAAGCCGATGTTGTGCAAAATCAGGACCATGAACAACACTCTTATTATAAATTTAACATACAGTGAATGATGTTGTTTGATGGGTAAGGGTGTTATACATATACCTACATTTGAAGAGGGAAAACTAATGCAGAATCCTAATATAATATAAATTAAATTAATAAATTACACTATGCTAATGTCAAGCAATGCTGTGACTGTTAATGCTTCCAAATGAAGGTGATGGGCATTGACCTTATGATCTGCTAAACGAGGCTGGCAGATCTTAACCTGATACTCAATCCATCCCAGACTCAAATCAGATCCGCAATACATGACAAACTGTTCTGAATCATTTCTTGCTGATATATTTCAAAATCAAAATGACTACATGTATCGTATACTGTCAGATACCTTGGCTGTATAAAAACAGCACAGCTTTTATGAGGTACCTGTTACTGTGAGCGGTTTCATTACACGTCATGCTTTAGTTAGAAATTTTGAACATGTAAGTTGTGTGGGGTTTCAAGGTATGTGAAGGGGACTGACTGCATGTCAGTAAAGAAAATGAGAGCGAGTATATCTTCAAAAGTATGCACTTATTACTCCAGTTGTTGTGACCAGATGGCATACCATCCTCAGTCTGATAATTAATCATAAGAACACAAACCTTAAACCCTACCGGGAGCACTTGCCATACTCACTTATTCGGCTGCGTTTCCTTGAGGGAATCCATGCTTGTCTTACTGTTTATAATCAGCATCACATCAATAAATTGACACAAGTCATGAGCCAAAAAACCTCATAGGAGCCAACAAAACCTCACAAAATATGCAACCCCTACGCCTTAGTCTCACGATGTACTATTAAAAATGACTATTGGGATAACAAAAATACATCGTCCCAAAAATCATAATAATAGTATCAAGAAACAACAATAAATGCTTTTACAGTGTCATGCAACCCTGCAGCACCTGCAAAAAGGTGACCACTGTAAATTAATTGCTATGTGTTTACCCTGCTATTTCCAGTGTTAGAATTGTGCTCTATGTCTATCTATTTGTACATGTAACATACAAATGCAGTGCCATATTTTACTATAAGACTAAACAAAGCTATGACAAAACTGTCCTGGTTTGCAGTGTTGCACTAAGTCATGGTAATGCAGAATAAACTATGTATGGTACACATGATTGAAGAGCTAGGTATCAGGGTGAATAATTACCTGTAATAGCAAGCTTAGCTGACCAGTTTGATGTACCCTCCAACACGCTTTGCTTCACCTGTTCCATTGCGGATCCATGAGCATTTGTATCAACCTTGAACACATTTCTAGATGGAAATAAAAAAAAATGATGGCAAGCTATGACCGGTTCAAAAACAGTAGCTGGTCAAAATTTATGATGCCGATTAATGGTACATACATACATAAACAAATATGTAGAATATTCTGCATACACGTACACATAGTAACATGAACATAGTTACAAAAACACTATCGCGGGAGAAATTATGTCCAGTTATCCTTGGCTTGTCGTTCAGTTTTAAATCGGATAAGTGTTCAAATCCTTTTTGGTTGTGGGACTGGGATGTTTACCTGACCAAATCAAATATCTCAGGTTTGTTCTTCTCCCTTGTTTTCATTCTATCTCTCATGGCGTTCATCTTTGCATGTACTTTGTCATCAGCACCATGTTTAGCATTCTGTTCCGCTGACCCTTAAAAATATTGCATATTGGTAAATACACATATCACGGCCAGGCCGACTGCATATGATGATTTTGTTGAAGGGGGCGGCACTTCAGTATTGTAAGTTACGCCATAAAATCAGTAACTTGTTACTCAGTAACAGTTATTGGTTCAAAGCATGATCATCAGGACGTAAACTTTGCAGTTGGTTTGCTGGTTAGATTATCTAATCTGACAATTTCAGAAAAAAAAGTCCTGTATTATCAGCAGTGCAATTACAGTAGTGGTAGTTTAGTGGGGCATGATGAGCTAAGAAGAAATTTGTTAATATTATAGCAGATTGATCAGCAAGAATTAAAAATGGCCGTAATATGCTGGTAGAGCAATGAAAGACGAGATTTAGTGCACCATTGTACGGTACCAAGTTTCTAGTGTCTTTGATCTTACCAAGGAGTCCTTAATTCATTTGCCAGACCAACACAGCCTATACTAAGGACATTTACGGGACGACTTTTTAGAATATTTAAAATAGTAAGAGTGTTGTGAAAAAAAGTGCAATCAGAGAAAATCATAAAACAGCAATTTGTTAGTTTAAAATAAGACTGAGTGCACCGCTGTCCGTGTTATTGCCACTTTTACCTTTTGGTCTGCTGGCCTTCTCACATTGCCCTTTACATAAAGGAATATATAAGAGGTAATGCAAAGCAAAGCAAGCAACTACGATTCTGTCCCAGGTCATATTTTGTCACTATACAGGAATTGATTTGCTAAAATAAGCCTATGTACTTTCTGTAAATATATGCCCTTTGATATACCTCGCTATGCTGACCAGGTAATTGACTAACCACATACTCTAGAAAGCCAAGCGTTAACTTTGTTGACCATTGATGGTAGATATAGGAACAAAGCCGGACCAAAATCCAAATCTGGTATGCTCCATGAAATAAGGTTGCAGACAAGGGACAGAGAAATTAAAACGAATCTCACTTATTTGGCTTTTCGTCCTTCGCAATCCAAGACCATGACGCAACTAAAGCAGATATGCTCAGTGGCATAAGATATTCTGGAACCAAGTAGATTTGAATTTCGCATATCCATCAATTAGTTTCTAAATTTCATCATATAAAATCAGCAACAGACTTGCAGTAACAGATCAACAAAGTTCCATTATAGCCTGAAAATTGACTTACGTTGCAAACAGTCTGCATTCAATAAGTCTTTACATTTCTCATGGCATTTCACTCCGCACTCAGAACATTTCAGTCCTTGTCTCACTAGACCCCATAAAAGTCCCTCACACTCGAAACAGTATGTCGGTCGACTGGCAGACCACATTTGAAAGTTGTGTGGGGTTGTACTTGATATGGGATAGATTGTAGCTTGTAGCGCTTTCTTGTACACATGCATTTTCTAAAATAGGTAAAAAAATAGTCGTAAAGGCTACCAGGACCAAGTATTCCAAAAAATAATGCAAGGGGGAACGCTGACTGGGGATCGCTATCATCAGCAGAATGTTAAACCGCCTACAAATTTTGTTATGACTACTAGTATATTTATATATATATATATATAATTATATATTATTATATATTAATATCGCGAGCATATAAAGAAAACTTGGGTTTGGTAATCAATTACAGGAGAGGGTAGTCTGGTCAATTATGTCCCCACTGTTGTATTGGCTTGGTGGTGGTCACGACCAACACAAAAAACAACAGTGAGTATGGTGCTTTGTACACCAGGCGGAAGCCTTGTATATAAAAGGCTCATGAAAGGGTACCACATGTTTTTTGGCAAAACACAGTAATTGGATGTTGGTTAACAAGAAATGACGGCCTTGACGACAGTTATAGTGTACTCTATGACGGGACATTTCACATCAGTCAGTTTTATATTATGAAAATAAAAAACGAGACAAAACATGGAAGGCCTACCGCAACAGTTAACTTTGAACACTATGATTCATTGGATAAGTCATGCGTGTTAGTTGTCTGCAACTGCATGCCAAGGGGCTAATGAGTAAAAAAGCATGCCCCAAGGAGCAAACTAAGGGGTATATTCTTCAGGTTGGGTTGAACCTTGTGGCATGCCATGAAAATGCTTTCACATATCTACTTAGGGTAAAAATGGGATAAAATATAATGACACATAATGCATATTGCAAACTCATAACACTGGAACATGTACATGTATGTTTATGTATGGTACTACAATGATGGCTTGAGTTTACAGAACAGGACATTTTCTGTACCTCTACAACCTGTTAAAGAAAATATTTG
>ERZ1740072.995-NODE-995-length-11118-cov-8.206183_pt1 | contig 11118 bp, 11 predicted proteins | sample MGYA00581733_ERZ1740072 | MGnify/ENA primary metagenome ERZ1740072 (study PRJEB43018, sample SAMN04849741) | marine metagenome | isolation source: floating plastic debris | place: Pacific Ocean | collected 2008-08-30 | study: EMG produced TPA metagenomics assembly...
GACGCTAGTTGGCATTTTCGCCTAAACCCTAAAAGATCTCAAATGGGCTCTATAAGCAAGCTTTAGAGATGAAAAGGGAATTGCTCGGCAATAATCACCCAGATACAGAATTTACTCTCAATAATCTACGATCCTTCTATGAAGGACAAGGAAGGCATGACGAAGCCGAAGAATTAAGAGAATAGTCTGTAAATAAGTAACTACCGCTTCTTATAACTGTACGCATCGACCATAATCCTTAAATACCCGCTCAAATGCTTCATAGTTTGGGCCAAAATAAAATATAGAAACAGGAAATCTATAGGATTGGCTATGCCCCTCAAACTGGACATAGCCACGAATCAGGCAGAGTCCAGCAGCGGCAGCTTCAAGCTCCCACCACCATCCAACACGATGATCATGTTTGTCTAACACAATCATCTCAAGACCGCCCTTTTGATACTCAGAGCAAAGCTTTTCAACAAATTCACTGTTTTTAGAAAACGGAGGATTTAACCAGCCTCTGGTCATTTCCCGCTTAGGGGATTTCCAAGATCTAGAGAGTCCATCATTCAAGAGCATAAACTTTTTACAGGCGGGAACTGTTGACGTTTCATTAGTGGCAGGATCGATATCGTACTCATCAAGTCCAAATACATCCAGCCCAAGCTGCCAAAGCCACTTAGGCGTATTATATTCATCGTCCTGTCTGGTCCCACCAGCAGGATCTGCCTTTCTAACAGGAGTAGATGACACCTGTTTAGGTTCAAGGAAAGAAAGTTGTATGGCCATTGGTTAAATCTCAAATGATTGAGTCAGTGTTGAAGTGAAAGCACTACGTTTCACTGTTGGGATGCTTACATATTTTCTCTTTATTGCATCCTTTGATTGTGCCGAGAATATTTCAAGGGTACCTGAAATCTCCTGATTAAGAATAAGTTCTTCTAGGTGCAACGAATGTACAACGTTGCACCTTAGTTTCATCTGGTCTAAATCGAATATGTTTCCAGTAGACTTGGACACAGAAAGGCCCCAAGAGAGCGCCAACTCTCCAGGGGCTTGTTAAGTCGAATTCAATTTTCAACTATGCAAATTCTAGACTACTTCCAGACTTTCGGTTTACGCCGATGGTTGAAGAACACAACTTTGCAAAGAACTTGAAAATCTTTGTGACCTAACCAACTCAGGATTTTAAGTCGTCTCCAAAACAAAGAAATGAACTCAAAGATTAACCTTGCCATAGAGCAGTGGTGGACCCTTGCGTCCAAAAATAGAATTGCTCAAAGCTTTCGCCCTTGCGATCTACCCAAAACGCGAGCGGCACTAAAACAGCACGGGATCTTAATCCGATCTCCAGTCCTCTCGTACTGGCTAAGCCTTGAAATCATAGGCTCACCTGGGCCAGCTCCAGACATAGCCGACTACTTCAGCGTTAGCCCTAACGACTTTATGAACTTCATCCCTGGAACCTCTGAGGAACAGTTAGTTAAGGTCTTCTATGAATCCGCCTCTACCCTCTGGTTTAGTGAGCTTCAAACCGTGGTGCATCGCTTAACTAATCAGATATTTAGCGCTGCCGGTGGCATCGACTACAGGGAAGCCCATAGGCACCAGCTTAAACAACTTGACTCCATCCGGCGGGCACTCATCAAGGGGCGGGCCAGAGATGTAGGGGTAGCTCGTGACCTATGGAAAGAGGGAACTGCCCCCGTAGGTAGGCCAGAGACGGCAAAGCTACAAAGCATTAGCTATGAGCCGTTACCCGCTGCCGGTGGCTTCCATGAATGGGCGGTTACCTGGGGCTACCGCTCGGCCAGAGTGCCCATAGGTAGGTTCTTTGTTCACGGGGGGAACTCCGCTCTAATCCTGGATGGTCGGCCCTATCGATATCTCGGGGAACCGTGCCAGGTGGGAAAGAAAAACATTCTCTTGGTGAAACTATCAAGGAACCTTAAAAGCCTCATCAGACAAGAGGTTACAGAGAAATTTAGCAACCAATTAGTAGCAGGTTAAAACAATGGGATTCTTTAGATCAATTGAACGTGTCACAGGGATATTAACAACACTTCTCTTTGTGGGGCTATTCCTGGGCTACACCTACGTTATATCAAGGGCTACAGCTCAATTTGCAATTGACGCAAAGGGCAACTTCGTTAAAGAGAAAGCCCTAGCCTTCACGCTCGGAGTAACACCAACACATAGAGACTTTTCAGCATTAGACAAACTGCGCCTACCTGGTGGCCAGTGCAAAACAGATACAGAAATTTAAGCATAGGTGGCAAAAATGGCTAATTGGAAAGGTACTGATTGGATAGGCAAAGTCAAAGGAACACCCACAATAGAACCAATACAGGCTGATTATCTACCGGCACACAACCTATACCCATGTGTCAGCGGGATAGATGTAGCGTTCTATAGGAAATGTGGAAAACAACAGATATACCGGGGGCTCTCTGAATCTGCCGGTGTGGACGCAATAGAGGCATTTGAACGGGATAAGAAGATATGGCAGTACCTAGCAAGCCATGGAGTAGTAGAACCTATACAGGTGGGCCATGATGCTTTTTTACAGCCCTTTGAAGGGGTGCAAGTCTCCTCAGTCTCACTCTATAACAGACGGCAAAACGCTAAATCCCTATGCCTCGGGATATTTGAAGAGGTGGCAACATTTGAGGATTACGGCTATATCCTAAGCTTACTTACTCTCGCAAGCTTTGGGGTATCTCAAATAAAGGGTACTGGCAAGGTAACCATCATCGATGCATCCACGGCAATAGCAGGGGGAGACGTTCAAGTATGCCTTACAGCCCTCTGTAGCTGCATATTAGAGCTATTCTGTGATACCTCCCGCGAGTCGCTACCGCTGGAGATTTCAGAAAAGCACTTAAAAAAATACCGTTCGTCGGTACCTACCGGAATTTATCGGTATTTAGAAAGCCTGGTGTCTGCTCGTTACTCATCTGTTCGAGCTGCATATGATGCTTTACGGCTAGTTTCCTGGGAATATGCAACGCCACCATGGAAAAAAATCAAACTAAACCGGAAGCACAAAATAGCACTTGCGTCTATAGGCTTGACCGTTGTGTGTGCAACTATAGACCATGTTTGGAAACTTCGGCCAAAGCCTACCCCTATAACGGCTGTAGCTATTGAGGAAGTTGAAAAAAAAGAAGCTGATGCCAAGAAATTAACCATTCCAGTCTTAAGGCACAAAATTTTTGTGGAGCGCTCATGTGTAGGGTGCGATCTAAGTGGCTGGCAGTTCCTAGAGGAAGATTTATCAGGAGTCGATTTAAGCAGGGCAAATCTAACTGATGCTCGAATAGTTAGCTCGTCAGTGGAAGGTATCAACCTATCTGAGGCTACTTTAGACAATGCATACTTGGAAGATTTGAACCTAAAAGAAGCCTCCATAAGTGGGGCCAGTATCAAGGGGACCAAATTTATCGAAGTCTACTTAAATGGTACAAATGCAAGCCATGTTGACTTTACAGAAATGTATGAAGTCTACCCCGCTGATAGCTTCTCAATTATGTTTAATGGAGTCAATTTCGACTATGCAAACCTGGATGATATGACATGGGCACATTCAGTAGATTCTGTTGATCACTCAATCGAAACAATAAATACTGAATACTCTTTCAGATACGCAAGTATGAAAGGTTTTCACTATGAAAAAGGGAACCTTTCAGGAAGTGATTTTACTGGCGCTGACTTGTCGGGAGCATACCTAGATAAAACAAGATTGACACACACCATTTTTGACGATGCTAATCTTTCAGCATCAAATCTAATGTACACAAGCCTACATCATGCACGGGCTCATAGAGCATCATTTCAAGGTGCTAACTTGCGATGGGCATTTGTAGGTAGAGCCTCTTTCAATGGCTCATCATTTAGAAATGCTCGGCTTAGCTTTGTCCTGGGCGCTCACTCCGCAGACGTTCAAGACGTTGATTTTACAAACTCTAGTACCTGGTTCACTCCGGAGTGGTAGGGGTGAAGATTCGCGGGGCTCTAGCCATGTTGATAACCAAGATGGGACTACCATCTTTATCTAGCTGAGCCTCGTATAAATCCCTAATATCTCCAAGTGGCTCAACAAAAAAGAGTTTGCCTTTAATCTCAATAGTTGGTCTGTAATTTGAGTAGAAACATATAGGTTGTTTTGGACTGACTAGGACCCGGTAGCGCTCACTAAATAAGACTTATTCAAACTTGGATAAAGTAAGTTGATCTAAAACGATGTTTCTCTAAAGAGCATGAATTTAGAGCTTTTTAGTTAAAAAGAGTTGAAAAATATTGACAGCAGATAAAAGATAATAGTGTCTTTTCTTTTAAGTCTTTATATATGATAAAAAGAGGTTATCAACTATAAGTATTTGACTCGAAAGGGAATTAATAGAACAAGGTTTTATATGAATGGATTGGTTGCCGTTCAGCAAAATGCTGTTTTATCCGATGGCAACTATCCCCTACCTGCCATCATTCAATCGGCAGGCGAGAAGGCAAGTTACAGATTCGTTGATTTTTTCGTAGCTGAAATCAGAAACAAGAACACTCGGCGGGCATACCTGCAAGCGATCTCAATTTTCTTTGCATGGATTGAGCACCGATATCCAGGTATAGAGTTGGTAGAAATTAATTCTCTCATCGTCGGCCAGTTTGTAGAGTTCTGCCCTGGCTCACCAACTACTAAGAATCTACGGCTGGCAGCAATCAGAAAGTTATTTGCATGGCTGGTTACCGGGGGCATTCTCCGCGATAACCCCACGGCTGAAGTCAAAGGCCCAAAATATCGCGTAAAGCAAGGTAAAACGCCAGTTCTAAGCGATGAGGAGATGAAAGACTTATTCGATAGCTTCGACGTTTCCCATGTCGTAGGACTCCGTGATCGCGCACTGGTCGGCGTAATGTTCTATAGCTTCGCCAGGGTCGGGGCAGTCCTCAGCATGGATGTATCAGACTACTTTGAGAAAAAAAGGCGGGCATGGTTCCGGCTCCATGAGAAAGGCGGGAAGTATCACGAGGTACCGGCACACCATACCGTACAAGAATTTTTAGATGAATACCTGGATGTAGCAGGTATTAGGGATGAGACCATATCACCACTGTTTAGAACTACAAGGGGCAAGTCTAGGAAGCTCACTAGAAACCGGATGCAGCCACAAGAAGCCCTGGCCATGGTCAAACGTCGGGCTCTGGATGCCGGGGTAAACCCTGATGCTTGTAACCACAGCTTCAGAGCTTCAGGTATCACCAACTACCTAAAAAACGGGGGCTCTAGAGACAACGCCCAGATAATAGCCTGTCATGAGGATATTAGAACCACTGCTCTATATGATCGAAGGGATGAAACCGTTTCCCTCGATGAGATAGAGCGAATTAGACTTTAAATAAATTTAGTCCCTGGAGTTGGCCTATGGCCTCAACTAGTGCATAAATGGACCATTTCTTTTCAAGCTTCTTCAACTTGTTCCACAAAAAACTAAACCAGTGCTATCTTTTTCAGCTATGAGCTGAAAACATGGGTTTTCTCTTGTTTAACTACACTGAAAATATCTAAATTTTGACCTGCCGGAATAACCATCGTGATAAGTTTAATAGATTTCATTTTCTAGTATATTTTTCAATCTGAAAGAATAAAAAAAGATCAAATAATTGAGATCAATATTTAAAGTTTTTCTAAGTAAAATATTAATGACTGTACATAACATAATTATCATTCAGAGAATTTTCGATAATGAAATTATAAGTCTCAAAAAAGGTAACTAATAATCATGGGTATTTGGCCAACACTTCTTGTGTCTATTGTCAGCTCTGCAGTCACCACACTTATCACTAATTATCTTGCTGTTAAACGGCAAGATCGACAAAATGACATTAGTTATAAACAGCTAGCTAGCCAGAATAAAATTAACTTGACGCTCAATTTATATAAAGAATTTAATTCTACAGAAATATCAAGCCTGCTGTTTGAAGTAAATTCAATAGTTGAAAAATGCTTTCAACACGAACCATATATTAGTTATGAACAATTAAAAGAATTTGATTCTGATGACTTTAAGAAGTTGCACAATGTAGTTCACTTTCTTGAGCGAATTGCTATTCTTTATCACAATGAGTATCTTGATAAAACGCTCTTTCAATTAACCATGTCTAACACTATTAATGGTTATTATCATAGATTAATTTCTCGATTCATAGATTTACGTGCTGTTCGTAATGAGCCTGAGCGTCGGTGGATGAAACCTCTAATAAATTTAGTTGCTAAAACAAATATCTCCTACTAGCAGGAATTATAGTATTCCATCTTAGGAAAGGATAAGGCTAGTAAAAGAATGCCGAAATTATTTCATAGCCATAGCGCTCAAAAGTATCCCTACTCGGTAACGCCTTCAACTCTAAAGTGTACACTATCTGGTTAGAACTTAACCGTCGTCATTTTGTAATGCCTGCAGCATGCGTAAGGTGTTTAAAAGCGATAGGGCATTAGATACGAGACAAATATCTCAATATTTGAATATTGACTCTAGAGAAAATGAGGTTGAATAGCCTTACTCGTATCTACATCCCTATTCTAAACTCAGGAAAAAGCTGAGATGCCTAATTGAGGTCAATAAGGTGTTAGCTTTCCTGAGATTTATATCGCATCAGAATCAGTTTGATTGATAAGTACTCTCTGTAATAAACCCATTCTCGATAGGCTAGAACCTGAAAGAGAGCAAAAGCGATAAGACACAGTAAATATCCAAGCCATCCAAATGATGCATTCCAAGCTTGAAAAGCGTTCATCACAGCGATAATTATGCTGATTAATCCAAGTGAACCGTTAAGGCGGGCGCGTGCTGCCATAGGTAACGGTTCCCATCCCTGTGGGTTGAGCGCTGCTAAAGCTTGAGCCATTTGCCATGACTCAGACGCATATTTACTAAGCTGCTCTGCATTAGGCGGTTGACTCAAGTATTTTGTCTCGTCAGATTCCAGATAGGGTCGCCAAATAAATCTTCGTGGACTAATTCGGCTAAAAATCATCCAAAACAAATACATTGAAATTGTTGAGAGTGTATAACCAGCCGTATACGCAAATACGAGAAGTACAATGCCAGCAAGAACAGGCTGGTTTTCTAGCCATTGAATGTTTGGGTTATTAAGCTCAACTGCAGTAGCAATTACGGTAAAGAGAATGATTCCTGGAAATAAGCTTCCAACAACATCGAAGTTCCGAAATTGTCCAAGAATGTCTTTCATACTGATTGATAGCTAACTACTCTTCATCCAGATAGTTTAAATATATCTTTCTGGTTCAAGCTTCATAGCTAAGGGTAAATGGGACAGGGCTTTGATCTCTTGCTTTAGGCTATTAAATGTCGCCTAGGATGAAAATCTTTGCATTCATCAGTAGAGCAATTTTATATCTACTCATAGCTGAATAGATATAATGCAAAATGAGGGTTTTAGTTTTCATCAAGGCTTGTTCCAATAAAAATTGCACATAGGCTCTATGCTCAGATCTATAGAAATGTCTGCCTTGATTAGCTCCTTCATGGGTCTTTTAAGTGGACTTTGATGCGCGAGGATAGTCAAAGTCTGTAGATGATCGCAACATCACTGATCAACTTTGGGATAACTCAGCCTGCCGCATATTCTGTTTAAGCTTCAAACAGTGATCTACCCAACGACTCCGTTCCTGACGTGGAGTGTGCTTGTCAAACCAAGTCTTCAGTTCTTTTATGTTTTCACCGATTTGATATGGGAGACTCACTAGCTTTTCTTCATAATGCATTAAGTACCAGTGATAGAAGACTTCTCCGAAAAGCTCAGGTACGAGTTGGGCCTTAATCTTTTTGTATTTAAGAGCTAGCCACAGGCGTTGATAAAATCTTGCTATGAACCACATTGAATCTGCGGCTTCTCCTTCTATTGATGAAACTTCGTCGAAGTCCTTGCCAGGGTATTGGTTTAGCATATTGTATGCCTTGCTCCGTGCCAGACTACATTCTGAATTACTAAATTCAGAATGCATCTCAAAAGCTAGAGACACTTGATTGAGTTTTTGGTTAGCAAACCAGGAAGTAGCTCCTCCAACACATGTACCTACTAGACCGAATAAGGCAGCAACAAGTTCACTCATTTGTATGTTTGGTAGATGAACATAGAGTTTTCATGACGATAGATCATGGTGACTATAGGCGTGAGTTTGTGACTCAAAAATTTTAGAAATAGCCATCTAACCATCCAAAATCTCAGCTATTAAGGCAACACAGACTGCTATCTCTTCTAGAGTTAACTGCTATTTCAATAATTCTTCCAATTTAACTTCGTCTGCCTTTTTCCATGCCAAGTCATATCGATTTTTGACGAATTTGAACCAATATCCGTCTTTTTTAGCTGACAATTTGAAACTTAAACGTTCCGTTGTTTCAGTTTCATAAGTTCTTAGAGATACTTGCATAAAGCCACTATTAGAGTCGGGATTAATCGCAAGAACACCCCATGGAGGAAGATAATCGAGTTCCCTTACGACCACACGATGTAACTTATCCTGACTATGTGCAATTTGAGCTAACCTTTTTAGTGAACTTCTAAGTTTTTGGTTCTCTTCATCTTCACTTGTTTGTGGTGATAGGGTCAAAGCAGCCATTTTGAGTGCGGAACTCTCTTGTTTAACCAAAAGGAATTCTAGCTCCGCACCTCTTTTTAGAGCTTTACTAAATTCTGCCTCCCATGAACTCATTGTTTTACTAAGGCTTACAGCCCAGATAATAACCTTGCTAGCCTGTGGAACTGAGCCTTGAAACTCATTAGGAGCATATTTAGAAAAGATTTTTTCAACCCTAGCTGGACTACTTTCTGACTTCCTATTTTGAAGCAAGGAAAACAAAATAACAGTTAATATGGCCAAAATGGAAGAATTTAACTGTTCTGGTGTGGCTATCTTGGTAAATCCTAAAAATGAAATCAATAAGGAAGCTAAGATGGTCAGATAAGTTTTTATGTGTTCACCCTTTCTAATATCTGACAGAATTTCTTCTATGAATCTCATATTGAATTTTCCAGCGTGAATGGTAGATGTATCAATTGAAAAATCTCAGGTTTTTGATGAATTTTAGAACTTCTGCATAGAGGCAGATTCCAATTCAACATGGGGTTAGTCTGTAGCTCGTGGAGTACCATCGGCTACTACCTCACCAGGTTTAACCTATTCGGCGGCGTGGAGCGTAGTAGTGATCGGTGAGGTCGTGGGTCGTGGCCTCTCCCATCGTCTAACAGCTATCAGGGTAGATAGATGCTTTCGGTTTGACCTCTCATGCCCTGCGGGTGACTTAAACCAGTTCAAGAACCTTTCCGCTCCTGGTCCTTTTACCAACGCTGCTCACTGGTTGCGCTCTTGCTTAATCGCGTCGCTTTAGTAACCAGGCCTAAGGTTTGAGGAAGGGCATATTAATTACTGGACTAAAAATTAGGGGAGGACAAGTCATAACCAACGAGTGATTTAATCCAACTTGAGTCCAAAACTTCAAAGTCACAACTTTCTGAACGAATGGCTCTTCTAGTCTTATTAATGAAGACGAGAATAATGAGTCATCTTTGGATATTCGTTAATTTGCCTATAAAACACCTCAAGAGGCTCCATCCAGTGACGCTCTTTCCCATTGTTCTCTCTTGAATATTTAATAAATGGAAAGATGATTCTCTCACAACTATACTTGGATGTCCTTGCTAATGTCTTCATGAAAAGACTTTCATCCAGAAGACCTGAATCAAACAAAACTGCAACCCTCTCATAAAAATGAATAAACTCGTGAATGACATCGTGATTAGTTTGATCTGAAGAGTTTAATAACTTATCGTATCCAATCGGAGTATCCTGCTCGAAACATTTTCTGGTGATTGCTCTTGCTTTCCTTCGAAGCGCTATCATTTTGCTAGATTCCTGTTCTTCCCATAACTCAATTGTCCTGTCAATGCGTTTTGATTGTTCTTGTGCAGTTGATGTATAAGAATTTTGATTCAGCCGCTGTCTATTTGCGAGTAAGTGAGTAAGCACTGAAGCCAATATTGCGACTAGTAGTGAAGATGCTAATTGATTCATAAATAGTCTAAGTAGTAGAAGTGGGGTAAGTGGATCTATTTATTGCCAATCTAATTGCTGGCCTCACTAATCACTAATCCATCAATTGTGGAGATACGAGTCAAAGACCGGAATGGAATTCAAGACAGCAGAATTAGCGAAAATATGGCTCTACCTGTCTCAATATGCTAGCTGTGGTTCAAATAATTGAAACCTATTAAAACCAAAGGCTTCAGTTTTTTGAGACAGCCTAAAATGTTCGCTATGAACATCTGCATGCAGAGATCGGTAGACCCGAAAATATCTCCTTTAATTCTGAATGGGATTTTTTTTTGCTCGTGATATGTGAGCAATTCCCCAAAGGTTAGCAAGATTTCTGACTGCGATCACCCACCTCTGATAAGTCGCATCATCTCTCTTATCACAAAGCAGTGCAAAATCTATCAAATATTTTTGATAATGGCTCTCAAAATAATGACGTAGAAATTCCTTAGTAAGCCTTGAATCCGTATAGTTGGATCTCGATAAGTACCAAGTTTTTTCCCAAAAATGAACAATACGAGACACAGCGACTAAATCTTTGGGGTTAACTTGCTGTTCAAACATGTCTTGAAATGAGAGTGGATTAGGTGATTGATAATTGTTCCTTAAAGTTCGAAGTGCTTCGTCACGACAGGCTTCCATATCGGGCGTTGAAAATTCTGCGTAAAGGGTAACAGCATTGCGTCGTTTCTCAAATTGAGATGTCATCCACCAAGTGATAGAAGCCCCAACTAGAACACCAATTAAGCCAATCATTGAGTCTGTCATAGTTCAAATCTGAAAGATTACAATTCTGTTTTTTATTGCTTCGGAATAATTGTGATGAATTATCTGTGCTTATAAAAAGCACTCTTTTTTTTGATTGTGATGACACTAATTAAACTAGAATTTATAGTGTATGTCTGGATATTGATTGAGGTGATTATAGAGTTTTTCAAGATGTTGCATCCAATGACGCTCATCGTTCCGGCACTGGTCTGCAAACAGGGTCTTGGTATACTCCTTGTAGAGTATAGTTATCA
>ERZ1740072.997-NODE-997-length-11113-cov-4.413908_pt1 | contig 11113 bp, 8 predicted proteins | sample MGYA00581733_ERZ1740072 | MGnify/ENA primary metagenome ERZ1740072 (study PRJEB43018, sample SAMN04849741) | marine metagenome | isolation source: floating plastic debris | place: Pacific Ocean | collected 2008-08-30 | study: EMG produced TPA metagenomics assembly...
GTGATGATTTCCCGGGTCGGGTTGATCCGATTAGCGTGCTCTAGAATCTTGTTCGACGTGAGCTGCCAGTCCTGCATGATGCCTTGCATCGGTTTCCTCCATTAAACTGTATCAATTTCGCCTCTTACAAGGCCTGCTTAATGTTGTAGGTTGCCGGTCGGGGATCGGCAAGAAACGAAAGCTCAAATCCATGAAATCTCTGTATTCCGCACTCGCATTGTCCGCGGGTCTCGTCGTCGCGGCCTGTCAGCCGGATGCCGGCACGTTTGACCCGCCATTGGAAAGCGCGGCCCAGGAAGATGTGACGAACACAGTCAGTGAACCGGATACCGCGAATGCCGTTGAATTGGGCGCGCTTCCGGATTTCTTCGATTGTGTCCGGGAAGAGGGCGGGCTGCTGATCGCGTCGCACCGGGGTGGACCCGCCCCGGGCTATCCGGAAAATGCGATTGAGACGCTGGACTATGGCACCGATCAGGGCCTGCTCATCCACGAGATTGATGTCGTGGAAAGCCGCGACGGGGTGCTGTTCCTGCTGCATGATCGCACTCTTGGGCGCACCACGACCGGGGATGGCGCCGTGGCGGATACGGATTGGGAGACGATCCAGACGCTCAACCTGAAAGACAATGATGGTCAGATCACGGAGTTCGCGCCGCCAAAGCTGTCCGACGTTCTGCTATGGGCCAAGGCGCGCGGTGTGATTGTCGAGCTGGATAAGAAACCGACAACCAGTTTCCGCAATATCATCTCGCATGTCCGGGCGGCGGAGGCGGAGGATCATGTGGTGCTGATCACCTATAATGACAATCAGGCGATTGAAGTCGCCGGTCTGGCGCCGGACCTGATGCTGACCGCCAGCGTCAATAGCCGCGTCCATCAGGAAGAGCTTGAAGCCGCTGGGGTCAATTTCGATCACGTCGTGGCCTGGATGGGGATCAACAATCCCAATCCCCGGGCCTTTGGCGCGATCGGGGCGCGCGGCGTCGAGACGGCATTCGGCACGCTCGGGCGGCCGGGCGAACGGCTGGATGATGTTTATTGGGCCGATGGCGACCCGAGCGAGTTTCAGGAACTGGTCGATGGTGGACTTACCATGCTGGCCACCGATGCGCCTTATCGGACGGCGGCCGCCCTCAGCGCGGATGATGATGTGATTGCGACGTGCGGACAGTCCTAGAGCACGAACCGGGCGCGCTCGTTTGAGCTGATAAACTCAACCATTTCGTCATAGGACGCCCGCTCGAGCAAGCAGGCCGCCTCGACGCGTTTATTGTGCGTCCGCGCTGTTTCGAAACGGGTGCCGGCATAATTGATCGCCGCCGCATAGAATTGCATCCGTCGCGTTTCCCGCTGTGGCCTCAGGCCTTCCAGCATAGCACGAACCCCAACCGCGAGTATAGCAAAGGCGATGGCCAGCGAACTCATCACTTCCCAGCTGATCGGGACATTACCGGCCACCAAGCCGGACCAGATCGCGCCGATCAGGGCGACAAAATTCGCCACAAAGGACAGGACGACGAGGACATAGCTGAGATTGCCGAGAATATGCAGCTGTTTGGCCGGGGAGGACCAGAATTTGGCGTCCGAGGACAAGACGTAATTCGTATACTGAATCTGGCCGCGTATTCGGGTTTCGTCGATCGCCTGATAGAGTTCGTCGAGGGCTACTTGATGTTCGTCATTGGCCCGATCCGTCGCGGCCTTAGCCCAGTCCTTGTCGATCCAGAATTCGCCGCTCTCATTCGGATTGGTGATGCTCTGACCGGAATAGGCGGCCGCGGATGCATTGGTGAATTTCGTGTACTCGCTGCCAATCTGATCGATGAAATTGCGCTTGAATCGGGCAAACGAGAGGGCCCGATTGGCCAGCCAGGCGGAGCGATCCTCCGCGGAATCTGTGACATCCGCGATCTCCACGGCATGCGCGATGAGATGCTGGGCATGCCATTGCCGCAGGCGTTCCGTCATCAATCGCTTCTGCAACCAGCTGCGTTTGACCTGGCCGAAACCTAGACCAAGATTGCCGAAAACGAGCGCAAGTATGCCGAAACTTGCGCCAAGTATGCCGGAAATCAGCAATAAGCGATCACTGATCAGCCCGTCCGGCAGAGTGTCCTTCAACAAGGCTGCCAGGGGAAAGGTCAGGAGTGAGAGTGTTGCAAAGATCAGAGCAGCGCAGCCGACCCAGCGCGACCTCCGCTTGGCCTTGTTGGCGAGTGCGTCAATGCGCTCAAACTCTTCCCGGAGTTCCGGATGATCGAGGGCGAAATAGACATTGGGATAGGAGGTGATGGCGAGATTGCGATCGGCCTCGGAAAGGAGGAGTTCGTCATTGAACCTGAATCCCATGCCTGGCCACCCCGCGCTGATTCCGTCTCATGCAAACACGTAACGGCGCTGTGATGCAAGAAGGTTTCGAGCTTGGCGTCTGAAAGGAAACGGTTTTTCTCGCGGGCGCGAGTCAGGGTTCCACTTCAGTTCGCGCGATTTCTGTGCCATCTGTGCGGAGTGTGGGAAAAAATTAACTATAAAAACGAGAGTGATCGGGGACATTGGCAGACATTTTTCTTTCCTATAGCCGGGTCGATCGCCCGACCGCGCAAATCATTGCTGAAGCCCTGGAGGCCGAAGGATTCTCCGTCTGGTGGGACAAGGTTCTAAGAGCCGGACAGACCTATGACGAGGTCACGGAAACGATGCTGCGGGACTCCCATATTGTCATCGTGCTGTGGTCTCAAACCTCGGTAAAATCGACCTGGGTCCGGGCGGAAGCGACACAGGGACAGCGCAATTGCGTGCTTGTGCCGGCGATGATCGAAGACGCCGAACGTCCGATCATGTTTGAGCTGACCCAGACGGCGGATCTGATTGGCTGGGCTGGTGATCGCAGTGAGGAACGCTGGACAGGCTATGTCGATGATCTCAGGCGCGCGCTGGAAAAGCCAAAGCCTGCCGGCGCGGTCGTGCCGGATTCGACGCCCGCGATAGCCCCGGTCGCAGCGCCAGCTCCCGTCGAGCCAACACCGCCGCCCGCGGTTGAAGCGGAACCTGTCGCGGCTGCTGAGCCTGCTTCGGCTCCGGTCGCCGCAAAGGCCAGGAAATCGTCCAGCCCCTTGCCGCTATTGCTGGGGGGGCTGGTTGTTCTCGGCGTCGGCGGATGGTTTGGCTATCAGACCCTGATGGGGGATGATACGGCGCAGGAAACGTCGCCATCGCAACCCATCGCAGCAACCTGCGAGGTCTGCCCGGACATGGTCGCGATTGAAGGCGGTTCCTTTCTCATGGGGTCGCCGGATGCCGAACCCAATCGCACGGGCAATGAAGGGCCGCAGCATGAAGTGACGCTGCGGGCGTTCAAGATCAGCAAAACCGAGATCACGCGCGCGCAATGGCAGCTTTGCGTTGACGCGGGCGCCTGCCCGTCTCCTCAGGGCGGCGGCGCACCGGAAGCGCCGGTGACAGGTGTCGGTTGGGATGATGCTGTCGGCTATACGGCCTGGCTGAGCGAGGTCTCTGATCAATCCTATCGCCTGCCAACCGAGGCGGAATGGGAATATGCGGCCCGCGGCGGTGAGCGCACGGCCTATTGGTGGGGGGCTGGCTATCCAGGCCCCGGCGCGTCGTCCAGCGGGGTCAAAGCGGCCGCAGAGATGCCGGCGAATGGCTATGGCGTGTCAGGCCTGCTCGGCAATGTCCGGGAATGGGTCGCAGACTGTTATGTCAACAATTATCGCAATGCGCCAAGCAATGGCAGCGCCGTGACAACGGGCGATTGCGCCCGCCCGGTCGTGCGCGGAGGATCGTTCAAGACCGGCGCAGCCGAACACCGGGCCGCCAGCCGCGCCCGATACGGAAAGTCGACGCGGGACAGCGCATTGGGCGTGCGCGTGGTGTCAGACTAGACAGTCCTAATTCACGTAAGTGATGAGGATCATGACCCGGCGATTGCGCGGCTCGTCGACCTCGTCTGTCGTGTCGACCGAAAGACCCGTTTCACCAAGGCCTTCAGCTGAGATCAGAGACGGATCCACGCCGCGATCGATGAACCAGTCGGCAACCGCGTCCGCATAGCGTTGGGTGCGGGCGAGATTGTCTTCTGCGCTGCCCACCGTGTCAGACGCGGCGCGGATTTGGATTGACGCGAGCTCCCGGTTCGGATCGAAGCCGTTCTGGAGGCTGGTATTGTGCGTCGCGAGATCGATTGCATCATAAGTGTCGACCATCAATTCGATCGCGACAGGCAATGGTGCTGGCTCGACACTTTCTGCAGGAGGCGGCGGTGGCGGCATGGATCGGGTCGATGGCGCAGGCGCGGATTCCGGCATGATCTCGATCTCATCCTCGGCAACCCCCTCATCCACTTCGACTTCGACGGCGGGCGGGATCGGAGCGTCGCCAGCCGGGAAGGCGGTGCGATGCAGCGTACATTCGCTGGCATTAGGATTGATCGCCGAATTGATCCGATAATATTGATCGCCATTAGGCAAATCGCCGAACCGGGCGACTTCCAGTGCCCGGTTCTGGGGCGGGGTTTCGCGGATCGTGCACATCATATCCCAAAGAATGGTGGGATTGTCAGAATAGTAATTGTGGCCAATGCCAAACAATTCGGTCGTGACGGCGGTGGCATCAATCGTCTGATAATTCTGTGAAGGCCGGATATAGGGCCGATTCGTATCTGTATCGCCAAGGCGCTTTTCCTCATTCGCATTTACGATAGTGGAAATGTGCAGCGCCCGATCAGTGTCAGACGTATAGATGGTGACATTGGCGTCGAGATTGTCGAACACACCATTGGCGGCATTGAAAATGTCCCGCTCCACATCGGCCGCAACCAGCATGATGCGGAATTCCAGATCATCGCGATTATGGCGCTCCAGATAGTCGCGGGCATAATCTTCCAGCGCCTGGGTCAGGACCCGATTGCCCATGGAATGGGCAATGATATTGATGCGAGAGACCGAAACATCCTCGGTCAGGATGTCCAGAAACTCCTCCAGATAAGGCGCCGCACTGAGCGAACGGGACCGGTCGCCCTGATAATCCTCGAGCGACAGGGCGCCAGCAGATGGCCAGCTATAGAGGACCGGAACGCCGACATTGAAGCGGTTTTCGCGGGATAGATCGTTTGAGAGTTGCGCCGCGCGGACCAGAGCCTCGTCAAACTGCACATTGAAGCCGTGAATGAAGAGCAGGACTGAATCTGAGCGGTCGCCATCGATCGCGCCTTGTAGCGTGGTGGCGAACGTCTCGCGCCCATTTGCCGTGATCCGGGTCAAGAAGACATATTCCGCTAATTTATCCGCATCATCCGGGGCGCTGCCCTGCACGTGCGGGGTTTCACCGCGGGTCCGGCTGCCTCCTTGTTCAATCAGTTTGGGGAGCCAGACATCGGCGCGGCCAAGGCTTAACCGATCGCCGCTTTCGCCCAGTCCCTCGGTGACATTGACCGTGTCGCCGTCGCGCGTGGTGTCGTCGGTGAGGATCAGGCGATTGGTGCCATACCAGACGCGGATACAGTCGACCTTGCTGTTCAGATTGGCGTCCGAGACGAGGTCCGTACAATCCGTTCCGAAGGCCGGATGCCGAATAACCATGGGGCGATTGAGCCAAAACCAGGCTGCAATTGCAGCCGCGATTGCAACGACAAGAATGCCGAGTATCCACCGTACCACGCGTCACCTCCACCGACTCTACTGGGGCGAGCTTACATCAAACTGGCGAAAGAGAACAAGCGCCGACGAAAACCAGCTTTCGCAATCTCGGCAAACCCTCCTATATGGCTTCGAAGCATAGGAATCTGCGAGCTGTTTCATGTCTGATTTTCTCTTATTGGCATTCATTCTCCTGGTGGCCGGAATCATCGCCGTACCGATTGCCACGCGGCTAAAGCTTGGCTCGGTGCTCGGTTATCTGATCGCCGGCATTGCGATCAGCCCATTATTGGCGGTCCTGGGCGTGGATGTCGTGTCACTGCAGCATTTCGCGGAATTCGGCGTCGTCATGATGCTGTTCCTGGTCGGCATGGAACTGGAGCCTAAACTACTCTGGCAAATGCGTAATCGACTGATGGGCCTGGGCGGCGGGCAGGTCCTACTAACTATGATCCTGGTCATGTCTGTGGCCATGGCGTTCGGGCAATCCTGGAACACGGCGATCATTATCGGAATGATCCTGGCCCTGTCATCGACGGCGATCGTGCTGCAGACCCTGAATGAGAAGGGATTAATGAAGAGCGATGGCGGCCAGGCCAGCTTTTCGGTTCTGTTATTCCAGGACATTGCCTTCATTCCAATGCTGGCCATTATTCCGCTTCTGGCCTTCCCGGAAGTCGTACAGGCGACTGCGGGTGGGGATGCTGAAGGTGGGCTCAGTCTGGTTGAAGACCTCAATGGCTGGCAGACCATGCTGGTCACTGTGGGGGCGATTGCAGTCGTAATTCTCGGCGGAAACTATCTGACACGACCGCTCTTCCGTTTCGTCGCCGGGGCCAAGTTGCGGGAATTGTTCACCGCCACGGCTCTGCTCATGGTGATCGGAATCGCGCTCCTGATGACATTAGTCGGCCTGTCTCCGGCGCTTGGAACGTTCCTGGCCGGGGTCGTCCTCGCTAATTCAGAATACAAGCATGAGCTGGAATCTGACATTGATCCATTCCGTGGGTTGCTGCTCGGCCTGTTTTTCATCACGGTTGGCGCCGGGATTGATTTCAATCTCCTGTCCGCCAATTTCGGGGTCGTTATCAGTATGACGCTCGGGCTGATGGCTCTGAAAGCGACGGTCCTGTTCATTCTCGGCACCGCGTTCAAGATTCGCGGGGCGCAACGATGGCTGTTCACACTCGGCCTGGCTCAAGCGGGGGAATTCGGGTTCGTCCTGTTGGCCTTTACCAGTACCAATGGCATTTTGCCGGAACTGATCTCCGATCTGCTTTTGCTGGTGGTGGCGCTTTCGATGCTGATCACGCCTTTGCTCTTCATTCTGTATGATCAAATCGTGGCCGGGCTTTACGCCAAGGGCCAGGAACAGGAAGCCGACGAGATCACTGAAGACAATGGCATCATCATCGCCGGGCGCGGCCGGATTGGCGGGATTGTTGATCGCATGCTGCGTACGGCCGGCCATACCGCAACCGTGATCGATTACAGTTCCAAACAGCTCGACATCCTGCGCACCTATGGCGTCAGCCATGCCTATTTCGGCGATGCGACGCGGCCGGATCTGTTGCATGCGGCGGGCATCGACAAGGCCAAGCTTCTGATCGTGACGATTGATGACAAGCACCAGATCACGGAACTGGTCTCCTATGCGACGCGCAATTATCCGAACCTGCACGTGATCGCCCGGGCCGTGGATCGTCATCATACATATGAGCTCTGGGCGCATGGCTGCCGCGACATTATCCGTGAGACCTATGACAGTTCGCTGCGGATTGGCCGGTCAGCCTTTGAAGCGCTGGGTACGCCGCGTCCCGCAGCAGAGCGAATGAAAGACGCCTTCCATGAGATGGACCAACAATCCATGATCGAAGTCGCGGATGTCTATGACATCGATATTCCGGCACATGAGAATGACGCTTATGTCTCCCGCATTCGTGAACGCGCTGAAGGCTGGGAGAGTGAACTTCACGATCGGATGATGGAAATCATGGACGAGGAAGTCGAGAAGGCCTGACCTTGGCCCGACAGAATACTGGTTGACGTACGCGACTGAAAAGAGCTATCGGGCGCGCAGGTTGAGACGCCTGCCGCTCGCTGGACTTCTGGTCCGAGGTGAAGCTCTCACCGGTTACCCGGTTTATATCGCAGACCATTTCACACCTGGTCTGGCGGCAATGCGAGCCCCGCCTTTGTCAGACCAACAGGTTTCGTGAAAGGAATCTCGCGATGGTTTCGCATATATATACACGCGTTCAGGCCAAGGCCCGGGCGCGTCAGATCAAGGCCGAGAAAGGGTCATCTCTATCCACGGCGCTGGAACAGGTTGCCCGGGAATTGGGCTTCCGCGACTGGAACACCGCGTCGGCGCGGCTGTCCAATCGGCCGGAAGCGGCGTGGCAGATTGGCGAACGCGTCAGTGGCCATTATTTGAAACGGACTTTTTCCGGACGCATTCATGGCGTGCGGGAACTGCAAGGGGGCGCCGGTTATGAAGTGACGCTGCACTTTGATCATCCCGTGGATGTTGTCGATTGGGACAGCTTCTCAGCCTATCGACAGCGTGTGTCGGCTTTCGTTTCACCCGAGGGGATTTCCTGGGCGAAGACAAGTGACGGCATTCCGCACCTGACCGTGGCGCAGGAGACTGCGCGGGTGGTTTAGGGCACAAACGAAAGCGCCCCTCATCTTGCCTCGCGGGCAGATAAGGGGCGCTGGTTTGTCGATAGAAGGGACTAGACCTTTTCAGGCTTGCCTTTGCCGGCGGGTTTCGGTTTCCGCTTGGCGGGTTTGTCTTCGACATATTTGAAGGTCAGTTCGTCCTTCTTCTTGTCGTGCCCGATCTTCACAGTGCCGCCCTTGGCGAGTTTGCCGAACAGCAATTCCTCGGCCATTGGTTTCTTCACATGTTCGGAGATCACGCGGGCCAGGGGTCGTGCCCCAAACTCGGCATCGAAGCCGCGCTTGGCCAACCAGTCGCGAGCGCCCGCCGCCAGCTCGATCGTAACATTGCGATCGGCGAGCTGGATTTCCAGCTGCAGAACGAACTTCTCAACCACGCGCTCAATGATTTCAGGCGTCAGTCCGCCAAATGTGATCACCGAGTCCAGACGGTTGCGGAATTCCGGCGTGAAAAGGCGTTTCAGCGCCTCTTCCTGCTCGTCATCCTTACGACCGCGGCCAAAGCCGATGGAATTCTTCGCGGCATCCGACGCACCCGCATTGGTGGTCATGACCAGAATAACATTGCGGAAATCGACCTTGCGGCCATTCGCATCGGTCAGCGTACCATTGTCCATGACCTGGAGCAGGACATTGAACAGGTCCGGATGCGCTTTCTCGATTTCGTCGAGCAGAACCACACAATGTGGGTGCTGCATCACGGCATCGGTCAGCAAGCCGCCTTCATCATACCCGACATAGCCCGGAGGCGCGCCGATTAGACGTGATACGGAATGGCGTTCCATATATTCCGACATGTCGAACCGGTGCAGCTCAACGCCGAGAATATTGGCGAGCTGACGCGTCACCTCGGTCTTGCCGACGCCGGTCGGGCCGGTGAACAGGTAAGAGCCGATCGGCTTGTTTGGCTCGCGCAGGCCGGCGCGCGACAGTTTGATCGCACTGGCCAGGGCATCGATGGCCTCGTCCTGACCATAGACCACGCGCTTGAGATCCGCTTCCAGCGACTTGATCGCCTGCGCATCGTCTTTCGACACCTGTTTGGGGGGGATGCGTGCAATCTTGGCGACAATCGCCTCAACCTCTTTCACCCCGATTGTCTTGCGACGTTTGTTTTCCGGAACCAGCCACTGGGTCGCGCCCGCTTCGTCGATGACGTCGATGGCATTGTCCGGCAGCTTGCGGTCAGTCATGTAGCGTGCTGACAGTTCCACCGCGGCGCGGATCGCGTCATTGGTATAGCGCAGGCCGTGAAAGTCTTCGAAGGTCGATTTCAGACCGGTGAGAATTTTCACTGCATCTTCGACATTTGGTTCAACCACATCAATCTTGCGGAACCGGCGCGACAAGGCGCGATCCTTCTCGAAATGCTGCTTATACTCTTTGAACGTGGTCGAACCCATGCAGCGAACTTCGCCATTCTGCAGCGCTGGCTTGAGCAGGTTGGACGCATCCATCGCGCCGCCTGAGGTCGCCCCGGCGCCGATAATGGTGTGGATCTCGTCAATGAACAGGATGCCTTTTTCCTGTTCGCCGATTTCCTTCATCACCGCTTTCAGGCGTTCTTCAAAGTCACCGCGATAGCGTGTGCCGGCGAGCAGGGCACCCATATCCAGCGCCCAGATGACCGCATCATCGAGAATTTCCGGCACTTCATTGTTCACGATCATGCGGGCGAGCCCGTCAGCGATCGCCGGCTTGCCGACGCCCGGATCACCGACCAGGATCGGATTGTTCTTGGCCCGGCGGCAGAGCACTTCAATACAGCGTTCGACTTCAAGCTGGCGACCGATCAGCGGATCGATTTTGCCTTGCTTGGCTTTCTCATTGAGATTGACGCAATAAGCATCCAGCGCTTCGCTTTGCGGCGCGTTTGGCGGCGCTTCCTCGGCTTCAGCGCCGCGCGGCGTGCTTGGACGGTTCTGTCCTGGCACTTTCGAGACACCATGACTGACATAATTGACCGCATCATAGCGGGTCATGTCCTGTTCCTGCAGGAAGTAAGTTGCATGGCTCTCGCGTTCTGAGAAAATCGAGATCAGGATATTGGCGCCGGACACTTCATCGCGCCCGGAACTCTCGACGTGCAATACGGCACGTTGAACCACACGTTGAAACGCTGCGGTCGGCTGAACGCGGCCGGACGGATTGTCCGTGATCAGGCTGGACAAGTCTTCATCTATGTATTGCTCAAGTGCCTGTTTCAGGTCTGGAATGTTCACCTTGCAGGCGGACATGACTTCAACGGCGTCATCATCCTCGGTCAGAGCCAGCAGCAAGTGTTCCAGCGTCGCATATTCATGCTGACGCTCACCGGCAGCTGTAAGGGCGCGTTCGAGGGCGGATTCGAGACTAGGGGTTAAGCCTGGCATCTTTATTTTTCTCCTAGTCTTCTTTTTCCATCGTACATTGCAGCGGGTGTTCATTTCGGCGCGCCATGTCCATGACTTGCGCAACCTTGGTCTCCGCCACCTCATAAGTATAAACGCCGCACACACCGACGCCTTTTTGGTGAACATGCAACATAATCCGAGTCGCTTGTTCCCGGCTCTTGTTGAAGAACCGCTCCAGAATCAGAACGACAAACTCCATTGGCGTGTAGTCATCATTCAGGATCAGCACGCGATACATGCTCGGCTTCTTGGTCCGAACCCTTGTTTTCGTTGCGATTCCGAGACCGCCATCATCATCTCCACCAGGGAACATGGGGCCATGCGGTACAATCGGGACCGAGAGCGTAATGAAGTCAATTCTGATAGACATGATCTAGA
>ERZ1740072.998-NODE-998-length-11111-cov-4.082760_pt1 | contig 11111 bp, 10 predicted proteins | sample MGYA00581733_ERZ1740072 | MGnify/ENA primary metagenome ERZ1740072 (study PRJEB43018, sample SAMN04849741) | marine metagenome | isolation source: floating plastic debris | place: Pacific Ocean | collected 2008-08-30 | study: EMG produced TPA metagenomics assembly...
TGGGCGTCGGGGTCGCTGGCCGTGAGTACGCGGCCTCGGGCCGTAGAGGCAATGCATTGGCGTTTTGGGCCATAGCTGACGCCCAAACAAAAACCCCGTCTTTTCAGACGGGGTTTCTGTTAACTGTTTTGGCCGCTATCGGATTCACTCTTTCAAGCGGCTTTTTTCTTTTTTGCGAGTGATTCCGCGAGGCGATCCATGGCCGAGTCGTGATCGATGCTCTCGACCGCGGCGAGCTCACGCGCCATCCGGTCCAGCGCGCTTTCATAGAGCTGACGCTCGGAGTAGGATTGTTCCGGCTGATCTTCCATCCGGTGCAGGTCGCGGACGACTTCTGCGATGGAAATCAGGTCGCCAGAATTGATTTTGGCTTCATATTCCTGGGCCCGGCGCGACCACATGGTGCGCTTGATCCGGGCTTTACCGCCCAGGGTTTTCAAGGCGTCGTCAACCAGCTTGGAGCCTGCCAGTGCCCGCATTCCAGACGCAATCGCGCGGTTTGTCGGAACTCGCAGGATCATCTTGTCCTGGTCAAACGAGACAACATAGACTTCCAGGGTCATGCCAGCGACTTGCTGCTGTTCAATCGCGGTGACGGTGCCGACACCGTGCGCAGGATAGACGATTTTCTGACCTTCGGAAAAATCCAGTTTCGTTGCCGCATCTGCTGTTGCCATATGGGAGACCTCTTCTTCTACGCAAACGAGCCACGTTGCCGGCGAGAAACTCTCGTAAGATGCCGACATAAGCATGGCTCGGATATGGTGTTGTGACAGAATTGTATACCACAACTCCCGATTATTCTCAATAGGGACCGTTAATTCTCATGTAGAAAGGGTAAACGGCCTATGTCGCGGGGAGTTCAATGGTAAATCTCGCGCCGCCCGGCTCGCGATTGTCGGCCACAACCGTTCCCATATGCGTCGTGACGATTTGGGCGACGATCGACAACCCAAGGCCGGAATTATTGCCAAATGCCGCTCCCGCAGGGCGATCTGTGTAGAACCGATCGAAGATTTTCTCGAACTTGTCCTCGGGAATGCCAGGTCCATTATCCTCGACCAGAATTCGCGCCGTGGTTTGCGATCCCTGCCGGCCCTGTTGCAGCGTCACCGTCACCGCATCGCCTTCGGGCGAAAAGGACCGCGCATTATCGATCAGGTTGCGTAACACCTGGCCCAGGGGGCCTTCGCGGCCGCGAACGGATAGGCCGGCATCCATGGTCGCGTCGTGAAAGCTGACCGAGACATTGCGCTCATGGTCGAGCCCCTCATAGGTCCGCACGACATCGCGGATAAAGCGGGAAATATCGAGCCGCTCGGTGGGGATACGGGTGATCTCTGCCTCGAGTCGGGAAGCATTCGAAATGTCGGTGATCAGGCGGTCCAGTCGCTTGACGTCCTGGGCAATCACCTTGCGCAATTTCTCGCGTGCGACCGGATCATCCTGCACCATCTCGGCGGTCTCGACGGCGGAGCGGATTGAGGTGAGTGGGTTCTTCAACTCATGCGCGACGTCAGCCGCGAAGGCTTCATTGGCGGTGATTCGCTCGAACAGGGCTTCGGTCATGGATTCAACCGATTGCGCCAGATGGCCGATTTCGTCATGGCGTTTGGCGATTTTCTCGAGATCGAGCTTGCTGCTGCTGCCACTCTTGATCCGGTCTGCCTCGCTCGCCAGCCGCCGCAAGGGATTGGCGATTCCCACCGTCAGCAAGGCTGACGTGATCAGCGCGACCAAGATGGCGACTGCGATGAATGGGATTAGCGCCGTACGTTCGGCGCGGATGATGGCGTCAATATCATTCGATTCCAGGGTCAGCACGCCGACCACAGCGGTGACATGTTGGATCGGCAGGGAAACCGAAATAATCCGCTGCCCACGATCATTGAACCTTTGGCTGGCCGCCTCATTGCCGATCAGAGCTTCGGCAAATTCTTCCTCAAATGAGATGGCGCGGACAGCATCATCGCCTTCAGAGGGGCGAAACGAACTCAGCACGCCAACGGACCAATCGGACAGAGATCGGCTCCAGACGGTCAGGCGATCCGGGTCCTGCAGCGGAGGCAGGTTTTCGACAATCACCCGATCCGACAGGAAATAGCTATCCCCGACCAGATTGCCTTCGAGATCATAAATCTTGCCGCGCATGCTTTGTGGCAGCGACAGCGAGGCCATCACATCCTTGGCGAGCCGGTCATCCAGCACCGGTTGCGGTTCCCCATAAGCAGCCTCGTCGCCAATCAGGTTAGACAAGAGTTGCGCCTGACCGACCAGGTCCGTTTTTTTCGAGACGACAAAGGTCGCCCGCATTTCATTCAGGACCATAGCCCCGATGATCAGGATGATTAGTCCGGCGAGATTGGACGCAAAAATCAGGCGCGCGATGCGTGAGCCGAGCAATCGGCCACTCCACCATTTCATATTGCGCCTGCTTTTCGCCGAAGCCATGCGTCCAGTCTCGTTTGTTCAACCTGAACTTTAGCTGTCTGCAGCAACTTTCATAGAGACAATGGAATCTGGTGTGCGCGGCGGCTCACCCTTGGCGAGCTGGTCGATCACATCCATGCCGTCAGAGACTTTGCCCCAGACGGTGTACTGATTGTCGAGGAAGCCGGCATTTTCGAAACAGATGAAAAATTGCGAATTCGCGGAATTCGGCTGATTGGTCCGGGCCATGGAACAGGTGCCGCGAACATGCGGTTCCGGATTGAACTCAGCCTGCAGGTTTGGCTTGTCCGAACCACCCATGCCGGTACCATTGGGACAGCCAACTTGTGCCATGAAGCCATCAATCACGCGGTGAAAGATGATGCCGTCATAAAAGCCTTCTCGGGCCAATTCCTTAATCCGGTCGCAATGGCCGGGGGCAAGGTCCGGGCGCAGATCAATTTTGACCGTGCCCTTGGTGGTTTCCATGATGATTGTGTTTTCGGCGTCAGCCATAGCGGGAAGCTCCGTTGAGAATAGATTCCCACCGCATAAGCGCTTCTGGTCAGTGATAAAAGGCCTGATTAACGGTTGTTACCGGCAATGTCGTAGAAGAGCGAGAAGTCGATTGGCAGCGCGTCGCGAATATATTGCCGGACGAACAGGTTCTGATTGGCAATCGGCTTGCGCGTGACATAGACAATATCGAACCGGCGCAAGGGCGCCCAGTCAGCCAGGCTCGGATCGTAAATTCCGGCTTTCAGGTCGAACACCGCCGATTTAACCTCGCCGCCTGGCATGCGGCGCATCAGAACCACAGTATTGGCCCGGCCTTCATTGGTGACGCCGCCCGCCATGATAATGGCCTGCAACGGGTCGAGCAGGCCCGGCATATCAAACAGGCCGGGATTGGTTACATCGCCGCCTACATCAACACGCTGCGACGGCGTCCCGACCAGCAAGACGTCAATGTCCGGATCATTCAACTCCCGCGACATTGCAAACTGAACCCCGTCACGAACTTCATCCACGGTCCGCGCCGCCGCCAGGATCGGTCCCGAATAGGGCATGCGGAATCGGCCATCGGGCCCAATGGTGACGGTGCGATTGAGTTCCGGTGCCGTATGAACAATAACGTCCAGCTCATCGCCGGGGGCCAGCAGGTAGAAGGCGTCCGCCCCGTCCTCATGCCGCCATTCCTTATGAGGGAAGACAGCGGATTCGAACGGCGCGCCGGACTGGCAGGATGCGATCATTAACGAAAGCAGAGCAAGGCAAAGCAAGCGAGTCATGGAGCTTTTCAACGACAAATTTACCCAGCTAGAGCGTCTGTGTTAATGTTTAAGGAAGTATCAAGCCTGTATGAAGAATTCGAAGGAAAGAGCGCTCGGAGCCCGGAACGATGGCCGATCTCGCTGACTGGGGCCCATCGGGGGTCGTACAGACCGATGCCGGCTATGTGCCGTCTCGGCCCCGTCTCGGCATGGCTGATTTGGCGCTGCATCTGTGGCGGGCGAAATGGCTGATGCTGCTCATCGGCCTGCCGATTATCGCGATTGGCCTGTTTTTCGCGTTTCAGATGCCCAAGACCTATGAATCGCGATCGGCGCTTTATGTCACCTCCGGCGATGAGGTTCGATCCAGCTCTATCCTCAGCGATCCGAGCTTTGATCCGGGCCCGGGTATTCAGGAAGTGATTCAGGGCGAGCTGGAAATCCTGCAGACTCAATTGGTGGCCGAGCGCACCCTGTCGCGCTTCCCGCTGGACCGGATTTATCCGGAATTGGCGGAGGCGCGCGACAAGGAAGTGGCCCGGTCCGCGCCCAATTTGAAAGACCCGATTGAGTTTGAACATTATCAGAAAGGTGTCGCGGCGCTTCAGGATGGGTTCTGGGCCGATGCGTCCCCCAATTCGAACATTATTTCGGTCGGATTCAAACACGAGGATCCGCAAGTCGCAGCCGAAATTCTGAATGCCGCCCTTGCAGTCTATTTGCAGCGTCGGGCAGAATTGTTTGGCAGCCGCCCGGTTGATCAATTGCGCGCCGAGCGCAAGCGGATTGAAGGCGAGTTGCTGGAAGCGGAAGCGGCCATCAGTACGTTCCTGACCGACAATGATGTTCGCGATTTTGCCAGCGCGCGGTCGACCGCGCAGACCCTGTATTCGGTTATCTCAAACGAACTTTTCACTGTGCAAGCGCGCGCCAGCGCCGTGCAAGGACAGTTGGCGCGAACGCGTATTCAACTGTCGGACACCTCCGCCGAGCTGGATCTCTATGTTGAGGATTCAAGCGCCCAGCAGCTGCGCGAACTGGAAATCGAGCGCAACCAGGCGCTTGTCAATTACACACCGGACAGTCGTCGGGTGCAGGCGATTGACCGGCGGATCGCCGAATTGCGGGCCTTCCTAGCGGCGCAGGACTCCCCCGTCGGTACGGTGCGTCGGGGGCCGAACCCGACGTATCAGGCCCTGGAAACGTCTTTTAATACGTTTGAGGCTGAGGCGGCATCCTTGCGGGAGCAGGAGGCCGAGCTTCAGCGTCAACTGCGCGCGGTTGAAACCAAGCTCAACCGCTTCACCCTGCTGGAGCCGGCCTGGAACGAATTGCTGCGCAATCGCGACCTGATCGAAACCAGCGTGCGCACCATTGCCGAACAGGAACAGCGCGAGGGCACGGTCGCCGGATTGACTGCGCAGGAAGCGGACAGCGTGAAGGTTACGGAGCCACCAACCGTCCCGAACGAGGGCAGCAGTCAGAAACTGCCGGTTGCGGATTTGTCGATCCTGTTGGCAGGCTTTACCGCCCTGATTTTCGGCCTGTTGAGCGCTTATTCAAAACGCGGCTTTGCCACGCCGGGATCGCTGCAGAAAACCGTCGGCCTTCCGGTTCTGGGGGCCGTTCGCCGGGCCTAATCCTTACGATTTGCAAAATCCCGTTAACCAAGATCATGATAGCGCTGGAACAAGACTGTCTGGACGTGACACATCATGCGCGACCTTCGTGAGGATTTGGAGCCGGTATGGCGGGCCACAGCCCGTGTCAGCGCCCCTGCAGCTGGCGGTCGAGTGATCATGTTTACCTCGGCACGTTTGGGCGAAGGCGTGACCAGTCTGGCTGCCAGTTTTGCCTGTATCGCCGCCCGAAGATCGGACAAGCCGGTCTGGATGGTCGATCTGGATTTACGCCGTAATCCGGTCTTTCAGGGTTTCCAGGATGGGTTCGCGCGCGATGTCGGAAAACCGGGCCGGGCGTATGACGCATCTCTGCGGCAAGACCCGATCTACCGGATCACGCCGCGCGTCGAAGGCGCCCGGCAAAGCAAATTGCTGACGGCGCATGATATTGATGGTCTGCCGCTTCTCGTCACACGGTTTCGTGGCGATCGCTTGAAAGCCGGCCAGAAAGTGCGCACCCAGCAAGCGCCCGGCTGGTGGCAGGCCTTGCGCGGCATTTCGAGCTGGTCCGTGGTTGATGCGCCCGCCTTGGAACGCTCCTCAGCGGCGATGACGATGGCGTCTGCCGTGGATGGCATCGTGCTGGTGGTGACGGCAGATCAGTCGACGGCGCAAGAGATCGAAGCGGCTCGCCAGGAGCTCGAAGCACAGAATGGGCGCGTGCTTGGCGTCGTTATGAACAGGATACGCGGCGATGCCCAATTCGCTGACCGCTTCGGCGCCTGATCTGCGGATGGCCACGTCCCACAGCCCGGTCGGGCGGGCGGAATTCCTGTTTCTGGTTGTCATCCTGCTCATCTTCAGTGAAGGGCTTTTGCCGCGACTCTTGTCGGACGAAAGCTCTTCCGACGGCTCCCCCATTCTGCGCTTCTTGTGGTTGCCGATTTACGGCGTTGCATTTGCGGGTGCGCTCTGGAAAGCGCGGGAGATTGCGCAAGTCTGTCTGCGCCTGCCCTTCCTCATGCTGCTGCTGGCGGTCTGCGCCTTGTCTTTTCTCTGGTCCATTGATCCTGGACTGACCGCGCGACGAAGCTTTGCGATCCTGATGACAACACTTGCCGGCTTATTTATCGGCACACGGTATAGTTGGCAGACCCTGTTGCGCGGCTTCGCGGTGGCCTGGCTGGTGGTTGCGACTGTCAGTTTCCTCGCCGCGATCCTGGTGCCCGCATTCGGCCGCATGCAGGACGTTCATGTCGGCGCTTGGCAGGGCCTGTATTTTGAGAAGAACCAGCTCGGTGGGCATATGGCCCGGGCAGCGATCTTCGCCGCCTTCCTGGCCATTATGGATGGCAAGTATCGTTGGCTCTGGAGCGGTGCGCTGGCCCTGAGCATTGCGCTGGTTTTGCTCTCGACTTCGAAAAGCTCGCTCCTCGGTCTTCTGGTCGGGTTGGGGATACTGGCGGTTGGGGCCTGGATGAAACAAGGCGTCAGAGTCGGATTACTGACGCTTTGGCTGGGTGTGATCGCAGCGATCCTGACAGGCGCCGTGTTTGTATTTGCACCAGACCTGGTGTTCCAATTGCTCGGGCGAGACGCGACGCTGACCGGACGCACCGATATCTGGTTCGCCCTGGCGGACAATATCGAGGAACGACCCTGGCTTGGTTATGGCTATGGCGCATTCTGGGCGCCGGAGAGCGCGCCCGGCAACTGGCTCCGAGAAGCGCTGCAATGGGACGCGCCAACCGCACATAATGGCTGGCTGGAAGTCACGGTCGCCCTCGGCCTGATCGGGCTGATATTGCTGACCCTTGATTTCCTGCTCACCACATCGCGGGCGGTGTTGGCAGCGGTGAACACATGGACGGGACTTTTTGCGCTCGCCTTTATCGCGCAATTCTTCCTGTTCAGCCTGTCGGAAAGCGCGTCGCTGCAACAGAATTCGATTGTCTGGTTGATCTATGTCGCGCTCGCAGCAAAGCTTAGCATGCGGCCAAAACAGATTGTGCCGGTCAGGCCTGCTCCGTCCCTGTCGAGAGCGTTGGCGCAGCTGGCGGCACAGAGTTAGCGGTCTTTTTCTTCAACGCAGCAGCGCCATAGAATCGCAAATCGACCCACCAGAGCAATTTGCCGATGCCGCGTACAGCCTGGTCAAGCTGGAACGCACGGCCGGGATGGCGCACGAGGCTGAGCAGAAGCCATATGGCGCCATGCCAAATCGTTTTGCCGACGCCGATCAACATCCAGAACAGAATGATAAAGGCAGGACGATCTGATCTACGCCGTGCCAGCGTGATCGGCGCCTGGCCATAAGAGAAGGCCCGTTTCAACGTATAGCCGAGGGACACACGAGAGACGGGCGGATGCTCCCAAACCGGCGCTTCGGCCGCCCATGCAAACCGTCCGAACGTATCGCGAATACGCGCGAACAGGACGTCATCTTCGCCGCCGCTCTCATTCATGGTGATGTCGAACCAGGGCGCGTGACCGGGCACTTTGGAAAAGTCGACCAGTGCATTGCCACACCCATAGGACGTCTCGATATAGCCTGTCTCAAATCCAGGCTCACGCGAGAAAAAGGTTTGGAAATAGCGCTGATGGCGGCGTTGTCCGTTCGGCAATGTGGTTCGGACAGGTCCAAATGTCACCGCTGCAGGGAAAGCGCGATACGCCTTATACAAGGCTGCGAGCCAGGTTTTCGGGGCCGACTGATCGTCATCCAGAAAAGCCACGAGATCTGTTTTGACCGCCCGCATGGCGGTATTTCTCGCATTGGCCACGCCGGCTGCCGGTTCATGCAGGGCGATGAGGTTTATCGTATTTGGGCAAGACCGCTGAAGCTCAGCGATCGTATCTGACGCAGAGGCTTCTGGCGTATTGTCGACAATAATCAGGTCAAACCCATCTTCGACCAGGGTCTGGTGAAACACGCTGGTCACCGCGCGTTTCAATCCATCGGGGCGATTGAAGGTCGGGATAACAACGCTGATCATAACCGCATTCCATAGGCGGCCGCGCGAAACAGTTTCAGCGATAGAAGGCGGACGCGCATGGGCAGCCAGCGCGATCGCGCCAGGCGCCGACAAATGCCGGACAGGACAGATAGTCCCGGCAAGACGCTTAACCGTTTTGCGGCGCGATAGAGCGCGGTTTTCGTCATCTCATCGGGATGGCGGTCGATCAGGCGAAGAAAATTGTCCGTCGATTGCGCGTATTTCTTGATCAGTTTGGCATCATGATCGAGGCCGAGATGCGTCGCTGTATTGTCGATATGCTCGACCGGAAATTGTTCGGCGACCCGCAATCCCCAATCCACATCTTCCCATCCCCAGCCCTGAAATCCGGGATCGAATGATACCGTGTTCAGTACTTGACGATGCACCAGCACATTCGACGTGAAAACAAAGCGTCCGGGTGACTGGGCTCGGATCGAAGCCGGTACACATTCCGAGGCTTGTGACTGCGCCGCGTGCAGACGGGTTTTGCGCGTTGGTCGCGCATGTTTCAGGCTGAATCCGCCGGCAACAATGGCGGGCTCTGCGAGCGCGTCGATCGCATCCAGATAGCGATCCAGGAATGCCTCATCATCTGGCTGCATATCAGCGTCCAGGAATAGAATCCACTCGGTCTCAGCAAGCTCAAACAAGCGGTTGCGCGCATGGCTGCGGCCCGAGTTTCGAGGCGACGCGATCAGGCGGGCCGGCCCGGGATAACGTAGAATCTGGCGCGTTAGCTGGCGCAGCAAATAAGGATCATGTGAGCCGTCGTCAAACAGCAACAGCGTGCATTGTTCGGCCCCTTTCATCCGGCTCAGCGTGCTCAACAAAGCGTCTGCGCTGTCGCGCCAGACAGGGACGCAAATACTGATCAGAGCCTCGCCCGACTTGCTATTTGAGACGACGTCCTCGCCGGCTGACGTACGACCGGTCTCCAGACCAGGCAGATCTGTCACGACGGCCTCGTCGGGCGCGGAGAGGGGAAAGGCGGACATGTTCAGCGTATGGTCTTCGCGTCACCCAACAGGCGGGGCAGGGTCATCAGAATGATATAGAGATCGAACCATAGCGCCGATCTGTTTACATATTCCATATCCAGCCGTACGCGCTCGCGAACCAGGGCCTTGGTATGCACGGGACCGCGCGACCCGTTGATCTGGGCCCAGCCGGTAATGCCTGGCTTGGCTCGGTGGCGGTGGGCATAGTCGCCGACAATATTCTGAACTTCCTGTTCTTCGGTGGTCATGCCAACCGCATGCGGACGGGGTCCGACAATCGACATTTCGCCCCGGATGACATTGATCAATTGCGGCAGCTCATCCAGCGAGGTCTGGCGAATGAAACGGCCAATACGGGTGATCCGTGGATCGTCCGCCACTGTCTGGTGGGTCATGCTTTCGGCCGCTTGCGGATCGTCACGCATCGAACGGAATTTCCAGACTTTGATGATCTGATTGTTAAAGCCGTGCCGGTTCTGACGGAATATCGCCGGGCCGCGGCTTTCCAGGCTGATGGCGAGGGCCAACAATGCCAGGAGAGGGCTCAGGACAATCAGCATGCTGGTGGCAAAGAAGAAATCGAATATCCGTTTGGAGGTCGCCCGGCGCGCATCATGCGGTTGACCGGACACATAAGCCGCAGGCGAGTGGGCGATTTCAGCCAGGCTCTCTGTCTCTGGATCAAAGCCGTCCAGGTCGAGCAGCAAGACAACGCGTTGCGGCAGAACCCGAAGACGTTCCACCATATCGCGGACCCGGTCGCGCGCATCCGAGGTGACGGTGACGACAATCCGGTCAATCTCTGGCAACCGCTCCCAGGTGAGCAAATCATCCAGCCGCCCTAGCAAGGGCGCGCCGATCAGGTGTCTTGGGGCGCGCGACAGGCGATCATCAAATATGCCGACAATGTTCAGCTCATGGGTGCCCGCATTACGTTCAATCAGGCGGCGCGCATTTGGCGTTGCGCCTACAATCACGACATTCTCGCTTAACCAGCCGGCGCGCACGAATTGACGGCCAAGGATCAAGGCAACGGCATGGACGAGGTTAAGGGCCAGCCAGGTCAAAAAGATGGTCGGCATCACCCAATGTGCCGTTGGTGACGTGTAGACCAATTCCGTAAATGCCCCGAGCGCTGCGAGCGGCAAGCCGGAGCCATACGCCGTTGCGAGCACGTGATCGATGATGTCGTTTTTGCGCAGCAGTCGATAAGAGGATGAGATGCTCAATCCCCACAGGGCGACGACCGGAATCAAGGCAAATGGCAAAATTTGAGACACGGTGGCCGACAGAATTCCGGTGCCCGACAGGATCAGGAAACCCGCCACGATGGTTGTCGCAATGATGCATTCTGCAAGTTTGAGCAGGGTTCTAAGGCTGGCGCGGCTGAGTCCAATGCGGTGCGATGGCAGGCGCGCATCTGTGAGGTCAACTGTATCATTTGCAGGGGTTTCGAGCGTTTCCGGCACGGTCACATAGGTCCGTTGCGCCGTGATTGCGCGGGAATCCACATCCTGTAACAGTCTCGTCGACATCGACTTGCCTAACGCTCCCAAAGTCCATCATGAGCGGCCAGCTCAGCTTGACCCTACGCCCTTCCCCGACCTGTCATGCAAATCAGGGACCGGAGCGCGGCTAAGCGCTTGAAAGCATCGAATTTATCAGAGTTTGTCCTTGACCCATTCGCGCGTCAGGAAACCGTCAATGACATCGCAGACCAGTCCAATCTCTGTCAGCGCGCTGATATAGCGGTCTGGATCGACAAGAGGGTTCCAGACTGATCCGGCC
>ERZ1740072.999-NODE-999-length-11110-cov-4.500317_pt1 | contig 11110 bp, 10 predicted proteins | sample MGYA00581733_ERZ1740072 | MGnify/ENA primary metagenome ERZ1740072 (study PRJEB43018, sample SAMN04849741) | marine metagenome | isolation source: floating plastic debris | place: Pacific Ocean | collected 2008-08-30 | study: EMG produced TPA metagenomics assembly...
CACCGGACATAATATCGCACCGATCCGCTTCTTAGCGCGGTGTGGTGAGTTTGCTTTGGCCTGGACGGCGACGATCAAGTTCTACCTGAATTTCGTCAGCGGAAATTTCAATTTGTGGCGGGCAGCCATCAATCACTACCCCGACAGCGCCACCGTGAGATTCGCCAAAGGTGGTAATGCGAAACAGATGACCAAACGTGTTACCCATAAAAGCCTGAAGTGCAGCGGTATTTTTCCATCCTAGTACAGCGTGATGGCAGTTGGGAGGCAGCCGCGACTGGCCAAGATGACGCAAGGAACTGATCCGAATTCTCGGTGATCGGACTCCCAATGCCATCTTGGCAACGCCGGGGAGCCGGGGAGCCAGATCTGTCGCTTTGTTGTAGAGAATCGATATAAACTACCCTTCCAGGTTCTCGGCCCCCTTTGCCTCACTACTCCCTCACCATCGGCAATGGCTGGTGAAATAACGCCGTAATCTACGAGTGCTGCCGCGCTTGACGCCAGGTTTTAAAGGCCAGATAGCCGTGCAAGATCCACTGCTCCCAGCGGGGGCGATGTTTGCGATAGTAGTAGCGCTGGCTGCGACGATAGGCCACCGCCATCGGGCCGGCGGCCTGCGCCACCGAGTAGCCACCGATATGAATCACCGTCACGGCAGGGGTGTAGAGGATTTTGTAACCCAATGCCCTGACCCGCTGACACAGATCCGATTCCTCAAAGTACATAAAGAAGGTTTCGTCAAACCCGCCGACCTGCTCAAATAGCGATCGCCGCATCATCAGGGCCGCACCGACGACGATATCAACCACCTGATCGCGGTCATACTGGGCCGCGAGGGCAGGGCGGTTGGCTGGAATACGATACTGTTTGACCTGCTGCAGAGTGCGCCACTCGCCCCACAGGCCAATCTCATGGGCGATCGAAAGTTGAAAGCTGCCGTCGGGGTTGAGCAATCGCGGCCCGACTATCCCCACGTGGGCCTCTGACGTGAGTTTGGCCACTAGCGTCGGCAGGATATCAGCCGTCACAAGCGTATCGGAGTTGAGCAGCAGCAGATATTCGCCTCGCGCCTGCCTCGCGCCGACATTATTGGCGGTGCCAAAGCCGCCGTTTTTTGACTGTCGTAGAAGGTTGACCTGGGGAAACTTCTGGGCAATCAGCTCAGGACTGCCGTCTTGAGAGTCGTTATCTACCACGATGACTTCGATCGCCGGGGTGGACAGATGGCAAAAAATCGAGGTGAGACAGTCAACAATGACCCCTAAGCCGTTGTAGTTAACGATGATGATCGAGACCTGGAGCTGACTCATGGGGTGCGCGAGTTAGTGAAAGCCTGGACACAAGTCCGTTTGACCCTTTGCAGATCAAAAATGAACTTGTTGAGCCATAGCCTCAGCGTAATGCCTTGGGAGCCGTAGCCCATACGGTAGCTGCGCCAGCCCAGTTGGAGAATGGCCGCACCAAAATCGAGGCGCTGTTCGGCAAACGGATTGAGCGATTGGGCGACAGCAGGGGAATAAAACCGTTGAAAAAAGGCGGTACTCAAGTCACGGTGAATACGATAGCTTTTGAGGGTCAACCGGCCTTTTTTGGCCAGCCACAGCACCAGCTCTTTGCGAATGGTGCCTGCATGCTGTTCGGCCCCAATCACATTGCAACCATGCTGCCGATATTGCATCAAAGGCTCGCGCAGATGCACGATGGTGCCCTGCTGGGCGGCGACTAGGGCGATCCAGTGGTCGTGATACCAGTGCCCCGTCTGCCCCTGCGCGGGAAAGGGCAAGATGTGAGCGATGAGCGATCGCCGCAGCAGCATCGTACAGCCGGTCACTGTATTGCGCAGCAGCAGCAGTTCGGGCGTCAATTGCTCGGGCTGGCGTTTTTCGTACTGCCAGACGGAATCATAGAGTGGGTTGCCATCAGCATCAATGAGCCCCAAATCGGAATGGACGAGTAACGCATCGTGAGCTTCGATCGCCGCCAGCAGCTTGCTGAGTTTGTTGGGATGCCAAACATCGTCCTGATCGGCAAAGGCCAGATGGGTAATCGTCGGGTCTGAGCGAAAATATTGCACCCCGTATTCAAAGTTGTGATACGAGCCCAGATTGTGCGGCTGGTCGTGGTAGATAAAGCGCGGATCGTCGGCGATCGTGTTAGCGATGTACTGTCTGATCTCAGGCGTAGAGCCATCATCAGTTACCAGACAGACCCAATCAGCAAAGTCTTGATGCTTAATAGAGTCAACCTGAGCGGCAAAGTGGACGCGATCGCAGTTATAGGTCGCCAACACAATCCCCACGCGGCAGGGGTGAGGGTTGGGAGCGCTAGGAGCTGTTGTCAGTTGACGGCTCAATGTCTGTACCTCAAAGGTTTCAGCCCCTAGCTTGGTTGGTGGAGCGGGCGCGGTAATGTTCGTCCCATAAAATTTTGGTGATTAGCTGATGACGCGCCCTAGACATCGGGAGGCGTTCACTTTGAGGTTAATAGTGGGTGCCGGTTTTGCGGTGGTGTACCGCTGTTTTGGCATCGGGCAGCAAGACTTCGCCCTCGCTGATGGTGGCATAGACAATCCAGTGGTCACCGCATTCCATCCGATTAGCCACTTCGCATTCTAAATAGGCGATCGCATCCTGCAAGACAGGACAGCCATTTTCACCCGGTTTCGTTTCGACTCCCTCAAAACGATCTTCCCCTGGCCCAAAGGGCTTGAGGAAATGCTTCATCGGCCCGAGATGCTGCCCCTCGGGCAAAATGTTGAGCACAAAGGCACTGCCCGGATAGAGCAGTGACTCGATCGCGCGGTCTTTGGCAACGGCCACGGTAAAGCCGGGCGGTGCAAACGTGGCCTGTGACACCCACGACGCCAGCATGGCACTACTAGCATCGCCCTTGCGCGTGGTCACGACACAGAGCGAGCCCACAATTCGACCCACGGCTTGTTCTACCGAGGTTGCGGGGGTGCGCGGGGCTTTGGCCCGTTTGACCTTCTTCAAGGCTTGGGCGTAGTCAGTGCCGACTTCTTCACAGTATTGCAGCGTTGATTCAGTCGGCTTAAACTTGACTCGAATGGGATCAAAGGCCAGGCTGTAGCCGCCATCTTTGAGCTTGTTTTCTAGCAGGTCGATCGCTTCACCGCTCCAGCCAAAAGAGCCAAAGACCCCAGCCAGCTGAGTTTTAGAGGCCGTCGAGAGAATGATGCCCAATGCCGTCTGAATCTGCGTCGGCGCATGGCCGCCTAACGTCGGTGAGCCAATCAAAAAGCCCGCCGATTTTTCAATCGCTGACTTGATGTCGTCAGGGTCGGCCTGCTCGGCGTTGATCGATTCGACGGCGACCCCAGCTTTGGTAATGCCCCGCGCCAGGGTTTGCGCGATCGTGGCGGTATTGCCATAGGCCGAGGCATACACCAGCGCAACCGACAGGGCTTTGCCCTTTTGCTGCTGGCTCCAATCTTGATAAGCCTGCCGCAGCTCATGGGTGTGATAGCGCACCACCGGCCCATGCACGGGGGCAAACATGCGGACATTCAGGCCCCTGAGTTTTTCTAAGGCGACGCTGACCTGTCGACTGTTGGGGGCCATCAAACAGTCAAAATAGTAGCGTCGATCTTCTAACAGGGCGGACCAGTTAAGGTCATACACGGCGTTGTCACAGCGATGCAGACCAAAAAATTTGTTGCTAAAGAGCACCTGCGTGTACTCGTCATAGGTCCACAGCCCTTCGGGCCAGCGCGGGGTGGGAACGGGCAAAAAGCGCAAGCGATGCCCCTGCCCCAAGTCAATTTCCGCTTCACCCCCTTTAACGACCTGAATTTTGGGCGACGCGCCTTCCAGCAGGTCTTCTAACGCTTTAGCTGCTGGGTTTGAGCACACCAGGGTGACGTCTGGTGCTTTATCGAGCAGGACTTTGAGCGTCGCGACCCGGTTTGGGTTGATGTGACCCAGCACGATGTAGTCCAACGCGGCCGGATCGATCTGTTGCGCCAGTGTGGTGATGAAGCGATCAGTAAACGACTGGCCAGGAAAGTCCAACAGTGCCGTGCGATCGCCCCGAATCAGATAGCTGTTGGAGGTGGTGCCCCGTTCCAGAGCGTACTCAATCTCAAAGCGCAGGCGTTCCCAACTGCGCGATCGCATCACTTCGGTATCGGCCGCGATTGTCAGAGTTTGCACATCACGCGATTGAGGAGTCATGGTCTTAAAGGGTTCCAGTGTCAAAAGATGAGCGGGAGCAGGCTGCTTCCATCATAGAGTTTGAGGAGGGCAGTCTGTAGACGCTCGTTAGGCAACCATCGGTTGATCAGAGCTGGTGCTAGCCGATCAGGCGGGCCATCCTGGCAAACCGGAGGCGATCGCGCCTCGGCCCTAGGCTCCAGCGGCGGTAGCAGCCTGCGATCAGGGATTACTCACAATCGCGACTGGCGATCGCGCCGTCGGGCATCACCGTGTCACAAAATAACGCCATGCTCCGATTCACTCCTCGTAAGTTGGCGTCCTTCAGGTTAGCCCCTTTTAAGTTAGCCGTTCCTAGCTTCGCCGATACCAGCACCGCCCCTTCGAGATCGGCCCCAGACAAATCAGCATCCAGTAAGTTGGCTTGAGACAGCTCCGCTTTGGTTAGGTCAGCCCCCGAAAAGTTGGCTTTGGATAGCTGCGCTCCATTGAGGTTAGCCCCGTGCAGCGTGGCCCCACTCAGATTAATGCCATCCATAAACGCCAAAATCAAGTTGGCATTGCTCAGGTCAGCCCCACTGAGGTTGGCGTCGGTGAGAGTAGCAATCTTGAGGTTTGAGCCTCGTAGGTCACGTCCACTTAAATCAGCTTGATCGAGAATGCAGACCGGACATTCTTTGGTGTCTAGCAACAAATCCACGTCTGACTGAATCGCGGCCCAACTCGGTTGAGACAACCCTAACCACAACAGCACGGTGAGACAGGGGACAAGGAAGAAGTGTTTCATGCCAACTTTTACTGGATTGCAATAACGATTACATTGTCCCACCCAGACGAAACATCTGATACAGTTCTGCCGGATATTGGCCAACCCATCGGGTCAGGACGCTTTTTTTGCTCTCATTTGACGCCTCGTGAACGAACAGAATTCACCCGATCGCGCTTGAGGGATGAGAGCGATCGCAGCGACTAAAACAGTTTTCGATGACTAACTTGCTCCCTGCTCATAGCCGTCAAGGTAATTCTCTACCTCGTGAACTTTTTGTCGATCAGTGCGTCAATGCCTTTTATCCTCGTCTCAGTCTTGGACAGGATTTACGCAGTTGCATCGCGCCTAGGCATCCCAGCCGCCAAGTTTGGGGGAGGTCAGATGCCAAGCCCCCTTATATTTAGAGGCTCAAGGGGCCGATATGTAAGTCTTAGATTGGACTGACCGCTGGATTCTGCAACTGAATTTCGAATAATTTTGGGAGGCTACCGATGTTCCTTAAAACGATGAGTTTCGTACCCTTACTGCTGGCACCCCTGATGCCTCTGGCCGTACCGACGATCGCCGCGGCCCAGCGCACGGCCCAGGCCCGATCAGCCGTCCAGATTCCAGTGGTTACTCAGTCTGACGAAACGCTCTATTTCAATCCTGATACGACCTATTCGCTGCCGCTAGTAGTGGAATCAGCAGTGAACGTCAATGGTCGTAATTTGCCGGCGGGCACGGTCATTCAAGGTCGGCTAGAACCGGTAGAAGGGGGCTTGCGCTATGTGGCCACGGGCATCGAAGCGGGGGGGCTGACTGAGCCCCTGGCGGCGACCTCCGTGGTGCTCACAGATATTAAAGACCCGCGCGAAACCTCGACTGGGTCAATTGCCGGCGATGCGGCCATTGGTGCGGCTGGCGGTGCGGTAATTGGCGCAGTGCTCGGCGATGGTATCAGCCTGCTGGAAATTCTCGGCGGGGCCGCTACCGGCGTCGTTGTGGGGAACGTCACAGCCCAGCGGGTGGTCATACTTGAACCCAATGAACCGGTAATCTTACAGCCCCAATAGCGGCTCAAAAAGGGTGCGTAAGCATCCGTATAAGGCAGGTTCGGCTAGCGCGAGGATTGCCGCTGGCGAAGATAAATGGGCACCACCGACAACAGCCCAAGGAAGCCGACAGCGAGGGTTAAGGGCCAGAGCCCTTGACCCCGAATGGCATCCAGACCGGCCAGGCCAATCCAAGTGTAGGCGACAGTGCCGGGGGCGATGCCGACTAGCGTGCCCACCGAGTAGGCACCCACGGGCACCGATGTCAGACCAAACAAAAAGTTAACCAGATTAAAGGGCGACAGCGGCGCAAACCGCACCGCCAACACACAGTTAAAGGAATGGGTATCCATCACCTTGTCGAGGTTGCGGTAGACCGGATGCTTCGCAAACCGATCGCGAAACCAATCATGCAGCAAATATCGCGCCACCCAAAAAGCCGCGATCGCCCCGACGGTTGCTCCAATGAGTGACCACAGTGACCCCCACCACAGCCCAAATTTAGCGCCGCCCACTAAAACCAAAAACGTGCCGGGAATGCCTACCATCGTGGCAAAGATGTGAGCCGTCAAGAAGACCGGCACCGTCCAGGGGCCGAGATTACACAGTGCTGTCAATAGCGCTTGAGGATTGAACAGAAGTGAAAGATGACGGGAAAAGACAACCAGAGTTAAGGCCAGCAACACTAACAGCCAAAAATAACCCTTGCGCAACACTGAACTCATGGCTGAATAACGGATTTAAAGAATAGGTTGCTGGTGCCACACACATCTGAACCTGAGGCTCATTCTGCAGTTAAGGCAGTGGGTCACTCAGCCCTAAATAGCTGTGGATGATGCGTCGAGGAGACAACTAAGGGCTAGTTTAGCAAAGCCTATACGGCGTTATCACCGCCAGAGAATTGAGTGCCCCCCAGACTCAGCCCCCGACCATCAGAGCAAATCTGCTGTTGTCGATCACAACAGCGACCAAGTTCCGAGACCAGCCTTGTGGCAGGTTCGCCGCGCGTCTGCACTTGTTCTGCACCAATCGCTCCAGCCGCAACCTCTAGGGCACATCAGGAAAAATCTGGTAAGGCTTGGTAGAAGTCTCTGTATTCTTTAGGACTGTCACCCATCTCGCCCCCTGAATCGTGAACCCTGATCAGCGCGAGCAGTGGGTATATTTGCGCCGCACTCTACTAGTTTTCGCCATGTTGACGCTGTTTTACGGCAGCATTTTTCGGTTTAAAAATCGCTCAAACTCTTGAATTGGTAGAGGTCTAGAAAAGAGCCATCCTTGTCCATACTTGACGCCATGATTAAGGAGAAACAAGCGTTGTCCTTCCGTCTCAATTCCCTCAGCCACCATGGTAAGTTGCAACTTCGAACCGAGTTCGATAATACTTTCTAAAATAGTCACAATCTGTGGGTCTTTGTCGATCGCCGCCACATAAAACTGATCGATTTTTAGAATGTCAATATTCAGCTGATGCAAATAACTCAAACTAGAATAACCTTGGCCAAAATCATCGAGAGCAACGCGACTGCCCAGAGCGCGTAGACGAGCGAGGATATCGGTGGTGGTCGTGCCTGGCCGAATGGCGGCGGCAGTTTCAGTAACTTCGAAAACAAAGCGATGAGGCGTGCAGGCATCTGACAGCTGTAACGACTGTAGCCAAGTGATGACGGCATCGATGTTGCCAGAATTCAGCTGCGCGGGAGAAAGATTAATAGACGTGTAGAGTCCTGAAAATTTTTGATATAGCGGTGCCTGTTCGTGAGTCACTTGTTGAATTACCCAAGCTCCAATTTTGTTGATCAAGCCGGTCTTCTCGGCAATGGGAATAAACAAACTGGGTGGGAGAATACCTTGCTCTGGATGATACCAACGGAGAAGCGCTTCAGAGCCAATACAATCTTCGGTTTGCAAATCAAGAATCGGTTGATAGTGCACCATTAATTCTTGCTGTTCTAAACCAATTGATAGCTCGCGATCTAATCCTTCAGATTGCTTGACCATCCGCGTGGTTAAAACAAATATGATGCCGCTACACAATGCAGCAACGGGACAACCGAGAAACAGCAGGCGCTGCCATCTGGCGAGTACCCAATCTTTGGAAACCTCGGCAATGACCAACACCTCACCATTTTGTGAAGTCTGAGAAACCTGAATTCGATGCGCTTTCTGATCAAGACTGATCGTGTCTAACGTCGGCAAATTGCCTTGCCCTGCCAACACCTGTCCGTTGCGGGTGTTGATATAGGCCAGAAAGCCATCGGTACTCAAGGCGCACGACTGCGATGCGCCCCAAGGAGCCGTTAAGATTACTGGATTAATGAGGGCATTCACTTCTCCCTGCACCTCGGTGGGCAGACTCAGAATAATGGATTCTTCTCCCATGACGATTGTTCGCTCTCGCCCCACAATTTGTAGTGCTGGAATGCGAGCATCGGAGCGATATTCTGGGTCAATTAATTCCGGCGGGGTAACATCACCGAGGTTAGTTAAAACTAAAAAGCCTTGCTCATCAACAATACCAGTTTCTCGAAATAAAGGATTGTCATAAATGATTCTTTCCAGTCTTTCTTCAGCCTCAGGGTCGTTTGGATCAATCGTGTTAGAAACGTCCAACAAAATCTCATTGCCGGTTCTTAAGACCGTATCAATGCGGCGAACTCCTTCCTCGACAGCAACTTTGAGTGAGGTTCTGGCACTGTTCACATATTCGTAATAAGAGATACTCAGGAATACAGTGGGTGGAATGAGGCTGACCCCTAAAATCCATCCTAAAAACGGCAGATATCTCCTTAGACGACCTCTCATATCTCAATAGCCTAAATACTGAGTCAGACAAATCTAAAGAGCAGCTTGCATAACATCAAGGCGAACTACTATGAGCTTTGCCGCGGTCGCGCCTTATGCTTTCCGCCAAGGCAAAGTGTCGCCGAACAACGTCGTCGCGTTCAACTGCCGCCGCCGGCGCGTAAGGCAACCCTCGGTTAGGCTCGCGAGCTTGTTGGAAGGGCACGAGCGACATCAGGCCATCCACAGCTCTAGGGCCTGATTTTGATGAGGGCTCCCTTTGCCACAATGTCCTCTATCCGCTATCTTCAAGCTGCTATATTCCCTTAAGGCAGGTACCCAAGGTCCTCTGTTTGCAGCATGTCCAGGGCCTCACCCACCGTACTTGTGCCCCAATCAGTCAACATCCGACTGGCAACTTCATCCATCAAAAAATAGCCACCCGCATTGTTATAGATTGTCGTCACCGGAAACGGCTCACTCCCGTTTGGCCCCACACCTGTGATGTAGTCAGCCATCACCACCACAACTTCATAGCACTGGTAAATCAAAAACGAAACTGCCCGGGTTTCCCCCAACCTCCAGGAATTACTGTCCAGGTTGGCCGGTAACTGCTCCAGCAGTGTCCCGTCCGGCAACATCAGGTAAATGGCTAAGTCATTAACGGCAATGCTGGGATCTGAAACTGCTTCAGTCAGGACAAAGGCCACCTCGCCAATATCACGCAGGTTGACCCAAAAGCTCTGCTCAGAATTAATCTGGCGTTCTGCGACGGGCAGATTCCGCTCTACCCAGCCGAGTTCGGCGGGGGTGAGCAACCGCGACTCACCTAGTTCAAGGGCTACAGCCGTAGCTGGTGGGGTAGCCGTAGCGGGAGGGGCTGCTTGAACAGGGGCAGTTGTCGGCTCTGGAGCAGCCGGAGCAACCTCAGCCGGAGCAACTTCAGCGTTAGTCCTTGCAGTCGTTGTAGCTGCCGGTTCAGAAATCTCAGCAGGGGCGGTTTCGGCAGTGGGTGGGGAGCCGCCACAGCTTATGAGCAGACAGGTTGTCCCCACTAAAGTAAAAGTGCGCCAGGGGAATAAGGCAATGGGATGGGGCATCGATGGCAGCCTCAATTTTGGGCAAGAAAAAAAGGTGAAATCAGAAAAACTTCATCTCTGGATACTGACAGGGTGCCCACTTGCCCAGTGAAGGTAATGACCTGTTTGGCTGGGGGCTGGGGTTGAACGCCGACATCACCGCGGCCTTCTCAGTGGAACTGATGCAAATTATCAACCGTACCCAAGCCCTATCAGCTCAACCGGCAATATCGGCTCAATTTAATGAACTGGGGATCGGCGGCTCTACGGATTGCTCAGACGAGAGCCGTCTCTTTATGCAATATCCGTCAACTTTTAGCAGAGATTTTGGAGCAGAGGACGTCGAGGTCAACCGATACAATAGGCTTTTGCTGAGTACGACGCACCTATGGAAGTTATTCCCGCCATTGACCTATTAGCGGGTCGCTGTGTTCGCCTTTATCAGGGCGACTATGAACAATCTCAGGTCTTTGATGAAAATCCCGTTGAGGTCGCGCAGCGGTGGGCCGCAGCCGGGGCAACTCGCTTGCACCTAGTCGATTTAGATGGAGCCTAAGCCGGCCAGCCCGAAAATTGGCAGGCGATCGCAGCCATTGTCGCGGCTGTTAACGTGCCGATTGAAGTGGGTGGCGGTCTGCGCGATCGCGAGCGGGTGGCGGCCTTGTTTGACCTGGGAGTGCAGTACGCCATTCTGGGCACCGCTGCGGTCGAAAATCCCGACCTAGTCAGCACCCTCAGCACCGAATTTCCCGGACAAATAATAGTGGGGATCGATGCCCGCGATGGCCAGGTCGCCACCCGCGGCTGGCTCGAAACCTCGGCAGTCGAGGCGATCTCGTTGGCCCAAGACATGGCGCAACGGGGTGCTGCCGCCATTATCTATACCGACATCAAACGCGATGGCACCCTCAAAGGCCCCAACCTAGAAGCGTTGCGGGCGATCGCTGAAGCCACGACCGTACCCGTCATCGCTTCCGGTGGCGTCAGCTCTGTCACCGATCTGCTCAGCCTGCTGACATTAGAGAGACTTGGGGTCAACGGCGTCATTGTTGGCAAAGCCTTGTACACCGGCGATATCAGCCTGAAAGAAGCGCTCCGCGCTGTCGGTCCTGGTCGCTGGCAAGATGTGCCCACTGATATCGGCCCTTCTTTTGCTTAAAGGCCAAAACCTGAAGCGAACGATCAGACTCTGAAACAGAATTGCCACCACTAAAAACCGGGCCGGAAAGTCAATCATCAGGCCCGGTCAAGGGCAAATAATCTCAAGCG
>ERZ1740072.1000-NODE-1000-length-11106-cov-4.578047_pt1 | contig 11106 bp, 14 predicted proteins | sample MGYA00581733_ERZ1740072 | MGnify/ENA primary metagenome ERZ1740072 (study PRJEB43018, sample SAMN04849741) | marine metagenome | isolation source: floating plastic debris | place: Pacific Ocean | collected 2008-08-30 | study: EMG produced TPA metagenomics...
GCGACGGCGAACATCATCGCAATCGCATGTTCGGCGGTGGTGATCATGTTGCCGAAGGGCGTGTTCATGACGATCACGCCCTTTTTGCTGGCGGCGTCCTTGTCGATGTTGTCGGTGCCGATGCCGGCGCGGCCGACGACCTTGAGGTTGGTCGCATGCTTGAGGATGGTCGGCGTGACGCGTGTCGCAGACCGGATGGCGAGGCCGTCATACTGGCCGATTACCTCGGCCAGTTTGTCCTTGTCCTTGCCCAGATCGGGCTCGAAATCCACGTCGATCCCGCGGTCACGGAAAATTTGCACGGCGGCGTCGGAGAGTTTGTCGGAGATGAGTACTTTGGGTGCCACGGGAACGGCTCCTTGTTTGACGGGTGATGGGCAGATTGCCCATCCTACGAGTGGGTGTAGGGTGGGCAATCTGCCCACCGTTGCTCAGGTGTTGATTTCAGCGTCAAAGGCGTAGGCGAGCCACGGCAGCATCGCCTTTATGTCCGCCGTTTCGACCGTGCCGCCGCACCAGATGCGCAGGCCCGGCGGGGCGTCGCGGTAGCCGCCGATGTCGAGCGCCACGCCTGCGTCGGCGAGCCGCTTGGCGACCGCCTTGGCAAAGGCGGAACCGTCGGTGATGCGGTCGTCGGTGAACTTGAGGCAGACGGAGGTCGTCGACGCCGTTGCCGGATCGGTGGCGAGGTTGGCAATCCAGTCATGCGCGGCGACAAAGTCGGCGACAGCCCCGGCATTGGCGTTCGCGCGGGCAATCAGCCCTTGCAGGCCGCCCACGCTGCGCGCCCATGCGAGCGATTGCAGGTAATCCTCGACGCAGAGCATCGACGGCGTGTTGATCGTTTCACCAACAAAGATGCCTTCGATCAGCTTGCCGCCCTTGGTCAGGCGGAAAATCTTGGGGAGGGGCCAGGGCGGTGTGTAGCTTTCCAGCCGCTCCACCGCGCGGGGGCTGAGGATCAGCATGCCGTGCGCCGCCTCACCGCCCAGCACCTTTTGCCAGCTGAAGGTCGTCACATCCAGCTTGTCCCAAGGCAGGTCCATCGCAAAGGCCGCTGAGGTCGCGTCGCAGAGCGTGAGCCCCCCACGGTCCGCGGGGATCGCATCGCCGTTGGGCATACGCACGCCCGAGGTCGTACCGTTCCAGGTAAAGCAGACATCGTGTTCGTAGTTGAGCGTCGTCATGTCCACGATTTCGCCATAGTCGGCGGTGTGGACCGTGTGTTCGATCTTGAGCTGCTTGGCCACATCCGTCACCCAGCCAGCGCCAAAGCTTTCCCAGGCGACCATCTCGGCGGGGCGTGCGCCCAGCATGGTCCACATGGCCATCTCGTAGGCGCCGGTGTCCGAGGCGGGCACGATGCCGATCCTGTAGTCGGCGGGCACACCGAGGATGTCGCGGGTTTCTTTGATCGCCTGTTTGAGCCGCGCCTTACCCACGGCAGCGCGGTGCGAGCGGCCCAGCGGCGCGTCAGCCAGCTTTGCGAGGTCGAATGTGGGGGGTTTGGCGCAGGGGCCGGATGAAAAACGCGGATTTTCCGGCCGCGTGACCGGAGCAGTGATAGCCATCTGATGTTATCCTTACAGATATGCGCCCTTCGTTGGGGAAGGGTGTCCCGCCGCCGCGTTTACGGGCCCATGCGGGGTGGTGCAACCGGGAATGCGGGGCTATAGCGCCGCCTGAGACGCTTTTTGCGACACGCCCGTTGCCTTTCGGAAACCTGCCCATGTTCGTCTGTATCCTGTTGACCGATCCCGCGCGGCCCGCGCTTGCGCCGTCGCTTGTCGAGAACCTGCGCAATGCGTGGGGCGGCGGGGATGTGCAGTGGCTGGCGGTCGATGAGGCGGCGGAATATGCGCTGGGGGCGATGCCGGACTATCGCTGGGATGTGTGGGCGGAGTTGCTGGGGCTTGATGTCGATCTGGTGGTTGTCCCGGCAGCAGGGCGGCGCAAGCGGATGCTGCTCGCGGACATGGACAGCACGATGATCCAGCAGGAATGCATCGACGAGTTGGCCGATGTCGCCGGTGTCGGTGACAGGGTCAAGGACATCACCGCGCGTGCGATGAATGGCGAGCTGAATTTCGAGGCAGCGATCCGGGAACGTGTTGGGCTGCTGCAAGGTCTGCCGGAGCGTGTGATCGGTGAGGTGCTCGCCACGCGCATCACCTATATGCCGGGCGGGGCTACGCTGCTGGCCACGATGAAAGCGCACGGCGCCCATGCGGCGCTGGTGTCGGGCGGGTTCACGGCCTTTACCTCTGCTGTGGCGGAGGCGCTGGGGTTTGACGAGAACAGGGCGAACACTCTGGTGGTGCAGGATGGCGTGCTGACTGGTCAGGTCGGCATGCCGATCCTGGGGCAACAGGCCAAGGTCGATGCGCTGGAAGAGATCACCGCTCGGCTGGGGCTGGCGGAGACGGACGTCCTGGCCGTCGGCGACGGGGCGAATGATCTGGCGATGTTGGGCCGGGCCGGTCTGGGCGTTGCGCTGCACGCCAAGCCTGCGGTGGCGGCGCAATGCGATGTGCGTGTGAACTTTGGCGATCTGACCGCGCTCTTGTATGTGCAGGGCTATGCGCGGTCGGAATTTGTGGCGCCATAAGGGGGCCAGCCCTCTCGGCCTGCGGCCTCACCCCCGGAGTTTTTTGGGCAAGATGAAGGGGGATCGGCGAATCGTGGTATCCTGTCCCCAGCCAACAGGGAGGGAGGGCGTGATGCCGGATTTCATTTTTGCCTATCATGGGGGCACGATCCCCGAGACGCAGGAAGAGGGCGAGAAGGCCATGGCGGCGTGGGGCGCGGGGTTTGACGCCATGGGCGAAAACGTCGTGAACGGCGGCAACCCGGGCGGCCAGGCGATGACGGTGACCGCGCATGGTGTGTCGGAGGATGGGGGGAAGAACCCGATTTCCGGCTATACCATCGTGCGGGCGGAGACCCCGGAGGCGGCCTGCGAGATGGCCAAGGGCTGTCCGATGGTGGCCGATGGGTCCGGGTCGGTCGAGGTGGCGCCGATCATCGTGATGTAGCGGATCAGAGCAGGCCCGGTGCGACCCGCATGTGGCCGGTGACCTTGCCGTCCCAGTTTCGGATCGGGCCGTTGGTGTAGGCGATGGCCTCAGGATGGAAGCGGTCGAGCGCGCCGTGGCGGACCAGCAGCTGTGCGATCGCGCATTCGGCCGCGCGGGTAGCACCGTCGGCCACCTTGAGGGCGATGCCCAGCCGCTGTTCGGGCAGGATCGCGACAAAGAACCCTTCGGCCCCCGTCTTGATCGCCACCTTGTGGGTCATGGCGCGCATCAGCCGCGTGCAGGCGCGCCCTTCGCCCGCGACAAGTTCGGGGTGGGTCGCCATGGCGCGGGTGAGGTTGTGGGCGGCACTGCCGTCGCCAGCGCTGGCAAAGCGGGCCATGGCGCGGGCCATGCCGTGCAGGGTGCAGGCAAAATTGGGGGCGGAACAGCCATCGATGCCGAAGCCAGGTGAGGTTTCATCGGTCATCCGCTCGAACGCCTCGAGGCAGGCGCGCTGGACCGGGTGATCGGGGTCAACATAATCCAGACCGGCGTCGAGATGTCTGGCCAGCGTCAGGAACCCGGTATGCTTGCCCGAGCAGTTGTTGTGGATGCGGCAGACGCTGCCGCCGTCGCGGATCAGGGCATCATGCACATCCCTGTCGCGGGGCATTTGCGGGCCGCAGCGGAAATCATCGTCGGACCGGTCGATGGCGGCGAGCCAGTCTGCGACCGGGTCGAGGTGGATGCGGGCGGCAATGTGCGACGCGCAGGCGAGCGCGAGGTGGGTGGACTTCAGGCCATGCGCATTGGCCGCCCCGCTTTCTATCAGAGGCAGCGCCTGGATCATCTTGGCCGAGGATCGCGGCAGGATCACGGCGCCCGGATCGCCCCACGCCGCAACGATGTCGCCGCTTGCGTCGCAGACAACCGCATGGCCCGCGTGCACGCTTTCCAGAAAGGGCCCGCGCCAGATTTCGGCGAGGGGCGCGGCGGAACCTGCGGCATGGGGCATGTTTTTCCTCACATCTTGGCGAAAAGCTGCCAAATCATCTTTCCAGCGTCGCGCGTTTCACGTTAATGTGCCACTTGTCGAGAAGAAATACCGCTGCGGCAACAGATTGCGCATCAACGACGTGATCATGGCAGCGGATCGAAATTGAGGTTTGGACAGCTTGGAGGCTGTGACGATGGGATTTTATGGAAATCTGGCCAAGGTCGTTGGCGCTTTGTCGCTGATTGCCGGCAGTGCGGTGGCGCAAGAGGCGACCAGCACGAACCGGGTGGCGGCCAAGACGGATTGGAGCGTTTTTGTCGAAGACAACCCGACCGAATGCTGGGGTGTGGCAACGCCCAAGGAAACGGTAAACACCCGGGACGGGCGCGTTGTTGCGGTCACGCGGGGCCAGACCCTGCTGATGGTGTTTTACCGGCCCAGCGCAGGGGCCAAGGGGCAGGTCGCCTTTACCGGCGGCTATCCGTTCCAGTCGGGGTCGACCGTGAACATGAATATCAGCGGCAATGAGTTCGAGCTGTTCACCGACGGCGAATGGGCCTGGCCCGCCACCGTTGCGGATGACTCCAAGATCGTGACCGCGATGAAACGGGGCGCGGACGCGATTGTGACCGGCGTGTCGAGCCGGGGGACACAGACCAAGGACACGTTCTCGCTGCTGGGGTTCACCGCGGCGGTTGAGGATGCCGAGGGCCGCTGCGGCGGGTAACGCGCCGCACAACGCAAGTCACATGACCGCGAGGGGCTGTGCAGGGATGCACGGCCCTGTTTGCGTTTCGGGCAGATTGGAACCTTTCGGTTCCGTAATACATGTCCTGGTGTCAACCGCATATAGGAGACCCCGAGATGGTCACGACCACCGTACATGATCTGGACAGCGCCCCCGATGCGTCCAAACCGCTGCTGGAAAATTCGATCAAGGCCTTTGGCCGACTGCCGAGCCTGCATGGCGTGATGGCGGCGAGCCCGGGCCTGCTGGAAGGCTATCAGCACCTGCACCGCCTCGCGATCAAAGGCACCGCATTCACCCCCGAAGAGCGCACCGTTGTCTGGATGACGGTCAATGTCGCCAATGCGTGCCATTACTGTGTGCCCGCCCACACCGGCATCGCCAAGCGCGAAAAGATCGACGATGACATCGTGAATGCCCTGCGGGACGAAACCCCGTTGCCAGCCAGGCTGGAAGCACAGCGCACCTTTACGCTGGTGGTGCGCGAGACGCACGGGCGTCCCGATCAGGCGGCGCTGGATGCGTTCTTTGCCGCTGGGTTCGATGAGCGGGCCATTCTGGATGTGATCCTGATCGTGGCGCAAAAGGTGATGTCGAATTTCACCAACGCGATCTTTGACACGCCGACCGACGCGGCCTTTGCTCCGTTTGCTTGGGAACCCAAGGCCGTCGCGGCGGAATAGGCGCCTGACTGGGGGCCAGCCCCCAGACCCCCGTGGTATTTCCGGTCAGAAGAAGCGCAGGGAATCTCTTTTGATTGCCTGCGCTTTTCTTATATAGGAGCGCATCACCCGTTCATGACTGGATACCGGTATGGCTGACGCGCCGATCACGCAGGATGTTTTGACGATCCCCCGGAAACTGCCGGAGGGGCCTGTGAACCTGGTGGGGATGACCCGCCCGCAGATGCGGGAGGCGTTGATTGCGCATGGCACGCCGGAAAAGCAGGCCAAGATGCGGGTCGGGCAGATCTGGCAGTGGATCTACCAGTGGGGCGTGCGCGATTTTGCGGCGATGACCAACCTGTCGAAGGTGTACCGTGCGCAACTGGCCGAGGCGTTCGTGATCGAGATCCCCGAGGTGGTGTCGAAGCAGGTGAGCGTTGACGGCACGCGCAAGTGGCTCGTGCGGATTGCCGGGGGCCATGAAGTCGAGGTTGTCTACATCCCCGAGGAGGATCGCGGGACGCTGTGCGTGTCGTCCCAGGTCGGGTGCACGCTGACCTGTTCGTTCTGCCACACAGGCACGCAGAAGCTGGTGCGCAATCTGACGGCAGCGGAGATCGTCGGGCAGGTGATGATGGCGCGCGACGATCTGGAGGAGCGGCCGGCGCCCGGCGCACCCAAGGACGAGACGCGGCTCCTGTCCAATATCGTGCTGATGGGGATGGGCGAGCCGCTGTATAATTTTGAGAACGTGCGCGATGCGATGAAGATCTGCATGGACGAAGAGGGTATCCAGCTGTCGCGCCGCCGGATCACCCTGTCGACCAGCGGTGTCGTGCCCGAGATCGCGCGGACGGCGGACGAGATCGGCTGTCAGCTGGCGGTGTCGTTCCACGCCACCACCGATGCGGTGCGCGACACGTTGGTCCCCATCAACAAGCGGTGGAACATCGAAACGCTGCTGGCCGCGCTGCGCGCATATCCCAAGGGGCGCAATTCCGAGCGGATCACGTTTGAATACGTGATGCTGCACGGGGTCAACGACAGCGACGAGGATGCGCACAGGCTGGTGGCGCTGCTGGAGGGCATTCCGGCCAAGGTGAACCTGATCCCGTTCAACGAATGGCCCGGTGCACCGTACACGCGGTCGTCCAACAACCGCATCCGCGCCTTTGCCAACATCATCTACCAGGCGGGCTATGCCAGCCCCATTCGCACCCCGCGCGGTGAGGATATTCTGGCCGCCTGCGGGCAGTTGAAATCGGCCACCGAACGGGCGCGCAAGAGCCGCAAGGAAATCGCGGCGGAGGCGGGGCTGACCTCGTAATGCGTTGTCCTGCGGCTGCTGCAAGTGGTCTGGGCACCGCATGCCACGCTTGCGCCATGCGCTGACGGGACTGCCGTCAGGCCCGAACGGTGCGGTGCTCGACAGGCAAGGCGCGCGTTGTCTGCGCATACGACCCAACTGGTCGAGCTCACGACACGTGTTGATGCCTGTGGCGATGGACAAAGGCTGCGGTTTCGCCTTTTGCGGGTATTGTTCCCGAAATGGTCACAATGTTTTCCCGTTTGCGCACCAATCCCGCCGCGGTGCGCTTGCACGGTCCGGCAAGGGAAACGGAAAACGGAGCGACAGCAAATGTCGATCATCGTGAATCAGGACCGCTTTGTGGCGGCGCAAGTGCTGGAGATTGTCAGCCGGGAACGCAAGCTGGCGCTGTCGCGCCGCGAGTGGAAGCACCGTCTGGCCGGCATGGGCTATGGCATTCGGGAGACGGAGGCGGGCGATATGGTGGAAACGCTGCCGCACCGCATTCCGGTCTGCCCGTTGCCTGCGGAACTCGCGGCCTAGGGTCCAGACCCTAGAACCGGCGCAGCACCGACCGGCCCAGCAGAACGCCGGCGCCAAGGGCGATGCCCACGGCCAGCACAGGGTTCTTGCGGACGGCCTCTTGCCCGGCCTCGTAGGCGTCTGACGCCTGTTGCCCGGCTTTGGCCCGGTAGGCGTCAGCGCGTGCGCGCGCCTCTTCGGAAACGGAGTGTGCGGTCTGTCTGGCGTCGCTTGCCTTTTCGCCCGCCCGTTCGGCCATCATGGCAGCAAGCCGCGCGATATCGGCGCGGATCACATCCAGCTGTTCGGCCAGCGTTTCAGCCTGCGTATTGTTCGTCGTCTGTGTCATCTGTGACACCTCCTGAGCAGTCCGGCCCGCACCCGGTAACTGAGATAGGCGAAAACGGCGGTCTTTTCAACGCCCTGGCACAACCCCGCGCTTGGTTGTGTCGCCCCAGCCATCGATTTCGGCCACCGCCTCTTCTGCGGTTTCGACAAAGCGGAACAGGGACAGATCGTCGGCAGAGATGGTGCCAGCCTCTGACAGGGCGTCCCAGTTGATGATGCTTTCCCAAAAGCTGCGGCCAAACAGCAGGAAGGGCACACGCTCCATCCGGCCGGTCTGGATCAGGGTCAGCGACTCAAACAGCTCGTCCAGCGTGCCAAAGCCGCCGGGGAACACACAGATTGCCCGCGCCCGCATCAGAAAATGCATCTTGCGGATCGCGAAATAGTGGAAGTTGAAGCACAGGTCGGGCGTCACGTAGTGGTTCGGCGCCTGTTCGAAGGGCAGCACGATGTTGAGCCCGATGGAATGCCCGCCGGCATCGACGGCACCACGGTTGCCTGCCTCCATCACGCCGGGCCCACCGCCGGTGACGACCACGTTTTCGCGGCCCCCCGATGCAATCGACTTTTCCGTCATCAGCCGGGCAAAGCTGCGCGCCTCATCGTAGAACCGACTGAGGTCGGCAAGCGTCGGGGTGCGGGCCGACGCCTTGTCGACCGGATCGGGGATGCGTGCGCCGCCGAACAGGACGATGGTCGATTCAATCCCGGCCTCGTTCATCAGCATCTCGGGCTTGAGCAGTTCCAGTTGCAGCCGTACGGGGCGCAATTCGTCGCGGCACAGGAATTCCTCGTCTGCGAAAGCGAGGCCATAGGCCGGTGACCGCGTCTGTGGCGTGTCCGGCACACCCTCTGCGGCCTTGCGATCGGTATAAGCGTCGCGAAACGGGCTGTGGCGGTCATCTTTCATCACTTACTCCAGATTTACGGTCCGTTATTGACGTGTCGCTATCGTCGCCCCGTTGTCAGAGGGCCGGAGGCCGAATTTCATGCATCTCTATCATCTTGTTTACTTTTCGAAACGCAAATCGATTACCGAGGATGAGTTTGCTTCTATTCTCAGGACATCCCGACGAAACAATGACGCGCTTGGTATTACCGGGGCGTTGTTCATGAGCGATGAATATTTCTTTCAGGTGCTCGAAGGGCCGCGCACGGCCTTATCGTCCCTGTTTGGCCTGATCATGAACGATGACCGGCACGAGGACGTCGTGCTTACACTGTTTGACGCGGTGGATCGACGCACCTTCGGGGAATGGAGCATGGCGGAATTGCCGTCGCAGGACCCCAAGATGCAGGCGTTGTTCGAGTATTACGCAAGCCAGGCCGATGGACCGGCCGAGCTGAGTGGTGGCGCGATCTGGGATATGGTGGAGGCGATGGCCGATGCGGTCATGCAGCAGGGAACGTCACAAAAGCTGATGTGATGGCGTGACCTTGTCCCCTCCGGCGGCTATGAGAGGCCGAATCCAATTCCGGGGGAGCCACTTACATGTCCAACGCACAGCTAGAGACCGCCATCGAAGCCGCCTGGGAGGCGCGCGACACCATCACGCCAGCCACAACCGGTGAGCAGCGCGAGGCGATCGAAGATACGTTGGCCGCGCTGGACAGCGGGTCGCTGCGCGTCGCCGAACGGCAGGGCAGCGGCGACTGGCACGTGAATCAGTGGGCGAAAAAGGCCGTTCTGCTGGGGTTCCGGATCAAGGACATGGAACAGCATGACGGCGGCCCGCAGGCCGGTGGCTGGTGGGACAAGGTCGACAGCAAGTTCAAAGGCTGGGGCGACAACCAGTGGAAGGCCGCCGGGTTCCGTGCGGTGCCGAACTGTGTTGTGCGCAAGTCGGCGTTCATCGCGCCGGGCGTGGTGCTGATGCCGTCCTTCGTGAACCTGGGCGCCTATGTGGACGAGGGCACGATGGTGGACACCTGGGCGACCGTCGGGTCGTGCGCGCAGATCGGGAAAAACGTCCATCTGTCGGGCGGTGTGGGTATCGGCGGCGTGCTGGAACCGATGCAGGCAGGCCCGACGATCATCGAGGACAACTGTTTCATCGGGGCGCGGTCCGAGGTGGTCGAGGGCTGCATCGTCCGCGAAGGGTCCGTGCTGGGCATGGGCGTGTTCATCGGCCAGTCGACCAAGATCGTGGACCGCGACAGCGGTGAGGTCATGTATGGCGAGGTGCCGCCCTATTCGGTGGTGGTGGCCGGGTCGATGCCGTCGAAGAACGGCATCAACCTCTACTGCGCGGTGATCGTGAAGCGGGTGGACGAACGGACACGGTCCAAGACGGGTATCAACGAGTTGCTCAGGGACTGAGCCGTGATGGGCAGATTGCCCATCCTACGCGATTGATCAGGATTTGGCTGGTTTGTCTCCGACGGGGCCACCGGCCTTTTTCCATCCCGAGAACCCATCCTCGATATGGCTGACATTGGGCAGGCCCATGTCCTGTGCCGTTTGCGCCGACAAGGCGGACCGCCAGCCGGAGGCGCAGTAGAAGACGATCCGCTTGCCGGTCTGGAATTGCGGTTTGGCATAGGGGCTTTCCGGGTCGATCCAGAATTCGAGCATCCCGCGCGGGCAGTGGAAGGCCCCGGGGATCATCCCGTCCCGCTCCAACTCACGCGGGTCGCGCAGGTCGACAAAGGTGACGCCCTCCTGCCCGTGTAGGTCCAGCAGTGCTGCGGCGGGTGCATGATCCACGGCAGCGTTGGCCTCGGCCACCATATCCTTGATGCGTTTCATCTCATTCTCCCAGTGCGAACGCGACCATCGTAGCCCGATGCTTGCCAAGGGGCACGGGGCAAGTTACGGCGACGCCATGAGCAAGGACAAGAAACCCTCGCGCCAACAGGTCTACACCCTGTTGGTCCAGATCGGCCGCAAGGATGGCGACGGCCTGCCGGACAAGGCGACCGGGGCGGCGCTGATGTGCTTTGCGTCCGGCGTGGATGAGGCGGAGGCGGTGCGCGAGACGGTCGCAATCCTGAAACAGGCGGACACGGCGCCGCTGGATGTCACCGGCTACGGCACGCTGGACGAGCGTCTGGCCGAAGGGCACGAGATCGACGACGAGGAACGTGGGCTGATGCAGCGCGCGCTGGACGAAAACGCCGTCATCGTCGCGCAGGTGACGCCGTTTTTCGACTAGGTCTTTGCCTCAGGCCGCGCGCTGTTCGATCAGCGTGATCGCCTCGAACGACCGCAGCACCTGATGCACCGGCGCGCCATGTTCCGGCAGTTCCCGGTCCGGCACCCCGGCCAGAACGCTGGCGGCATGCAGCGCCGGTTTTCGGCGTATTCGCCCGATATAGAGACTTTCCAGTGCGGTTCCGGCGGCCAGCAGCGCCTCGTGTCGGGGCAGGACGACCTGCACGTACTCGGCCACCGATTGCGGCGGGCGCCAGCTTGCTGCGTAGCCGTTCACCAGATGGCGGGCGGGCACCAGCACCGCCTCTTGCCCAAAGATGTATTCAACCTCGGACCCGCGCACCAC
>ERZ1740072.1001-NODE-1001-length-11102-cov-383.811442_pt1 | contig 11102 bp, 9 predicted proteins | sample MGYA00581733_ERZ1740072 | MGnify/ENA primary metagenome ERZ1740072 (study PRJEB43018, sample SAMN04849741) | marine metagenome | isolation source: floating plastic debris | place: Pacific Ocean | collected 2008-08-30 | study: EMG produced TPA metagenomics...
CAATCATACCTAATATTTTCTCTTTTTATAGGGAAATACTCTGTACCACAAGGACGATCCAAAGAAGCGGCCAATAAGTCTCACTGCACAAAGACAGCTGGGACTAGGATGTAAGTATAAATATTTTGTTCTCTAATTTCCAAATTAATAAAAATAGATTAAATTGAGGTGCAAAACTAACTGTAATTTTGAGGAGTTATTGTTACTACAAAATGAAAACAATGTGTTCACAACCCAATCCGATTTTTAGCCAGCCTATGCTTTCCATATACTATTTATCAAGTCAAATCCATGCTCACAGTAGATATTAAAACCTGCTTTGGCTATTAACTATCATTAATTAACATATTTATAATATTCTTTGTTCATTGTAGTTCTAATGGAGAAGAAGTCATGGAATGCTGACCTGGGATCATTTTATGGTCCTCCCATCGGCTACAACGTTGTTCTAGCCAAAGGGAGTCATCTCGGATCGGTCATTCTGGCCGTTGAGGAAAAGATGTCTGAGGCAACTGGGAAGGAAATCAGACCAAGAGCTGGCAGAGAGTACTTCTATTTCAGGATAAGAGGCAACGAAAAGGAAACCGATACAGTGTAAGTTAAAACCTATTGTTTCTTGTCATATTGTGGTTAACTCTTTTAACTCTGAATCTACTTGAATGAATTGAAAATTTCAAGGACAATTCCATTGGTCACCTGATAATGTATCCTAAGGGTAAAATAATAATCATACTTGAGGACTTGAGACACTTGGCACAATGTATTTGATATTATCATTGTTAGACAAATGTTAATTATTGTCCACAATTAATATTTATAGATTGATGGAGGATGATCATTTAGTCAGCCTGGATCAGGCGAAACAGTTGTCCGAAACAGCCAACAAAACGCAGTCACATTTATCTCTGGCCATGCAGCTGGACTTTGTCAACATCTATGGGAAGCCCATGCTGCAGCCAACAATCAACATGATCCGCTATGACGGATCACTCGTAAGTGGTTCAAGCAAAAAGGCAAATCCGGCTAAAGCCTTCAATTTCTTCTCTCAATAAATAGTTTTATTTTCATCTTGAGCTGTATTTTGTTGCACAATGTATTTTTGTGATATCTGTCATCAATCATTTTCCAGAGGTTTTAATTTGCGTAGACATAAAAACACTGTACATCCAGCAGGAACTATAAGTGGGTTTCAATGCATTCAATGTAATAAATGTTTCACTACTAAGTACTCTTTGACCAGACATTTGAAAACTTGTAAGGTTACCATACAACCCTCTAATAGTGCATGCACCCAAACAGGTGGTATGAGAGCTCAAGCTTCTCATAATCATGAAAATAATGAAGAAGATGTGAATGTACCTCAGATAAGTAACCGTTCGCTCAAAATAACTCTAAAAAAGAATTGGTCAGCCATCAAAACATACTTCAAATGTAGAAAGGTTCAAGATATTTTTAATTTCCGCCTAATAAATCAAAAGAGTGACATCAAAAAGGTTTTGACAAACATTTGGATGAACAAACTTCAAAATCAAGTCAAAATGAACTGTAGCTTAGGTTTTGTACTACAACATAGAATCACACAAGAGTTAAGATACTTTCACTCCTCAATCAACAATACCCAAATATTCAACTCACCTGTACGAATCAAGTCAATCAGTGACCTATTATCAAGTCTTGATGAAATTCTGGAATTAGATCTGTTTGAAAAGGCAAAGTTATCTAGACCTGATAGTTCATGGGGTGTTTTGCAAGTCACAAATATCTCGTTTTATCTCAGCAAAACTGATTTTCCAAAAATTGGTGCCCCCTGCAATATTCCACACTATATAAGGAAACTGAAATGTGTCCACACTGTCATTAGTAGTAGAGGTAAACCTTTCAATGACAACCTGTGTTTCTTTAGATGTCTCTACTTGAAATTAGTCTGTAAGCACTCAAAAAAATGTAGATGTATTCGTAAAAGTAATCCTATGACCTACCAACTTTTAAATAAGTATGCCACAGCAATCAACGCCGACACAAATCCAGATACTTTTACAGGAGTCACTCTTCATGACATTCCACTGCTTGAAAAGATTTTTGATATACGCGTTACTGTTTACACTCTTGATAAAGTTTCTAAAGCTACAATAGTACATCAATCATTTAGTAAGTCAAAAGTTCACCTGGACTTGTGTTTAGTCAATAATCATTTTTGTTATATCTCAGATGTTTCTCAATTCACTAAGTGTTTTTGTTGTCAAACTTGTTCACAAGCTTTCAGAACCAAATACAACCTACTCAGACACAAAACCTCATGTGCTAAATCACAATCTAAGTTGAAGTTTGGGAATGGAATTTTCCATCCTCCCAAAAACATATTTGAGAAGATTGAATCAATGACAGGACTCATTGTTCCAAATGAGTATAGATTTTACCCGTACAGAGCTACATTTGATATTGAGTCTTACTTACCTAAATCTAGTGATGAAAATACACCCAAACTATCATTCAACACTGACCACATTCTTATGTCAATATCTATCTGTTCAAACATACCTGAATATGACACACCCTTTTGTATGATTAGCAAAGGTGATACAAATGAGTTAGTTGAGAAATTTGTTGTATACTTAAATCATTTGAGTAAGGTTGCTTCCACTATTCTGCTTGCAAAAGTTGAACCATTTCTTTCTCAACTTAGAAAGATTAGAGATGACAGATCTTCTGCAGAAGCAAAGTTCAAAGATAAGCCTTGGTCAAACAAACATGTATATGACAGTAAGGGATGGGATAATATTATAGACCAGGTGATAGCATATTTTCAAGAGTTACCTGTGATAAGTTTCAATGGACAGCGTTATGATATAAATGTGATAAGAGCGCCTCTGATACGCCATCTGTCAAAACATGATGAAATTCTGTTTGCAATTAAACGGAACAATACCATGAAGTGTATCAAAACTAAACTCCTGAAATTCCTTGACATCACAAATTACATTGCACCTGGGTTTAGTTATTCTGCATTCATCAAGGCTTATGACTGTAAGATGGAAAAGGCTGTCTTTCCCTATGAGTACTTTGATTCACTCCAAAAACTTTCTGAAACTCAACTACCACCCCATAGTGCTTTTTACTCAACTCTACGTCAAGAAAACATTTCTATAGAAGACTATGAAAATTGTTGTCAGGTGTGGAAGCAGAATAATATGAAGACATTACGAGACTATTTGATCTATTATAACAATTTAGATGTACTACCATTCTTAGAAGCTATAGAAAAGCAACATTCTATCTACCGTGACAAAGGCATTGACATGTTTAAAGATGGCGTAAGTGTTCCAGGACTAGCTAATAAATGGTTGTTTAAAGAGTCAGATACCAACACCTTTTCAATACCGCTAATCACCAAAAGAAATTCTGACTTGCATCAAACCATTAGAGACAATCTTGTAGGTGGACCCTCACTAGTTTTCCATAGATTTCATGAAAAGGATAATACCTATATCAAACAAGCAATATATGGATCTGAAGCTTTAAAGTGTGAGCGTATTTTAGGTTATGATGCTAATGCTCTTTATCTCCACTCAGCAATGCAGGATCTTCCTACTGGCACCATGGTGCGCAGAAGAAAAGAAAACGATTTCCGACCACTGTTTATTGATTATTTTGGTCGAATGGCTTATGAATGGTTAGAATACATGTCCATAAGAAGTAAAATTCAGATCAGTCACAAATACAATCATGGAGAGATTTTTCTAGGTCAGCATAACCTACCTGTTGATGGTTTTCATAAGGAGTCTAATACTGTTTTCCAATTTCATGGATGTGTTTTTCACGGATGTCAAAAATCTGATTGTTCAAAAACTAAAGGATATTCAATCAACCCCATAAATGGTAAAAATTACTCTGAACTTTATCAAGACACAAAAGAAAAAGAAGATTATTTCAGATGTCTAGGATATAACGTGTTATCGATATTTGAATGTGAATGGGAATTTGTGAAGAGTAACTCCGAAAGTGTTGGTAAATTTGTAGAGACACTAAACAAAAGAGAAATGATTGAGAGAAAATCAATGACAGAAAAAGAAATAATAGAAGCTATTAGAAATGACAAGTTCTTTGGATTTGTAGAATGTGACATAGCAGTTCCGACTCATTTAATGTCAAAGTTTCATGAAATGCCACCCATATTCAAAAATGTGAATATTTCTAGAGACAACTTATCACAACATATGCGATGCTTTGCAGAAGAAAATGGAATGTTAAAAACACCCCAAAGGTCTCTGATTGGTAGCATGTTTGGTAAAAAGATTTTGCTTCTGACATCTTTGTTGCAGTGGTATATCAAGCATGGTCTAGAAATCTCAAAGATTTATCAAATCGTTCAGTTTAAAAGGTCAAAGTGTTTTCTAAGATTTGGGGAGGAAGTTTGTGATGCAAGAAGAGAGGGTGATGTGGATCCTTCCAAAAAAATCATTGGAGAAACATCAAAGTTATCTGGTAATGTTATATATGGTGTGACAATTACAAACAAGGAAAAATTCACAAATCTGAAATTTACATCATCCCCAAAAAAAGCATCACAGTATGTCAATAGCAATAGGTTTATTGGAATAGAGGAATTAGCTGATGATGTTTTCGAAATCCAACTGGCTAAGACTAAAATAGATGTGAATACCCCTATCTCAGTTGGATTTGCTATTTTGCAATATGCCAAACTGAGGATGCTACAGTTCAAATATGACTTGATGGACAAATATTTTGATGACAGATCATTTCAGTATGTGACGATGGACACTGATTCAGCTTACTTTGCAACCTCTGGTCCTTTAGAGCAAATATTGAAACCTGAGCTTAAACAATCATTTTATAATGAGTATGATCAATGGTTTGTGCCTCCATTTTGTGCGCAACACAAATCATTATTCATCCATCATAAAGTAACTGGATCTGAATGGAAAATGAATGAATGTTGTAAAAAAGCATACAGTTATCACAAAAGAACACCTGGATTATTTAAAGAAGAGTATGTGGGTACTGGAATTGTAGCTCTGAATGCAAAAACCTATCATTGTTATAGTGAAATTTCATCAAAAACATCTACCAAGGGTATTATGAAAAGATTAAACAACTATCAGAAAACTCAATTCTTGAATACATTACAATCAAAGGTACCAACCTATGGAACAAATAGAGGGATAATGCGTAGGAATCAAAAAATGGTGACCTATTCTCAGGTTAGATCTGGTTTGAATTATTTTTATGCAAAGCGTAAAGTACATTCTGATGGTGTTACCACTTCACCTATTGATCTATAAATGTTTGACCATACATGTGTATTCTACTATTATAATGGTTTATTTTAACAAAGTGTTTATTATCATTTTAGGTTGAGGTATTATATTATTATATTTATTTTGGAAATCATGTTAGATGATGGTTATGATTTTCTCTACTTATTATAAATAAAATTAAAATAAAAAAAAAAAAAAAAAAAAAATTCAGTTTTGATAATTTTGTAAGAATGTGGTATCTAAGACTTTTAAACTAGCTTTCAGCTGATTACTAAACTTATTGTTGATCACCATGTTTATTATTGTGTCACGTTCACTTACTGACTCACACAAAAACATACTTGACATGATTTCATTAAAGGTATAATTTCTAGCTCTTAAAAGAAGAAATATAAGACAGTATTGACCACAAACTGTAGAAAATCCTTGCAGTAAATAAGATGAATAGATAATGTCTTGATCAAGGTGTTTTAATGTTTTTACAATATAATCGTTTGGTTTAAATCCATAGGAGTCAAAATACTCGGCTTTTCCATGTAGAGGAATGTATACAGCCACCCAATGACTGCCAGCTTCCCAACAAGGATCTAAATTGATTATTGTCATTGATGGTTTTCGTATTGAATCCGAATCAAAGTGATCAATCGGTTTGACTGCTGGATTCAGTAACGCGGTTGCCTCATCCTGAATCAGAATGCTAGTCAATTCATCGGTGTTCATGATGTTGAAGCCAGTTCAACAGTGCGCATTTTATCAATTCTGATCATATCGTCATACTCATAATAGACCATCACACTGATTGTCTTTTCCAAGGGTGTTGCAAATGTAAACTCGGCTATCGTGTCACTGTTGCGTAGAAGATGAGTTCCTTCTCCGTGGCACCAATCTGAGGTCAAGTCAAATGCATACAAGCAAAGACTGTTCTTGAATATCTCAGGTGTAACAGCATTACCTGTGTCTGTTAGCGACTTTCCACACACTGACATCAAGTTCATGTATGCGCGTATATAGATATCATTTTCATAGTCAAGTTGGAGTGGTTTTTTCAGCACATAACTTCCGTTCACCATGACATTGATGGAGGAAAGACCAAAATTTTCAAATTTGAATGGTGAGTGATCATATGATCCATTTTTAGCTGTGTGATCAACTAAACCAATTATGATGATCTTTGCTTCCTGCTTATTATTTATGAGGGTTATGTTTTGATTCTGTCTGCCTGGAGATATGGTAAAGAATTGAACATCTGTCCTGTTGATGGTGTATTTGGCTTTTTTACCATCATCTAACATTTTTGCATGAGATGCTGCAATACTAGGATGTATTTGAAGTCGACGCACAAGTAGTGATGCCTTGACAATGTCAATCTTGTACTCATCAGTGAGTTCTTTTTCCACATTTTGTAGAATGGTACGAGCATTATTAAACTCAATTTCAATCCTAATGTTCAATCCTGGAATAAGATATTGTCCTTGGGAAAAGAGTGGTGTGATGGGTCGACCAACCATGTCAATTGTTTTACTTCCTTTCAGAGCAGCTGCTCTGGCCTTCATCTTTTGTGTCTGTGGACCAGAAAAGTTTGCAGAATGTTCTTCCTCCATTCCATCCGCTAACCACTTTGCTGTCATAAGGTGAGACTCTTTTGCCTCATTTCCATGGTTTAATATTGTTGACAAATAGGCTTTATAGGAATAGTTAGGATTACTTTCGATCTCCTTTTGATTCATATAAACTTTAATATTTGAGATCATACTATGTAGAAGATTGGTGACATGGGTTATCTTCACATCTGTTCCAGTATCTGTAAGTTTAGTACCATCCTGCTTTTGGATTTTGCATTGTAAATGTAGAAGAGTATTGTGGAGATCAACATAAAATGTTGAGTTGCCTGTTATTTCGAATGTTAATGGCGCCAACCCAGACGGATGAATTTCTGGGGGTAGTTCAAAGACTTCTCCTTCCCGTACACTTGTTTTAGATAAACCTGGCTTAAATATGTCAAGTTCACTCATGAGACTTTCTTGAGATGACTTGTCAATGAGTTTAAATGGAGATGTCATGATACAGCGTGAGTGTTAGCACTGGTAATTTATTTAAAAATGTCACTGGTGATGTTACGTCTTCTCCTTTTAACTGACTTCCCCTTAAACTGCGTGGGTTTTTTTCTTTTGACTCCTCCTCTTTTAGTTCCAGTAAGGTTTGAAGTAAGAGTCGATAACAATTCCTGTCCACCCCTAGACAAGTTATCTAGCGCTGTGTTTTTAACATTTTTTCCATCTATTACATCAGTCACAATATTAGCCCCTGTCTTAACCAATTGTTTCCCAGCTGTCTTTGCCACATTTTTTAAAACTGGAACAATTCCTTGAAACATTTTAGAGAATATCCCCCCCAATCCATAACCTCTTTGTCGAGTTGCGCCTCTGAACACAGGTAGATTACCACCAGTTTGATATTGATAATAGTGTTTTAACACATGTGATGGTGTGTCAAAGTCATATATAACCGACATTATTGAATCTGTTTGAAGTGAAGTGTCACCACAACTTTACCATTCTCAAATGGTATAATTTGTCCATCATCACGCCTTATATTGATTTCTATAGTGTCTACGTTTGTTTTTACAGCTTGAACATATTCTACATTTTGAAATGTCACCCATTTGTGACTAGTCTTTGATATTCTAGGTTCAGCAGGTACAACTTTTAGCAAGGGCAACATGTCATCACCAACAAGACGTTTTTGGACTATGTCAGAGTATACGTATAGTGCAGTAGCACCATCATTAACATCAGCAGGATATGGAGCCAAACTGCCTCCTCGGGAATAGTACTTGTTACTTTCAAATCCTAATCTAGCTGCAAGATTGGCAGAAAAAGATACTTCGAATGATCCGAATATGGCCAGTAATACTTTATTTGAATACTTGTCATATTGTGTTTGAAACTTTCCATCCGTCACTCCACTATTATTTCTTGACAGAATGTCATGCATTACAGAAAGTAACTCGGGAACATCTGAATAGAATCCAGGCTCAATTGCATAATCAACAGGTGCTTCATCCTCGTTCCACTTTATGTAAATATATCCTGTGTCTTTAAGATTGGGCCATCTGCTGGGATAGGTTATTTCCGTCAGCCCAACTGACCATTCCCCCTCTGTTGATGGAAGTTTAGGTATTTGAACCTTATATGTATGTAGCTTGTTATTGGGAAACACCTTATATGATGCATTGGATGGAAGCACTACATAAAACGAATTTGCCATTTCACTCCTGTTTTCATAAGCAACTGATTTTATTGACATGAATCATACAGTTAAATATAAAAATTGGTTAAAAAAAAAAAAAAATCGGACATTTTAAAATGACATAAATCAGGATAATTGAGACTTATTGATCCATTCATTGAATTTTTGGGGATATCCCTTATATTTGACATAATATTGGGTGTTTCCTTTGTACTTTCGTGTTTTCAAAATTGTATCAATGACAAATTTTTTAGGCAGAGCAACTTTCTGCAATTCTTGGTGATAATAAGTTCCAATTATCTGCTCATTCATCTGATCCCTCAAACTGTAAGTTATTGGTGATGTATTGTTGACTTTATCAACCATAAAAATTTCTGTTGACCAGTTTTTATCATATCCTTTGCTGAAAACATGTTTGAACTTGCTTATTCTAACATGATCATTCACCTTTAATTTTGAGTTATATTTACTCCTCTGTGTATCACCATAGAGATTCAGCCATACTTCCTCTGAATTTGTTGAATCTACATCAATCGGTTTCCTTTGTGTGCTTGTATGAACTGAATTGTTGTAAGAACTGGTGAGATCACCCAGAACATTGATCCATCTCCTTGACCCAAATTTGGTAAAGTACCGATGCAATCTGCTTTGAATGGTTCTGTTGAACCGCTCAACAATTGATGCTTTGATATCATCATTTTCAGTTGAAAAGTGGTTTATCTTCATCTTGACAAGTAATGACTTGACATGAGCATTGTAAAACTCCTTTCCTTTGTCAGTTTGTAAGGTATGGTAAGTATTTCCCAGTAGAATTTTTTTGAGGGCTTTTGCAACGTTGGTTCCAGTTTTACTTTTTATTCCAGCTGTCCATGCAAATTTAGAGAATACATCAATCACGGTGAGAATGAATGTATGTCCATCATTTTCAGATTTGAATTTTTGCATGTCTATGAGGTCAGCTTGTAACTGTTGTCCCTCACCACCAACTATGGTAGGTCGTCTGGGAAAACGCTTCCTTGCTGATTTGTGAAGAGTATAGGCATCCTGTGACTGCAACCAATTTGTAACATTTTCTTTCGAAACGTTTTTAAATTTCTTTGAATGTTCTACAAGCTTTGACTTGCCTCCGTATGAGGCAGGATTTCGGGGGTTGAAATAACCTTCTTTTAAGATCCTGTCAATAGGACTATTTTTCTTTGCTACACTCCTGCCCATCGACCTAGAATTATAGAAGCAATATGATTCTTCGCAGGTGATTTGCCAAAACCGCCTGTCTGTTTTTTAGCAGTTTTTTTAGGTGTAAGTCCAGAACTCAGTCGTTCAATTGATCTTTGAATTTTTGATGTTTTCCTTTTGACAATTGTACTTGAACTTTTGTCTACAGGTTTTGGTGCTCGAATATCATTTCTCCGTACGTAAGCCAATCTCGTAACTGGGTATCCCTCCTGTCTTAGTAGAGACACAAACTCATTGATGTCAGTTTTCCCATCGAGTGGTTTTCGAAAGCGTACAACACTCTCCAAAAGTTTGTTGTAATCTGAGTCAAACATCTTTTTACCTTTATATTTGAGACTTCCATTCTGATCAATCTCAAAGTTCTTATGTTTTTTGATATAGGATGTAAGGTGGGAGGCGTTCGGTCTATAGGAAGCGGGTATACCGCTTAGATTAACATTTGCTGCAGATTGATCCAAGACATTGGTGTGTTTAGCTTGAGTCTGACTCAACTCTGAATCTGCGGATAATATATCATCTTTTTTCTTGGTACCCAAAATTGCATCACGTTTTGGCACTTCAAGAGCATTTTTGAAATTTCTGAGGTAACTATCCAAGTTTGTACTATATTCTTCGATCTTTTCTTGGTCTGACTTCATATTGTCATTCAAAATAGATGTCATCTTACTATCTATCTCTTTCACAGCTTTAATATTAGGATGAGTCAAGATATCATTATTAGTAGCAGCCTCATTTTTTATCAGCAACTGTTCATACTTTTCAGGATCAATGAGAAAATACTTCTTGAAAGTTGTCATGATTATTACAACCCTCCTAAAAGCATCTGCGCTATTGGTTTTAGCAAAAAGCCAAGAAATCCTCCACTTTGTAAAGCTTTCCTTTTCTGTTTCTGGGATGATGAACTCTTACTGAGAAGTTTAATCTGCTTGTGATATGGTTTCAATGATTTGTACTGTTGTGCTGTGATAGGTACGTTGCCGCTCTTTATATTGCATGCACAGTCACACAATGCATTAACTGTGTCATCTGATAGGCTTTCAATCATCTGCTTGCGCTTTTTAGGTGTAGTTTTGTATAAGGCTTGAAGCATAGGAATGTTTCTCTGGAATCTTTTGCGAGACATAACAACTTAACGGTGTGACTGCAATGAAATCAAAAACACTAATGACATTTAAAACAACAAATCATGAAATAATATAGTTGTGAGTCATCTCAATAACTTAGTCTCAATATTAGTCCTATTTTGCTCCCCACTTTTGCTCCCCAATTTGCTCCCCAATTCGCTCCCCATCGTGCTCCCCATTTTACTCCTCATTTTGCTCACTTTTGCTCTAGTTAGAG
>ERZ1740072.1004-NODE-1004-length-11084-cov-4.162118_pt1 | contig 11084 bp, 11 predicted proteins | sample MGYA00581733_ERZ1740072 | MGnify/ENA primary metagenome ERZ1740072 (study PRJEB43018, sample SAMN04849741) | marine metagenome | isolation source: floating plastic debris | place: Pacific Ocean | collected 2008-08-30 | study: EMG produced TPA metagenomics...
AGAGCGCGAAGGACAGCAGTCCGGACGTTGTCTCGTGGCCCGCGAGCAGTAATGTGTTGATCTGGTAGCGAATATTCTCATCCGACAGCCCTTCACCCGAGATCGGGTCCTTGCCGGCCAGCATGAAATTCAGGAGGTCATTCTGATCACCGCCCGTCTTGCGCCGTTCGCGAATAATATCGTCGACCAGTGTGTTCATATAGTCGACATCCGCGTCGAGCTGTTTGAGCCGGCCGCGCAGGAAAAAGTCCTCCAGGGGTAAGCCGCGCTGCATCATGGCAATCTCGAGCGTGCGCGTCAGGGCGTCGATAAAGGGATGAAAATCGTCATTGTAGAAAGAGTTGAAGCGGTAATCGAACCCGCACAGGCCAATCGTATCCAGCGTCAGGCCGATCATGTCGCGCGGCACATCAACCTCGTCATCCGTGTTCAGCCGTTCCCATTTCAGCATCAGCTGTTCGGCAATATCGATCATCATGGGCAGATAATCGTGCATCGATTTCTGACTGAAGGTCGGCATCAGGATATTATGCGCCTTGCCCCAGTTCGGGGCCTTGGTGTCGCCGGTGAACAGACCGTCGCCGCCAATCACGCGCAGGCGGCGCAAGGGGCCGCGGACGCTTTTGTCGAACCGTTTTTCGTCGCACAGTTCTTCGACCAGATCAGCGCCGGAGACGAAGACGATGGGTGTGCCCATCATGTCGAGCCAGAAAATCGGACCCTGTTCATCGGCCAGCTGTTTCAGGCTTTGCAAGGGGGCAGAGGCGTCCACGGACAGGACATTGCCGACGATCGGCTTGCTGGCAGGTTTTGGAATCGGCGCCAGTTTATTTGACTCAGCCATGTGCTCCCCTTGGTGTTTTCTTGAAACGGTAGTCGCGATCCGGATCGCTCGCAACTGTCTGCAACTGTAATGAGAGCGGGTGCGCTTTCATATCGCCGACGGATGTCCTAGATGCAGGTCATGACAGATGAGAATGCCGACTATCAGAAAGCCAGGACGGGTCAGCCTCTGGCGCTCGAGAAACGGGGCGAGATGAGCGACGGGCGCCGGTTCTCACCATCGATCGGACGCAATAAGGATGTCGTGCGCGACGCGTTCCTGCGACATATGCCGAGCGCAGGTCGGATCCTCGAGATTGCCTCAGGCACAGGGGAGCATGGCGCGCACATCACGGCCGCCGCGCCATCGTTGGAATGGACTTATTCCGACTTCGACCCGGACAGTCAGGCCAGCCAGATGGCCTGGCGGCAACATGCGGGACATGACCGGCTGTCCGGTCCGTTGACCATAGATACGACCCAAGCCGATTGGGGGGAGGCCGAAGACGGGCCGTGGCACGGCATGTTCTGCGCCAACATGATCCATATCGCCCCCTTCGAAGCGGCGATTGGATTGATCTACGGCGCCGGGCGCTTGCTGGCACCAAAGGGACGGATCATGCTCTATGGTCCATTCGCCCGGTCGGGTGAGATCGCGCCGTCCAATGCGCGGTTCAGCGCCGACTTGAAGCGGCGCGATCCAGGCTGGGGCGTCCGCGATCTGGACCTCGATATTGTCCCGCTGGCGGACGGCGCCGGACTGCGTCTGGCCGCGGTCGAGCCAATGCCGGCCAACAATCTGAGCGTCGTGTTCGAAAAAGCCTAGTTCGGCTTTTTATCCTTCTCACCGAGATTGAGAATATCGGCTCGCGCCTGGTTGAGGATGCTGACAATCTCCTCATAGTCGGATGTGTCCGGCCAGGCCTGGGTGACGGTCTTGAACAGGGTGTGGCGCAGCCTCTGGCTGGCCGCGCGGACGTCGCTTGGGTCGAGTTGCGACTCCGGATGGGCGAGGGCTTCGAGCCGTTCCTCGATCTTGAGCAGCGTCTCAGCGTTCTCTTCAAGCTCGGCTTCGCCAGCCTCGGTGATGTAGAAAACGCGTTTCCCGTTTTCCTTTTTCACTTTGGCGAGGCCCATATCCTGAATCACGGCCAGGGCTGGGTACATCACACCTGGGCTCGGTTTGTAGGTGCCGCCGGTCCGGGTTTCGATTTCTGCGATCAGGTCATATCCGTGTCGCGGCTGTTCCGCGATCAGGGACAGGATGAGCAAACGCAGGTCGCCATGATCGAGCGGGCGACGCCGACGGGCGCCTGCGGCGCGATGGTGCATCTTGCGATAAGCCGCCGCAGCCTTGCGCATGCGATGTCGGTAATACATAAGGGACTCCTGTTTCGATATATCTAAATTATGGTTTCGATATATCGAAATGCAAGCGTAAATTTCGAACTTTCGCGAAAATGGCTGATCCGAAACGGAAAATATCGTCAGGCAACGGCCTGTGTATTGGAGCCCAAGGCCTGGTGCAGATCTTCCATCAGGTCAGAGACGTCTTCGAGGCCGACCGAAATGCGGACCAGGCCCTCGCTAATGCCGTGCGCCTCGCGCTCTTCACGCGAATAGGTTGAGTGCGTCATGCTGGCCGGATGCTGGATCAGAGTTTCAGCATCGCCGAGGCTGACGGCGCGGCGGATCAATTGCAGCCTGTTCATCATCGCAATCCCGGCTGAATACCCACTCTTCAGTTCGAATGCGATCATGCCGCCAAAACCGTCCATTTGTCGGACTGCGAGTTCATGTTGCGAAAAGCCCGGCAGACCCGGATAGAAAACGGCGCCGACTGCCGCATGCTGATCCAGCATTTCTGCAACACTTTGCGCACTTTGCGCATGTTTCTGCACACGTAGCGCAAGCGTCTTCAAGCCGCGCAGGATCAACATGGCGTTGAACGGGGCGAGGACTGACCCGGTCATATCCTTGACCCCAACCATGCGCACTTCGGCCATGTCGTCGCCTGAACCGATCGCGATGCCAGCCACCAGATCGCCATGTCCGCCAAGATACTTCGTGGCTGAATGGACGACGATATCGGCGCCATGTTCAAGCGGACGCGTCTGCACCGGCGTAGCATAGGTATTGTCGACGACCGTCCGGGCCCCATGGCGCCTGGCGATGGCGCTGATCGCGGCAATGTCAACCAGGCGCATGTTCGGATTGGCTGGGGTTTCGAAATAGACGATCCTGGTCTTGTCCGAGATCGCAGTTTCCAACGCCAGCGGATTGGTCAGGTCGACATGTGTGACGGTCACGCCAAACCGGCTCAGCCCATGCTGGAAGAAGGAGAAGGTGCAGCCATACAGCGTCTTGTCCGTGATCAGCTCGTCCCCGGCGCGCAGAAAGCTCCACAGCACGGACGTGATCGCACCCATGCCGGAGGCCATGGCGACGGCGGCTTCACCGTCCTCGAGCGAGGCCATGCGCTGTTCAAGGAGATCCGTCGTCGGATTGGAGATGCGCGTATAGATATGGCCCGGGGCTTCGCCGGCAAACCGCGCGCCGCCTTGCTCGGCTGTTTCGAACGCAAAGGTCGAGGTGAGATGGAGCGGTGGAGTCAATGCGCCATCGGCGCTTTGCGGATCATAGCCGTGATGGATGGCCCGGGTGGAAAAGCCTTTGGAACGATCATCATGCATGCTGCGTCTCCTCTGCCATCAGAATACGCCAAAATCGCCCGCAGAGGTTTGCGAATCAGCAAGGTATTTGCTTAAATATTGGCAGAAACTGCCAAGGATGCCGCCGTGGATAGCAAAGATCGCCAGATTCTTCAGGAATTGCAGGCCAATGGCCGACTCACCAATCAGGAATTGTCCGAGCGGGTAAACCTGTCGCCCAGTCCCTGTTTGCGGCGTTTACGCCTGCTGGAAGAGCAGGGCGTGATTACCGGCTATACGGCAGTCGTCGACCACAAGGCCTGGGGCTTGCCGGTCACGGTCTTCATCCGGATCAAGCTGGACCGCCATGGCGACGAGGCGGTACACGCCTTTGAGCGGGCGATTATGAATATGCCGAAAGTGATGGATTGCTGGCTGATGACCGGGCGCTCCGATTATCTGTTGCGGGTGATCGCAGCGGACCTTGATGATTATGAGCAATTTGTCCGGCGGGAGCTACAGCGCGTACCGGGCATTGCCAGCATTGATACCAGCTTCGCCTATGGCAGCGTTAAGCACGCGCAAGTCTTGCCAGAGGTCTAATCGGCTTGTTCGGCGCGCCATTGGGCGCGGATTTCTTCCGTCCGATTATGGTTGCCATCAGGACTCCACCCTGGCGCGTTGGCGGCCCGTTTGAGCCAGGTCACTGGGCGAAGACCATCTGACCAGCAGTCGCGCAGCAGGCCGGCAAACTCATGAAAGGCGACAACAACTGGATTATAGGAGTTGAGCGGCTTGACGATGCCATAATCGGGCTGGTCTTCAGGCCGTTCGCGAATGAAAGATCCGAACATCTTGTCCCAGATGATAAACACGCCGGCATAATTGGCGTCGAGATAGCGCGGATTGGTGGCGTGGTGAACGCGGTGATGGCTGGGCGTGTTGAACACGGCTTCAAACCAGCGCGGGCATTTGTCGATCGCCTCTGTGTGAATCCAGAACTGAATGACGAGATTTATGCCGCCCGCGAGGCCGAAAAAGGCCGGAAGAACGCCGAGCAGGCCCCGCGACCAGCCGACGACGATAAGGCCGGTGAACGGTCCGAACCAGGGTTGGCGCAGGGCGGTGGTCAGGTTGTAATGCTTGCTGGAATGATGGGTGACATGTTCCATCCAGAACCAGCGAATGCGATGCGCCCATCGGTGCTTCCAGTAATAAACGAAATCGTAGAGCACGAAGACGATCAGGAAGCTCCACCAGGTATTGGGAACGGTCATCACCCGATACGGCCAGACCAGCATCATGATCCAGATCGCAGCGACTCCGGTTAACGTGCCGACAATTGCATTGCCGAGGCCCATGGCCATGCTTGTCATCGCATCGGCGGTTTCATAACGACCCTTGGCGCGCCCGTTTTTCACCGACCACCATTCAATCGCCACGCTCAATACGAAGAAAGGCGCGAACAGGGCTTCGATGGGAATTCCGGCGGGCATGGTGTTAAGCCGTGACACTCTCTTTCGCAGTTGCCCGGATCATATCGCTTGCTTTTTCAGCGATCGCAATGGTCGGGGCGTTGGTATTGCCGCTGACCAGGCGCGGCATGACGGATGCATCCACCACCCGCAAACCCTCGACACCGCACACACGCAACTGGTCATCCACGACCGCCATCTTGTCGCCTTCCATGCCCATTTTGCAGGTGCCAACCGGGTGATAGATGGTGCCGCCCGTCTCGCGCGCATAGGCGAGCAGGTCTTCATCGCTTTCCAGGTCGGGGCCTGGCTCCAGTTCGTGATCGATATATTGCGCCAGCGGGTCTTGCGAGGCGAGCTCCCGCGCCCATCGCAGTCCGGCAATCGCCGTCTGTTGATCGAGTGGATCGGCGAGATAATTCGGCCGGATCGCAGGATGCGCATCATGTTGTGCCGATTTGATATGAACGCTGCCGCGGCTTTCCGGGCGCAACTGACACGGCGCAATTGTAATGCCGGGCTGTTTCTCCAGCTCCATGTCGCCGGTCTCGGTCATTTTCTGCATGTCCATCGTCGCCGGCAGGATGTGATATTGTACATCCGGCGTCGCGAGTTCAGGTCGGGTCTTGATGAAGGCTGCAATGTGCGCAGCTGAGAGGGTCAGCAGACCCTTGCGCTGGGTCAGATATTTGAAGACCTCACCGACCATGGCCAGGCCGCGTGATTGCTGATTCACCGACGGGGTGCCCGGCTTCATCCGATAGCGCACGCCGAGCACGAAATGGTCCTGCAGGTTCTCACCAACACCGGGGAGAGCTGAAATGGTTTCGATGCCTTGCGCCTGTAATTGGTTTGGATCGCCAATTCCAGACAGCTCCAGTAATTGCGGGCTGTTGATTGCCCCGCCGGCGAGGATAACTTCTCCGCGGGCCTTGGCTGTGACCGTGCGGCCATTCTGTGTGTATTCGACCCCCGTTGCGCGTATGCAATCGAACAGCACACGGGCGGCCAGCGCCTAGGATTCTATGGTCAGGTTCGGGCGCTTCTTGGCGGGATTGAGATACGCGACGGCAGCGCTCCAGCGACGGCCATTTTTCACCGTGAGCTGATAATAGGCGATGCCTTCCTGATCTTCGCCATTGACGTCGCGATGTGGCAGGCCGAGCTTCTCGCCTGCGGTAATCACCGCGTCAGAGACCGGATGTTTCTCCGTCACGTCGGAGACGTTGAGCGGGCCGCCCTTGCCATGCCCGTCCATGCCATCACGTTCCTGGTTCTGACTGCGCAGGAAATAGGGGTGAAGATCGTCATAGGACCAGCCGCGCAAGCCCAGCTGAGCCCAGCCATCATAGTCCTGTCTCTGGCCGCGAATATAAAGCAGCCCGTTGATGGAGGACGATCCGCCGAGCACCTTGCCACGCGGCCAGGTATGGACGCGGTCATTTGTGCCGGGGTCGGGCTCCGTCTCGTACATCCAATTGACCTTGGGGTCTTTCAGCGTCTGTGCGTAACCCACTGGGATGTGGATCATCAGAGAACTGTCTTTCCCGCCGGCTTCGAGGAGCAAAACTGAGGATTTGCCATCTTCAGTGAGGCGATTGGCCAGCACGCAGCCAGCGCTGCCTGCGCCTACAATAATATAGTCAAACTCGGCCAAATTTTCCTCCTGATACGATTTCAAGTGTGATCGTCTTATTCTGAAGATGACACAGGCGTCACGAATTGGAAGGGGCAACGCTGCGTCACGCTTGACGGCACCATAGAGAGCCCGCTTCCTGTTACAAGAATTTGAACAGGAGAGCGAGATGAGCAGCCTCGGCGATTATGAGACGATCAAACTGGAGCAAGAGGGCGGCATTGCCATCCTGACCTTGAATCGGCCGGACAAGATGAATGCGTTCACCGGCAAGATGATGTTCGAAATGATCGACGCTTTCGACAAGACGGATGCCAATGACGATATCCGTGCCGTGATCGTAACCGGATCTGGCGATCGCGCTTTTTGCGCCGGAGCCGACTTGTCGGAGGGAGCGAAGACGTTCGACTATGAAGCCCGCGCCGATTCTGGTGAGGTGGGCCGGACCGAAAAGGTTGATATTCAACGCGATGGTGGCGGCCGCTTAACGCTTCGCATGTTTGACAGTCTAAAACCCGTAATCGGCGCCATTAACGGCGCCGCGGTCGGCGTTGGCGTGACCATGCAGCTGCCTATGGATATCCGGATTGCCTCTGACAATGCGCGCTTTGGCTTTGTCTTCAATCGCCGCGGGATCAACCCGGAAGCCGCTTCAAGCTGGTTCCTGCCGCGCCTGGTCGGTATTCAGCAGGCGCTGGAATGGTGCTATTCGGGCCGGGTTTTTCCGGCTGAAGAGGCGCTGAAAGGGGGGCTGGTCCACTCCGTGCATCCGCAAGCCGAATTGATGGATGTCGCGCGCGCCATGGCGAATGAGATTGCTGACAATACGGCCGCCGTGTCGACCACGCTCACGCGACACATGATGTGGCGCATGCTGGGCGCCAGCCATCCGATGGATGCGCACATTGTCGACAGCGCCGCGATTTATTCCCGCGGCCAGACCGAAGATGCACGCGAAGGCGTGATGAGTTTCCTGGAGAAGCGGAAACCCGTCTATCCGGTGAAAGTGTCTGATGGCATGCCGAACTTCTTTCCATGGTGGGAAGAACCCGGATTCGAGTGGATCGGCGAATAGACGGCTTTTTCGATAAGCGCAGCGCTTTGCGCCTGACGCCGCCCAATTCGTATTATGTCACCGCTGCATCGAGCAGCAGGTATGTTGCCAAGCGCGCGCTCGCATTCTTGCTGGATGCGTGCGTGTTCTCCAGGGCGTTCAGGGCGTCTGATTCCTCCAGCGCCAGGAAATCACGGGCTAGGGTCATCATTTCCAGATTGCCGCGCAGACGCTGCCGAACACGCTCGACCTGACGGCCAACTTGCTGGTTGATCGCGGACCGGCGATGATCCTCGCCCTTACGGGCCGCGTGCGCGATTTTCTTTTTATCCTTCGGACGGAAAACATCGGTGAGTTGAATGCCGGATTCCTGCAATTGACCGAGCAGTGCCTCGGCCGTTTCTTCGCGTGACAAGGTCGAGCGTTCGTCGCGTTCCATATCGGCGATGATATCGCTAAGGGAATCGGCGCGCTGCCTTGGCGGCGTGACGATTTCAACTTCTTCGTCTGCGTCAAAGCTTGGGGTCGCTTCTTCGGTCGCGTCAATGATGTCAAAATTGGCAAGCTCGTCGACTTTCAGCATGCGCGAGTCGCCATTGCCGCCATTGGTGAGCCCATTCGTGGTTGGGACATGGCCATTCGAATGGTCGTCAGATTCATCGGACGAGTCCCGCTCATCATCCATCATGGCGCGTGCCATGCGGTCAGCACTGGCTTCGAACAAATCTTCTTCAACCGCTCTCGACGGCGATTGTACCACCTGTTCCGGCGTCAATCGTGGTTCCGGAGTCGGCTCTGCGATTGGGGGCGTTTCGATATGAGGCGTTGGCTCAGGTGAGACGTGGATGGGTTCGGGTGCGGGCTCTGGAGCAGGGTCTGGTTCAACGATCGCAGCGCTATGCGTCTCCACGGACCGGGTTTTCTTCAGCAAGGCCTGGCTTGTAATGTTCGCCCGGCGTTCAGCAATGTCCATTTCAGCGCGCGCGGCCATGCCTGCCGCGCGTACAGCGGCAGCGGCCTGTTGACCAGCTTCCTTGAGTTCCGCCAGCGACCGGGCTGCCGACTCCGAGGCCTCAAACGTTTGATTTTGAATCTGGCTGCTTGCGTCGCGCGCGCCATCCAGAGCAATTTTTACCGACTCCATCAGACGATCGCCCGTGGTACCAGCGGCCGCGGCAGCAAGTTCCCCGGCGCGGGCAGCCGTTTCGACCGTTTTGCGCGATTGTTCGAGCTTCTCTTCCATTCGCGCAATCGCGAACAGTAGCGTCTCATTGCGCTGTCCGGCTTCGGCGGCGAGCGTGTCCATCGCTGAGATTTTCTGCGCCAGACTTCGACCAGTCTGGTCCAGTGTTGTCAGGCGCGCCTGAAGGGCATCTTCCGCGGCAGCGACTTCTGTTGCGGCGACTTTGGCCGACTCAACCATTAGATTGGCTTGTTCCGGGATAGCTTCGTTCAGCATATCCGTCTGTTCGCGCAGATCTTTTGCAAGCTGCTCCAGTCCGCTGCGTTCATTGCCGAGGCGCGTCGCCAGATCGCGGGCATTGTCAGCACTGGCATAGGTCACTGATTCAAGACGTTGACGTTCATCGCCAATCTCACCGGCCATGGCCTTCATGGCGGACAACGCGTGCCCCATGGAGCGGTCGACCTCAGCGCTGGCATTCGACATTTCGTCGGCGAACGCGCGGGCTTCGCTGGCCATAGTCTCAGAAGGCAGGAGCAAGCGCGCCGCAGCTTCAAGCACGACGGCATTCGCCGCCGTAGCACGGGCCTGTTCGCGCGCCATCATGCCGGCCAGAACCAGCATCAATCCGGGAAGTATGATCGCGATCAACCCTGCCACAATCAAAGCAGGCTGCATTTGACCAAGTGCTTCGGCCCCGATCATGGCAGCGCTTCCGACAAAGGCTGCGACCCACCATAAGAAGGCTAATCCAAGGGCGCCCCACGCCAGCCAGCCAGAAGCGCCTTGCGCGCCTTCGAGTCTGGCAATCGCATCAGACGGTTTGATATTCGGCTGTTCAGATACGTCACTCATGGAGGCCATTATACACTCGACTGGGGCAAAAATGCGAGGGGAGAGCGCATTTCTTCCCTGTCATACATGCAATGCGCGAACCAAGTTGAAGTGATAAACTGAGTTTAGTGTTTTAAGTATCTGAATATATTGAGTTTCATCGGCGGTTTTGGGCATTAAACGAGTGCTTAAAACGGTGACAAAAGCGTCCGTTTTTTGATCAAGTCCGGCATGGCTTCAATTCTTGGGTGAGAATCCGTCGCAGTTTTTCCCTTATGAGGCGAGCCGCATCCTGGAGTGTGGTCAAAATTGGGCTGGTCATGCCGGGGACCTTTGGGCATGTTTGGCGGGTGAATAAGTCTAGCATTTTCTATGCATTAGCGCTGGCGGCCCTAGCCTTCATCCTGCAATGGATCGAGTATCAGTATCTGACCCGGGCGTTTACGACCGAATTTTATATTTTGCTGATCGGTATCGGCTTCACCGCTCTGGGCCTGTGGTTGGGTCGAATGCTGACCAGCACCCCCAAAGCATCGAAATTCGAACTGAACGAAGCTGCGCTGAAATCGCTCGGAATTACAAAACGTGAACACGCCGTTCTGGAACAATTGGCAGGCGGACAATCGAACAAGGAGATTGCGGAATCTCTGCATGTCTCGCCGAATACGGTGAAGACACATGTCTCTCGATTGTTTGAAAAACTGGAGGTGAAGCAACGCCTTCAAGCTGTGCAGAAAGCCAGGGAATTACAGCTCATTCCTTAGGGTGATTTTGCGGTCATTCACGAAAATCATCCGAATGGGCGATGGATCGGGGAAGGGGTCTGGATCAGGTCTGACGGCATGATTTGAACCGAAGGAGGAAAACATGTTTCGAATTATGCTCGTGTATGGCGCGATCGCGGGGGCGCTGATGATCGTGATCATCGCAATCGGCGTTCAGTTTAATGGCGGCGATTTTTCAGAAGGGAGTCAGGCTCAGGGCTATCTGATAATGATCCTGGCCTCGTCGCTCATCTTTGTCGGGGTCAAACGCTATCGTGACAAGGCGCTTGGTGGCGTGATCAAATTCTGGCCCGCTTTGAAGCTCGGGCTCGGGATCGCCGGTGTCGCTTGTGTATCGTATGTGCTCGCGAGGGAGGCTTATCTCGCGCTGTCGGGAATTGACTTTGCCGCTCAGTATCTGGACTCTCTGCGAGCAGGTTATGAAGCCGAAGGATTGAGCGGCGCAGCCCTGCAGGCGAAACTGCAGCCCGTCGAGGACATGATGGCTCTGTATGAGAAGCCCTGGTTCAGAATGCCAATCACGCTGCTTGAACCGCTTCCCGTCTGCCTCGTCGTCGCTTTGATCAGCGCTGCGGTACTCCGCGACCCGAAAATTCTGCCGGCCAAGGCCTGAGTGCGATTTCTTTTTGTGGAATTAGCAGGCT
>ERZ1740072.1005-NODE-1005-length-11082-cov-9.595538_pt1 | contig 11082 bp, 5 predicted proteins | sample MGYA00581733_ERZ1740072 | MGnify/ENA primary metagenome ERZ1740072 (study PRJEB43018, sample SAMN04849741) | marine metagenome | isolation source: floating plastic debris | place: Pacific Ocean | collected 2008-08-30 | study: EMG produced TPA metagenomics...
CCAATCTCTGATTGACAAGATCAGCAACTCACCTTACCACTATTGATAATGAGGTCGGAGATATATCATACTGTAAATGTAGCCTGGGCAGGCTGATGAATATGCATGTATATGCTATGGTCTCTGTATTTTAATATATTTTATTTATCGTTTATGACACCAAATAATTGTGTGTTGACTATAGCCCACTTGAATGACTTCAAAGCTCTGGACAGGCTTGTGCAACAGCATAAAGTTGTCTAAGGAACGCCATTACATGTTTATCTAATTTCCTTTCAGTTTTGACCCCAGTTGGAGACCTTTGGACCTCCCAAAGCTAGATACATTAATTTAGGTAAAGCAAACACTATGGTTGAGTTATGGCCTTTTAATTGAATTCTGTAACTCCAAAACTCTCCAAATTCACAGCCTCACTCTTTCATCTTTCCAGAAATACACCAACTGATTCATGATAAATTACTTACGTGTGCCATTCTCAAGGGTTTATCAAAATAACATGACTTCAGCCTGTTTTGAAGGATTAATGCGCCATCTTTTTGTTTCTTCGCTAACTGTCATAAATATCTGGAGGAAGCAGTAATTAAAATGGAATTCAGAGAAGTTTGTTTATCATGTAGAGTGGCTATGTTGTCATTTATTATATACTGCTGAAAAATGAGAACAAGCTACTCAGATATTGAAATGTATTTGATATGTGGTTGAGTCAGGGTTGAATGGTCTGAGGGCTGAATTCTTCTAGCATATTAGGAATGTTAGGTCAGTTTGGTTTGGGTCAATATTTTCACATGCCTAGGTTTCCAAATTCAAAAGGCATATTAAATTTAAAATAAATAAATGTAAATTATTCAGAGTCTAAAATCTTCAGGCAGACAAGAAGTTGGATTGACTCTTGTAATATTGCAGTGACTGGACGTATATTAAGATTTGAAGGCATCTACATTGTCATTATTTTATCTGTTTGAATTTAGAGGTACATTCCAATAATGAAGACTGACTCACTGCACTCATGAATCATTCACTAGCCACTATTACCCGAGTAACTCAAAATCTCAGCAGAGAGTGATGAACTTTCACCTGCGCCAAGTAGATAAACTACTTAGGATTTTCGCTGTTATAATTGGGGTCCTATCCTATCTACAATCAAAACTGACAAAATTTAAAAAAAAACTTCATTACTTTGAGGAGTTATCGGTGCTTGCTTATTATAATAGTGCTTATCTCGTCTGTCTATCAAGACACTCAAGCATTTGGTAAGTGCTATTGTAATAAAAGAGGAAACACATTGGATTAGGCCCAGGAGCGACAAACTGCTTTTGAGTGTTTTGAATTGGTTGTAAGATGGTAATTTACGTCGTCTCGGGCAGTCGACTGCCAGTTTGTCTTATCGATGACTCTCCCCTTGTGGTCTAGCTTGCACAATGTCAGTTTTCCTGTCACCCTTGAATCTCTTTTATTTATAGTGGCCTTCAAGGCAAATAATTAATCTATGCAAGGAAGATGTGTGATATTTGTGTGTGGAGGCATTTTAGATTAGTTGTGTTGGCCAGTAGCGCCAACACTTTGTATGTAAAGCAATCATTATCATTTGTGAATGTGTCGGCACTAAGCACACATTCTTGACACAGACTAATAATGTGTGCAAACAGTTTTTTAAAATAAAGATGATACATTATATTCAATGGAAATGGAAAAACAAAGCAAAGACCAACAAATTACTATTTATTTTAAGAGCTTTTCATATACTGCAATGTTGTTCATTATTGAATGATTTAAGATCTCTTTTGCTGAATACCACAAACTGTAATGAGTAAAAACACTAATACAAACAAAAGACCTCTGTTCCGTTCATCAACGATTTTTGAGTTGATCACGTGATGTATTCTATAAATGATGTGTATGTGTGATGTTGAATACAGGCTTATAATACTCTGTGCTGTGCTGTTAACCCGTTCACACGTGCGTGCAATATCAGCTCACTGAAATTATTCTCACAGCAACCTCACCTCTCGAAAATTCAACGGGAACCATAATATAAACGCCATTGAATGTAAGTATAACAAAGGTGATTTTTTTAAAATTATATTTGTGAGTGACACCCTATTCGGGTTGAGTTGGAATGGCCGTTTTAAATAATTAAGTATCTTGTTGCAGTTTGATTTAAGTCATGGTAGTACTCCGAATCAGAAAAAAAAACACCAAGACTCTCCAGCAGACAGTGATCAAGCCAGGCATACGATGTGGAGCACGGTGATAGGCCTTCACTTGGAAGACGCACAACTGCAATCTTACATAATTATCTATTTGTAATTTTAATAACTCATTATGAGATTATAGCTTCAATTGTCTGTTTGGTTGTAGTTATTTATAGTTTATCTCAAACAAAATCTTTTACTATCAGAGTGCTGGTAGGAGTGCTGCAATCGGCTCTTCTCAAGTATGTGTGAAGCGCTATTGTCTCCTGATCGCATCCCAGCCAGCCTATAGATAATCTGAGTTCACCTGTTGGAATTTATTGTTCTTGGCACCAGAATTTATGAACAATCCCCAGACTGATTATGTTGACACGCTGTGATGCTTGCATAGCGCCTGTCTCACTCGTGTTATATACATTTTCATAGAAGACTTTGGATTAGCCAATAGCTTCATTAGGTTTGAGCGACACTTGTGCTTATATATTTATTACCTATAGGCCCTTTACATTTGCATTCTCTGATCATTTGTGGTATCTACTTTCAGAAAGGAGGTTCAGCTAATTTCTGTGCGTTGGAAAACAGGATATTATTCTCAATTCATTGAGAAACTCAGCCGGATATTTTGCTATAGGACTTGGCATCACTGTTAATGTCACTACTTTGTTGACTGTTGTTGGTCGCAGAATTATTACATCAGATCAAAAGACAGAGGTACAACCTGGTGTGACTGTGTTTTTATACAAGTCAATCGGGAGACATCTAAGCAACTTGGGAGGATATTACTGTATATCAGCGTAGGATTGCCGGAGATATCTTACAGATGTATATAATATGCTAAAGAAAAGACAGACGCTAAGTCAGCAATATATAAGGTGAGTTTGATTGTGGAACTGGATTGAAAGAAAATTTTTTGTAGCATTAGTGTATGACATGAGTATTTTTGCTGTACAAACTGAGTATATTTACTGTACCACTTTCAAATCAGATGCAATATTTGGCTCATAAAGTATTGCGTCATTTGACATTGCTATCAGCTTCCCTGCTATCGTCTATCTTAGAAAAATATTTACCAGGGTGTTAAAACGGCAGCGTGCCTGAAATTTATAGTTTAAAAATAAGATAAAATTCTGGACACAGGCAGCCAATCATAGCACAAACATGTAAAATGCTTACCGTCGATACAGAGCCTATATACTGAACAAATGAAGTATTTGTGATAAATCTGAAATTGAAATTTCTTTGATGGTATAGTAAATTATATTTTGAAATTGTTGACTAATTGCCTATCGATTGCCAACGCATTCTACAAAAGGTTTAATGGCACAAAATAATTACTCAACTGCAGGCCATGATTTCGCTGCTGACAGTATTTAAATCTCTATCTTTATATTGCTTCATTGACATCCCAGCATTTTGAAGCCAGCATTTCAAGTAGCTTATGGCGCCAATGCATTTACGCTAGTGTTATACGAGGATTCTTTTCCAATACTTGAATTTATTTACTATCTGATAATTTTCTTAGTCAAGCCATTGTAATGGCTAATGTCAATAATATAATTTATCCTATCAAAACCAAACAGTCAACCGTCTGTTTTTCACACATGAATAAAAGGTGTGTGTACACATTTTACATCCTAGTGCTAAAATGGTGTAATTGTATTTCACTAATTGTTTCCATGCTGTTTGATATCTAAATTTGGCAGCTTTCTTATAATAAGCTACTGTACCCGAAAATATGTTATTTATTCATGTGTATGTACTCATGTGGATAAGAAAGAAAAAAACACAGATTGATTTGCATTTAACATAGGATATAAGAGGAATGAATGGGGGATTGTTGATGGTTTATGTGGGAGCTGGTCTGGCAGGGAAGTAAGGTGTCACTCATATAACAAAGCCACTCTGTCTAACCACACCAACGCTCAAATTGGCCATCAATACAAGTGCCTGCCTTTTATGAAGCCCAATATTAGTTTGATTTCAAGTTGTCACTCTATTTCAAAGGTTGTGAGACCACATCACATAGCTTTCAAACCCCAAATCAAGACATTCAAATCAGACTGGCATGCAACAGTTGACATAGTATTTTTATTCCATGACATTCAGGGGAGCCAGGAGCTAACAAAATAACAATAATTACCCAATATTTGGTAGCTAATCTAGCTATTATTCTGTAAGGATTTGACAAGTTTTGTAATTAACAGTCTGGACTGTGGATATGTTTTAGTGTCATAAATTACTAATTTCGTTTGGGTCTTTCCAGTCGAAGCTGCTCTGACAAATTTTTACAGTGTGTGATTCTATTTTGCAGACAATCATGAAGATAATACAGCTACGCAGTGATACAGAGTTGAACTCTATGTGCTGGATATCATTCCTAGTTATCCTCTCTACATTGCCCTTAACCTCACATTCAGCTAGTTTAGGTGCCTCAGAAGCACATAGCAGAAGGCATGGCAAATCAAAGTCATCATCACGCCGATCTAACTCTTATACTAAACTTCCACTCAAACCATCTCTTGTTATGATACCTCTGGATATTCAAGAGACAGTCAACAAAGACTTAGACCCTGATCTAGACAACCTCGATACAATTGAACTCCTCGGAATTATGGGTACGGACTATAACAGAGAATTCATGTCCATCAGACAACCTGCAGAAATGAGAACTAATCCGAATGGTACATTACTCTATAAGTTCAGTAACAAACAAGTTCCTCTAGGACCAATGCCAGAGGAAATTGAAGCATTGTCAGACAAAGCAGTGAAGCTTTCGGACGATGGTCCTGAACTCAGAATAAAGTTTAGCCGGAAGACTAAGCGAAAGTTGCAGAAGTTCTTGTGGTCCTATAGCTACTGTCCTGTGCGTTATAGATGGAAAGAACTATCGATCCGATTCTGGCCTAGGTGGATAAAAACTGGCCAGTGTGAAAGTAAGAGATCGTGCAGTATACCTGCTGGCATGACATGTCAGCCAAGTAAAATGCAAAATATAAAACTACTACGATATTATTGCCCTTTTGCTGGCAATTGTCACTGGATAAAAATAGAATATCCCATATTGGCAGAATGTTCATGTGGCTGCCAACAATATACTGACTCAGACTACTGGAGGTAGCAAGCCTCATCATTTTTCTCATTTTTACTCAAATTTTCATACTCCAGTCAGTGATCTGCAGTGTATAGATATTAGTGCAATATCCATGTCCTATGTGCATAGACTCTCCCATTTGTACAGATTATGATAAAGAAGCTGCAATGGTATTTTCCTCTTTATGTCTCTCTCTCATTGGCCAATATTTACCATATTCATTGGTGCAAGCATGCTTTTATTTTATATACAGAGCATCATTATTATTATATTGTTGATGTTGGTAATTTTAATTTATTAAACTATTTTTCCAATAAATCTAAAAGTGATCCCTACACCTATTTTATTGCATTAGTGCTAACCATGAATGGCAAAGATGGAGGCCTATCTACCAAGCTAGCGGAATACTATTCGTAGACCATAATGCTGCAAATGAATTATATTATATGTATATCTATAGTCATATCTTCAAATCACAGATACTACCACCAGAAACATTAGACTGTTATCCAGTCCACCCAAACCAAAAAGGTGTTGATTGTAGAACAGTCTACATAAACACTATTCCATGGGTCAGTTTTCAAAAAGTTATAGCACAGTCACGTAAAAACGATCATCCTCTCTTGGTTCTAACTCATAAAATACTTGTTCTTCCATCAGTTTCGCCAAGTTTTATGAGGTCAGGTTGTCCTTATCCTTTGTCTAGAATTTATCATATTTGCTGGAATGCAACGGTGGGACATTTTTTGCAATGGCAGCCATTTGCGTTTTAATTCATAATTATAACTTAGGTGCCATGCATGCACTCAAAGAGCAGCATTAACGAGAAGTTTTAAATGTGTGCACTGTGGGGCTCAGGTTGGTTCGACCAAGACCAAAAATTATAACGGCCATTCTAAAACAGCGAATACATATACATTGGTCCAGGTTCAACTTTGTCGTTTGATGAGCCAGGTGCACCTTCCTTTAGGAGCATCAGCCTTTAGACAGGAAGCTGTCTAAAAGCTGGAAGTAATTTGTAACCCGCCTCACACATTCCTTTTGTATTGTCTCATGACGTTTGGCAAAAATCAAATTTACAAAAATTAACCAATTGTATTTTGGCTGCATACTTGTAATTAGCAGCAATTAAGACAGCATTGTTTATTGAGTAGTTCCTACTCCTTTGATCTGACTCTGTAGCTCAATTTTCCAGCTAATTTTAGTTATAAAGACCTAATTATATCTATAAACTGAAATTTGATTTCTGTAATGGTGTTTGCCAACATCCCTGGCATCATGTTGCCAACCGCTAAATCAACATAAGCTTCCACAGCTGCCTCCATCAAAAATTGATTAATTTTTTCAACAAAATAGAGTGGGAGGTGAGCTAGAGAAACGCCCTCCTTAGAAAAGGCCAAGAAGCATATTTAGACGAAATCTACAGTTTCTGTGTACTGAGGCTATGCTCAAGGTACTTGTTTATATTTTTGTAGGTGGTGGTGACTAATCTGTCTTTTTATCCATGGTAGACATCATAACATGTTGAAATCTGAAGTTAACTGAGTAACCTACATGTTTAATAGGACCATAATATATTATGATATTTCAGCTTTGAGTCTATTATCACCATTTCTGAGATTGGTGGTAGTAGAAAGCTGAGTCATATATATAAAAGGTGTTTGATTACTGGCTACTGCTTGCTGACACAACTTTGACCAAACGCAAATGTAATTTCTACAAACCTGTCATCCTTTTTTAGCACCCAGCATCCTTTTAGATGAATCAAACTTTATGCCACTTGCCACAGTGACAAAGTTGTCACTATTAGGGTTTAGGTAAATATTTTCTTGTTACAATTGTGTAACTGTAGCAAATTTTAACACTTGAGAACATCAGCGGAGCTAAGACAACACGAAAAGTAAATAAGATATAAGGTAGCGGCGCCTCTAACTTTTACAAATACACAGTTTAGGTTTAAAACTCATACTTAGGTGATATTTTTGTACTGTTATTTGCTTTGAGGGACACCCACTCGATGCAAAGCTGCAGGTTTTCCCATTCAATGTTATTTGAAAGAACCAAAACCTATGTTGCTGTCATTCATAAATTCTGACTGCATCCATGATGAGGGAAAGTGTTGCAAGTTAGTCACCCCCTAGCCTTTATTTGCCAGAAGCCAAGTCTTCAAAGTCCTACTCAGGCTGCGCGGAGTTTCTGACGCCCTCTTGTTAGGCTTCTGGTAGTCTAATATACCGTAGTCTTCAATTCAACCGTTTCTCAAACAGGGATGATTATTGATTTCAATCCACTGCATTCCACATGAACCTTTTTTTTAAAAATAGCCTGTTGAAAAGCTGTTAACTTTTTACAACCATCTCATCATGTTTACCTTGTTATCACTTAGTGGTGTGTTCTGTTCCAATAATGATAGTCAAACACTGCTAATTTGTTTACTATTGTTTACAAAAAGAATCATTAGAACTGAATATAAGAAATGCCTTCTGTCAATAACCAATTCTCTGTGTTACTTCCGGAACAAACTTTAATGGTTTGCTTCGCTACATATCGGTACACGTACATGTAAATGTGGATGTATCAGTATCACCTTCTCCTCTGTAAGTTGGGTTTGCGAGTGCAATCATGGAAGGATGCCACAATATTCTAAGTTTCCATACAAATCTAACATGAACAAGACAAAATTAATTATGTAATTCTGGTAGGTAGCGATTATTTATTATTATATGTGCACCTTGCACTAGAAATCTATTATCTGAAGATTATGGAGTTAAACAGATCATGTATAAGAAAAATGTCGTGTCTTTGAGGAAGTTTGGGTATTGTGGTGAAACTAATTAGTCTGAGCCTTATTACTTTTTATTACGTGGAAATTATTATGATGAGTGTTCCTGCTGTATAATCCAAGTACATACTCCTGCAGAATCCAAGTAGAAGGGGGCAATGAACATCATGCTCAATACAGAGCTCGACAATCAAGATTATAATCTCTCTGTATTCTGGGACAGAACCATTGAGACACAAGCCTGGCCTGGAAAATGTCTACGGACATCCAGAATTATCTCGTTTTCTCAGCGTCTAATGTCCCTTTACTATGTGTTTGCACCACAGATCTTTAATAAAAAACCACAGAAGCTCCAGGCGACAAGAAAAATGATTGGTTTACTCAGTGGGGAACTAAATGATTATCAAAAATTATGTACCTGTTTTTTTTAAGTGTCCATAATGCCAGATTATTTGTTAGCTATAATGTTTGAGCTTAACCATTGGAGATGGTTAATCAGCTCATCAATAGTTGGTCTGTCAGAGACATTCCACAAGGTGCAGCGAGAGATGGTATTCACTAACGCCTCAACTGGAAAAGCCTCTGCTACTAGGCTCAATGCTTTCCCCAGGCTGAAAACATCACTCGCTGCATTTGTCTCTCCTCCGAACAATACCTCAGGAGCGATATGGCTGTACTCCTTTAATATTTTGGCTCTGTTTCCATCATTTACCTCGAGCGCTAGAGTTATCCCCTCTCCGATTGATGCTAATCCAAAATCAACAAACACCGGATTGTATCCACCACCGTTGACTGGTTTCAATAGAATGTTATCTGCTTTTATGTCATTCAGCAACATTCCCATGTGATGAAACTGCTTTATGGCATAGACTATCTTTGTGCATGTAAATATCCATTCCAGGACAGATTGCAGGGTGCGATGTGTGTTCCTTGCAGCTTTGAGAGTATGGCGAAAGTCATATGGTACAGGACCATCAGGATTGCCTGCAAAGTCGCAGATTATCGCCCACTCTAGAAACCGTTCCCCGAGGATTGAATTACAGAATGGTGCCAGACCTCTGTAGTGAGCTGCAAACCCTGTAGAGCTGGCTATCTGTAGCAATAAAGCTTCCTGCAGTAATGCAAACAGGTCAGTCTTATCTCGCTTCAGAGCCTTGATGGCTACCAGCTGCCCACTTTCTTTAATCCTTCCATACAGAACTTCTCCAAATTCTCCCATACCAATCTTTACGTATCTACAGAGAATGAACAATACATAAATGTTACAGGGATGCCTAAAAAATAAATCAATTTTGAATGAGATGCTTGTTATTGGTTGGGATGCAAAGGTGAGAGTTTCATGAAGTGCTGTAGAGTTTGAAAGAAATACAGGGTTGATAATGAGCTGAGACAAAGTGATGTTAAATTGAAACAATGAGATTAGAGAAGTGGTCTTGCTGGTGAAGTCTGAGAGGCTCTATACCATAGCTGGCTTACTTTTCATTCTGATACCCGTACTGTACTTCGTTCTGGTCCAATATTTTTTGCATGAAGACAGGTTTATTTGCCTCAAAGATTTGTGCATGCATTCGTTTTCTCATGACAGTAGCGACATACTCCATGTGCCGTATAAGTCTGAGAATATCAATGTGCTGAGTTAACAATAGGTTCGTGGACGAGGGGAGCATGTATGGTGCATTATGATCATACTACCAAGAAATATGCAATACACGATCAGGGTATATTTGGCAGTTCTACACATATTCAAAGAGAATAGCAGATAATATCATTGATTCTGATCCCCAAATATGTATCAAAAACCGAAATATACTGATGAACAATGCAGTATGCACTTGAGATGGCAAAACGCTGCCAGCAAATATCAGATAAGCTAGAAATAACACAAGATTGCTGTGTGTATATAGTCATATAAATGACAGACTTCTTTGTTTCAAAATGTGTATCTCCTCATGGTAGCCAATTTTGCAACATTCATTAGGGTTGTAATGTCATAACAATGGCTCATCGCAATTGTCCAAGATATCAGAGTACCAGTTTACAAGAAAGAATGTGTGGTTGAAATAAAATTAATTATGGGGAAATAAATATCTAATGCAATCTGTTAAATTGCAGATTAATCCATTGGTTTCACACCTTGCTCCATCAAACCTGTTGAATTTAGTTGATTGATATGTCTATTGGGTTATTGCCTTGAGCCATTACATTTGAATTTTAATCGCTAACAGATTTAAAAATTATCTTAAAATAACTTGAAATATCTGCTAATGCTAGCAATCTGGCACCAAATAAATAAATTTGGTCTGCAGGTTGATGCAAATATATTACCCTCATTTGAATGTGATAAATTTATGTCAAAAGAATTTCTCTTCAGGCCAATGACATTTCAAGAAAGTTATTTCCCAATAGTGTCTTAATGTCCTATTTTGATGGACATCGGAGTATCATGTACCACGGGTAGTACCAGCGTATGGTACTTGTAGAAATGACCATTGTCCAAGGCTGTCATCGATTAGGATTAATTCTGATACAGATTATTGATGTAATGTTAATGAGCTAAGCATACAATTTTTAATATTTACATTGCCCTTCCCAGCGGCGTTTGGTCAATTGGCTGTGCAGAAGATTGGCTGTGCATCGAAAATACTGAGTTACTTTCTCAATAATTTTCGCGGTATATACTAACATTACCACACAAATTGATATATCATTTATATCACTCACAGAATACGGGAGGGCTGTTCAAGTGTCTGATACATTTGACTGGGGGATGTCACGCTACTAGCCGTTGTCTCCCCCTCACTGTCAGAACTACAACGTGTCTCATGGTCACCTCGCATGGCATTAGCCTCTATACGGCCCTGTGTTGTGTTAGGTCTGGTCAATTCCTGCTGATGATGATGGTCACCTAACACAAAAGACAGAATCGTTAGCTTTCAGGTTCTAAATAATGTCACCCTAAATAATACCTGCTTTCAACCACTACCCGCTTACAATTATAATTGTTTCATTTTTTCACT
>ERZ1740072.1006-NODE-1006-length-11077-cov-4.610688_pt1 | contig 11077 bp, 8 predicted proteins | sample MGYA00581733_ERZ1740072 | MGnify/ENA primary metagenome ERZ1740072 (study PRJEB43018, sample SAMN04849741) | marine metagenome | isolation source: floating plastic debris | place: Pacific Ocean | collected 2008-08-30 | study: EMG produced TPA metagenomics...
GCTGATCGACGAAATCAGCGATATCCCCGAAGAGTTGCAGGCCCGTATCGTGCGCATGATGGACACGCCCGGCGAATATGTGCCGCGCTTTCTCGCCACCAGTCAGTCGGACCTGACTGACGCGATGGAGGCGGGGCAGGTGCGCAAGGACCTCTATTACCGCCTGTCCGGGGCCACGCTGAACGTGCCTGCCCTGCGCGAGCGTGTGGATGACATTCCCGTCTTGACGGAGCATTTTCTGGCGCGCGGCGAAAAGTCGGGGCAGGCGCATCGCGTGCTGTCCGAAGCGGCGGCAGAGATTTTCCGCACCTACAGCTGGCCCGGCAATGTGCGTCAGCTGGAAAACGCGGTGCGCCGTCTGGGTCTGACCAGCCGCGCGCCCGAGATCTCGGCGGCGGAGGTGGAACAGGTGCTGGGCAACCAGCCCGAGCTGGAACCGATGCGGTCGGGTGGCGACACCGAAAAGCTGGGCGCGTCCGTGGCACGCCATCTCAAGCGGTATTTCGACCTGCATGGCAACATGCTGCCGCCTCCGGGTCTTTATCAACGCATCCTGCGCGAGGTCGAAGCGCCACTGATCGAGATTGCGCTGGACGCCACGGGCGGAAATCAGGCGAAATGCGCCGATTTGCTGGGGATCAACCGGAATACGCTGCGCAAGAAAATCACCGATCTCGATATAGAGGTGACACGACGGCGCAAGTTGATGTAATACTGCCACACAACCCGTGGCATTCGCGCCGCAAGGTGCGGGTGATCACCGGATATGGCGGTAAGGCGCATCAAGCGCCACATCATCGAGGGCGTGCCACGTGGCATCTACGACACGAACCTCCCTGTGGGTGAGCTTCGGGCGTTTGCGTCGCAGGCGGCGTGTGCGCAATGCCACGACACTGGGCATTGTCTTGCTCGGCCCGCTGCTGGCGCTGGCGACGTTCCTTGTGCTTGGTCCGTTCGATCAGGGGGCGGCGGCACTGTCGCTGCGCCTCGTTCTGCTGGCGGACCTCGTCTATGTGCTGGTTGTCGCTGCGCTGGTGCTCAGCCAGGTGGCGCGGCTGGTGGCCGCCCGCCGCGCCAAGTCGGCCGGCAGCCGGTTGCACCGGCGTCTGACCGGGGCGTTTGCCCTGCTGGCATTGATCCCGACGGGCACGGTGGCCGTCTTTGCCGGTCTGACGGTGAATATCGGCCTTGAGGGGTGGTTTTCCGACCGAGTCAGCCGTGTTGTGGGCAATTCCCTCGCCGCGGCCGAAGCCTACAAGGAAGAACAGCGCGAGGACCTGGCCGCCGACGCGCGTGCGCTGGCCCGCTACATCGATACGGTGCGTGGCGCGCAGGTGGTGGCCGACCGCGAGGTGCTGACCGAAGGCCAGTTGCAGGTGCAGCGCGGTCTGCGCGAGGCCTACATCATCGACGGCACCGGGGATATCCGCGCGCGGGGCGACCGGTCCTACCTGTTCGACTACGAAGAGCCGGGGGAAGAGGATTTTGACGCCGCGCTGGAGCTGGGCATTCAGATCCTCGAGGATTGGCCGCAAAACGAGTTTCGCGCGCTGGTGCCGCTGGCGTCTTATGTGAACCGGTTTCTCTATGTCAGCCGCGATGTGGATGGCGAGATCCTGTCGCTGCTGGATGAAACGCAGGAAACCGTGCGGCTGTATCAGCAATTGGAGAGCGAGCGGGGCCGCGTACTGTTCCAGTTCGGCCTGTTGTACTTGGGTTTTGCCGTGATCCTGATCCTCGCGGCCATTGCGCTGGGGTTGTGGTTTGCCGAACGGCTCAGCGGCCCGGTTGGGCGGTTGACGGGTGCTGCGCAGCGGGTCGGGTCGGGTGATCTGGACGTGCAGGTCCGCGAGGAGGAGGGCGACGACGAAATCGCCATGCTGGGCCGCTACTTCAACCAGATGACGCGGCAGCTGAAGGGGCAGCGCCAGACGTTGCTGGCCAACACCGAACAGATCGAACGACGGCGGCGGCTCTTTGATTCCGTGCTCAGTTCGGTCACGTCTGGTGTGGTGGGCGTTGATCCGGGCGGCAAGGTGACCTTTGCCAACCGCTCTGCTGCGGGTCTGCTGGATTGGCGCGAGGATGCGCAGGAGGCGGTGCCGCTGGCGGTGGCGATCCCGGAATTTGCAGCACTCTTTGCGCTGCTCAAGGCCAGCCCGCAGGAGGTTGCGCAAGGCGAGGTCAAGGTCACCCGCAACGGTCGGCTGGAAAACCTGCTGGTGCGCATGGCCACGCGGCGCAGTTCCGAAGGACGGCTCGAAGGCTACGTGATTGCCTTTGACGATGTGACCGATCTTGTGTCGGCGCAGCGGATGGCAGCCTGGGGCGACGTGGCCCGCCGCATCGCGCACGAGATCAAGAACCCGCTGACACCCATCCAGCTGAGCGCCGAACGCATCAAGCGCAAGTTCAGCCCACGGCTGGGTGAGGACAGCGACAGCCTCGAGCAGATGACGGACGTGATCGTCCGCCAGACCGGTGATCTGCGCCGCATCGTGGACGAATTCTCCAAATTCGCCCGCATGCCGGAGCCGGACCGCAGCAGTCAGGACCTTGTGACGCTGGTCCGCGATGCGGTCGTGCTGCAACGCGCGGGCCAGCCCGAGGTCGAGATTGCAGACGATCTGCCGGATGTCAGCGTTCTGGGTGATGTGGACGCGACGATGATCAGTCAGGCGCTCACCAATCTGGTGAAGAACGCAGGCGAAGCCATTGAAAGCCTCAAGAAAAAGGGCGCACCGGACGGCCATGTCCCACGGATCGAGGTGCACATGGACACAAGCCCCCGCGGCGCGCGCATCACCATTGCCGACAATGGCATTGGCCTGCCCGAAGATCGGGCGCGGCTCTTTGAGCCATATGTGACCACCCGCGACGAAGGCACCGGCCTCGGCCTGCCCATCGTCAAGAAGATTATCGAAGAGCATGGGGGCACTTTGACCCTCGAAGACGCGGCCCCGTTCGAGGGCCAGACACATTTTGGCGCAATGGCGGTGATCACGCTGCCACTGACGCCGGTACTTGTTGAGCAGGAGCAAGCGGTATGAGCGATATTCTCATTGTGGACGACGAACGCGATATTCGGGAACTGATCTCGGACATCCTCGAGGACGAAGGCTTTGCCACCCGGCTGGCCGGCAACTCGGACGATGCGATGGGCGCGATCAACACGGAGGCGCCTGCGCTGATCATCCTCGACATCTGGCTCAAGGACAGCCGGATGGACGGGATCGATATCCTCAAGGCCGTGAAGCGCGACAACCCGGATGTGCCGGTTGTCATCATCTCCGGGCATGGCAACATCGAGATTGCGGTGGCCGCGATCAAGCAGGGGGCCTATGACTTTATCGAAAAGCCGTTCAACATCGACCAGCTGTTGGTGGTGATCCGTCGCGCGATGGAAACGTCACGCCTGCGCCGCGAAAACCAGAGCCTGCGCCGCCCCGATGCGGCCCCGGCGCAGATGATCGGGGCGTCGGCCAGTTTCCGCGCGCTGGTATCCCAGCTCGACAAGGTGACCAAGTCGAACGGGCGCGTGATGCTGACAGGCCCTGCGGGCTGCGGCAAGGAAGTGGCGGCGCGCTACATCCATGCCAATTCGAACCGGTCGGAGGCTCCGTTCATCACGGTGAACTGCGCCGGGGTAGAGCCGGAACGGATGGAAGAGGTGCTCTTTGGCCGCGAAAATGCGGACCGGGGGGTCGAGCCGGGGCTGCTGGAACAGGCGCATGGCGGCGTCGTGTATTTCGACGAAGTGGCGGACATGCCCATCGGGACGCAGTCCAAGATCCTGCGCGTGCTGGTGGATCAGCAGTTTCAACGTGTGGGCGGCACCGACAAGGTGCGCGTCGATTTGCGCGTGATCTCGTCCACCAACCGCGATCTGGACGAGGCGATTGCCGCACAGACCTTCCGCGAGGAATTGTATCACCGGCTCAACGTGGTGCCGATTGCCGTGCCCAGCCTCGAGGAACGCCGCGAGGACATTCCTGTGTTGGCGGCCCATTTCATTGACGAGTTCAACGGTGCACAGGGCCTGCCCAAGCGGGAACTGAGCGAGGACGCCTCGGCACTGTTGCAGACGATGGTGTGGCCCGGCACGGCGCGGCAGCTCCAGCACACGGCCGCACGGGCGCCGAGCCTGGCCGACGGGACGGGCCCGAGCGCGGCGCGAGCGCGGCCAGGCCCGACAGAGCCTGAGGCCGAAGAGGGGCGGGTGGTCCTGTCGGGTGCGCTTGCGACGCTGCCCCTGCGCGAGGCGCGCGAGGCGTTCGAGCGCGAGTACCTGCTGACGCAGATCAACCGGTTTGGCGGGAATATCAGCCGGACGGCGAATTTCGTCGGCATGGAGCGGTCGGCGCTGCACCGCAAGCTGAAGTCGCTGGGTGTCGTGACGGCGTCCAAGGGCGGTGCGCGTGTCGCGCTGGTCGAAGAGGCGCAACAAGCCGCCGAGTAGCCGAAAAACGCAGCGTTTTCCGGCGGGATATCGGCGAGAAATCCGCCGCCCCTGGCCTGGAAACTGCATCAGTTTCCCTCCGGGTTCCGCGTCGGAAACCGCTACCGTCCGCGCACGCTCAACTGGTCCAGCACATCGAGACCCTGCATGTTCAGGAAATGCAGCATGTCGATGAAAATCCAGTTCTCGGCCAGCTTGTCCCCGTCACGCCGGTAGATATCGACCACCCGCATGTCCGCCTTTCGCCCCGAAGGCGGCAGGCCCAGATAGGGTCCGGTGCATTCCATCGTCAGGTTGGGCCAGCCAAAGAACCCGCCATAGGTGCCTTCTGCGATCCTGGCGATATGGCCGTTGAAGGTGCGATGCCCCAACTGCTGCCGAAACGGCTGCTGATGCTGTTCTATATAGCGGTCGATCGTATAGGTGGCGCCGATGCCTGTTGGACCCCACCACACCATGTCATCCAGCCAGTTTTCGGCCAGCTCTTCTTGCGGGGAGGGGGGGTGTTCTGCCTTGTTGGCGTTGTCGATGGAGCTGATCATGCGTTCGATCAGGGCCAGCGTCTTCGCACCTTCCGCCGCGTCCTGCGCCGACTGCAACAGGCCGGCATGGGTCATCGGGCCGGGCTGAACCAGCTGTGCCGCACTCATGTCGGGCAGCGGGTAGCAACCGGCCTGCGCCATCAGGTGCAGCAGGTCCACAAAAAGCGCCTGTTCGGTGATCCGGTCACCCTCGATCCGGGAGAACTCGGCATAGCGCAGCATCACGATCTTGCCGGTCGGCGGGATGCCCAGAAATGGCGCATCGTTATGCCCCATGAAATGGCCCATCGACACCACCCACCGGCCGCCCGCCTCAAGCGTGTTGTCGCCGGCAAAGAACACGTCCTCGCGCCGCTGCATCCGGGTCAGGCTGCGCAGAAGAGGTGCCCAGAACACCTCGGCCACCGCGGCCGGGCCGGTCTGCTCGTGGAACGGGTGCATGCCGCGCCACAGCGTGTCCGGACCGAGATGTTCGGCCAATGCATCGCCTACAGTGTCAACATTCGCACGCGCGAGCGCTGCGTGATGGGCCTGGACGCAGGCCTTTGCACGAGAGAAGTCGGTCATTTTTATCCTTGGTTTACAATGCGAAACCCGCCACCCTCGCGGCGAATGGCGCAGCTTTGTGGTGTGAGGCGCGGCAGCACCGCGCTTGGGCCCGGCGGGGCCGCGTCGGCGACACCTGGCGGGCAGGCGGGCAGCTCCACCGGCCGGTAGCCGCGGTCGGCCATGCACTGGCCTTTGACCCGGGCGCGCAGGTCGGCGTTCACATCGCCCGTATATACTTCGCCGGGCACCCAGTATCCGCCTGACGAACGGCAATGTCCGTTGCTGTCACATTTTTGGCGACGGATGAAGCGGGGCGGGCCCTGCCGCACCACGTTGGCCACGGGCGCGTCGCGCAATGCGGCCACATCGCAGCGGGTGTTGTCCCGCTCCAACGTGGCAAAGCTGACGCCTTCGGCATAGTAGGTGCGCAACGGCAGGCAGGCTGACGCGACACAGATACAGGCAAGGGCGATCCACAGGCGCATAGGCAGACCGTGCCCGATCCGCCCCACTTTGGCAATTCCCATTTGCACACGTGTGCAAAGATTGACCCGGGCGGCGTGCTCTGCCACCTATGGACGCTGACATGCGGGCCGCGCGGCCCCCGCCACGCCAGGAACACGGCATGAAGGTCATCATATGCGGAGCAGGGCAAGTCGGCTGGCAGATCGCCCGCCACCTGTCCGGAGAACGCAACGACGTCACCGTGGTGGACAGTGACCCCGATCTGGTGCGCCGCGCCACAGACACGCTGGATGTGCAGGGCGTCGCGGGCTATGCGAGCTATCCCGACATCCTCGATCGTGCCGGTGCGCGCGACGCCGACATGGTCATCGCGGCGACGCACTCGGACGAGGTCAACATGGTGACCTGCCAGGTGGCGCATTCGGTCTTTGGCATCAACCGCAAGATCGCCCGGCTGCGCAGCCAGTCGTATCTGACAGCGATCTATTCCGACCTGTATCGCCGCGATCACATGCCGATCGACGTAGTGATCAGCCCCGAGCGCGAGGTGGCCGCCGCCGCCCTGCAACGGCTCAGTGCGCCCGCGGCCTTTGACACCGAACTGTTCATCGACGGGCAGGCGCAGTTGCTTGGCATCACGCTGGACGAGGATTGCCCGGTCCTGAACACGCCGCTGCGCCAACTGACGGATCTCTTTTCCACGCTCCGTGTTGTCGTGGTGGGTGTGCGCCGCGAAGGCACGCTCTTTGCGCCCGAGGCGGGCGATCAGCTCTTTGCGGGGGACGAGGCGTATGTCTTTGCCCATGTCGACGACGTGCCGCGCGCGATGGAGGTCTTTGGCAAGACGATGCGCAAGCAGGAGCGTGTTGTGCTGGTGGGCGGCGGCAATGTGGGTCTTGCCGTGGCCCGCGCGCTCGAAGGGCGTACCAACCGCATCCGCGCCAAGGTCATCGAAAAGAACCGCCGCTGCGCCGAACTGGCTGCCGAAGCGCTGGAACGGACCATCGTGCTGAACGGTGACGGGCTGGACGTGGCCCTGCTGGCCGAGGCGGGGGTGAGCCGGGCCGACGCGATGCTGGCCGTCACGGATGACGACAAGACCAACCTGCTGGCCGCTGTGCGCGCCAAGTCCGAAGGCTGCCCCTATGCCATCGCGTTGATCAACGACCCCACGCTGGTGCCGATGATGGGCCCGCTGGGCATTGACGCTTATATCAACCCGCGCGCGACGACCGTCAGCTCGATCCTGCGCCATATCCGTCACGGGCGCGTGCGGTCGGTGTACTCCATCGGCGATGCGGATGCGGAGGTGATCGAGGCCGAGGTCCTGTCGACCTCGCCCATGGCCGGGCAGCGCATCAACGAGATCGACTTTCCCGAAGGCGTGCTGATCGGCGCCGTCCGCAAGGGCGAGGACGTCATTCGTCCGGTGGGCAAGACCCGCATCGACGAAGGCGACGTGGTCGCCATTTTTGCCCTGACCAAGGACGTCCCGGAGGTGGAGCGCCTGATGCAGGTGTCCATCGACTTTTTCTGATGGCGGTGCGCGGGCAGCCACGGGCAGGCTTTGGCGCGTCCGTGCTGCGCCTGCCGATGTTTCTGCTGCTGCTGGGCGTGTTTTCGGCGGCGATGCTGGTGCCTGCGGTCTATGCCGGGATGATCCGCGAATTGGTGACCGGGCGCGCGTTTCTCTATAGCGGCATTCTCGGCTTGATCACCTTTGGGCTTATCGCCTTTGCCCATGCGGGACGGGATCCGCGGCATGGCACACTCGGCCCGCTCATGTCGCTGTTTTCAGCATTTGTGTTCCTGCCGGCGATCCTCGCCGTGCCGTTCTACGAAGGGCTGCGCACGCCCTCGTTCCTGAACGCCTATATCGAGCTGGTCAGCGCCATCACCACGACGGGCGCGACCCTGTTCGAGGACCCCGAACGGCTGAACCCCGCGCTGCATCTGTGGCGCGCACAGGTCGGCTGGATGGGTGGGCTGCTGATGTGGGTGGCGGCCTCGGCCATTCTGGCGCCGCTCAACCTGGGCGGGTTCGAGGTAACGGCTCGGGCCGAACCGGGGCGGCGGGCGGACACGGATGTGGGCATGACCGCACCGGAGGTGCGCGTGCGCATCGGCAAGGTCATGGCCGTGCTGGTGCCGATCTACACCGGCCTGACGCTGCTGCTCTGGGTGCTGCTGACCGTGGCCGGCGACCCGCCGCTGGTGGCGGTCAGCCACGCGATGTCGATCATGGCCACCTCGGGTATCTCGCCTGTTGGCGGGCTCGAGGGCGGGGCTTCGGGGGTTACCGGCGAGATCGTCATGCTGCTTTTCATGCTTTTTGCGCTGTCGCGGCTCACCTTTTCGTCGGACACGGTCAATGCAGGCACGGGCAATTTGCTGCGCGATCCGGAGTTCCGGATCGGCCTCGCGCTGGTGGTGATTGTGCCGGTGTTCCTGTTCCTGCGCCATTATGCAGGCGCCTTTGATGTCAATGCCGAGGAAGACCTCGGCGATGCGGCGCGCGCATTGTGGGGCGGGGCCTTTACGGTGCTCAGCTTTCTGACCACGACCGGCTTTGCCTCGCAGAACTGGGCCGCCGCGCAGGCGTGGTCGGGGTTGGAGACGCCGGGCCTGCTGCTTCTCGGCCTCTCCGTGCTTGGCGGTGGTGTGGCCACGCCGGCCGGTGGGGTCGAGCTGCTGCGGGTCTTTGCGCTTTATCAGAACGGTCTGCGCGAGATGGAGCGGCTGGTGCACCCGTCGTCGGTCTCGGGCGCAGGCGGCCTGGGCCGGCGGCTGCAAAAGGACGGGGCATTTATCGCCTGGATCTTCTTCATGCTCTTTGCCCTGTCACTGGCGCTGGTCTCCATTGCGCTCTCGGCCACGGGCCTCAGCTTTGAGACCGCGCTGGTCATGACCATATCCGGCCTGTCGACCACCGGGCCGCTGCTCGAGATGGCGGGCGACACACCCATCCGCCTGAGCGAGCTGAACGTCACGGCCAAGTCGATTTACGCGGCTGCCATGGTGCTTGGGCGGCTCGAGACGCTGGCCATCATCGCGCTTTTCACGCCGGATTTGTGGCGCAGCTAAGCGGGCCCTTGCTTTAGGTCCGTAACGGACTGTTTTTTGGGGTGGAATGTTGTTTTCTCAAACGACATACTCGCGCCGGAGGGACGGTCTGATCCGCAGACCTAAGCAAGAATAAAAGGGTACCGACATGGCCTCGGACAGACAGAATTTGCAAGACGCTTTTCTCAACCACGTGCGCAAGACCAAGGTGCCCGTGACGATTTTTTTGATCAATGGTGTGAAACTTCAAGGGGTTATCACGTGGTTTGATAATTTCTGCGTGCTGCTGCGCCGCGATGGCCAAAGCCAGCTGGTCTACAAGCACGCCATTTCGACGATCATGCCGAGCCAGCCGATTTCGCTCTATGAGGGCGAAGACGCCTCTTGAGTGAGACAGCCCCGCAGCTGACCCGCGCCTGGGTCCTGCACCCCGATATCAAGTCCGACCCCGACCGGCGCGAAGCCCATTTTGCGCTGGCCGAAGCCGTGTCGCTGGCGCATGCCTTGCCCGAACTCGACGTGGTGGGCGAAGAGATCGTGCCGTTGCCGCGCCCGCGTGCGGGCCTGCTTTTTGGTGACGGCAAGATTAACGAACTGAAGCAGCGGCTGCACGACGCGGATGTCGAACTGGTGCTGATCGATGGGCCGGTGACGCCGGTCCAGCAGCGCAACCTCGAACGCAAATGGAAGCTCAAGCTGCTGGACCACACCGGGCTGATCCTCGAGATTTTTTCGGACCGGGCCGCCACCCGCGAGGGTGTGTTGCAGGTCGAGATGGCGGCGCTGTCCTATCAGCGCACCCGGCTTGTGCGTGCCTGGACACACCTCGAACGCCAGCGGGGCGGGCTTGGCTTTGTCGGTGGTCCCGGCGAGACGCAGATCGAGGCGGACAGGCGCGCGATTGATACGCAGCTGGTGCGGCTGCGCCGTCAGTTGGACAAGGTGGTCAAGACGCGGTCGCTCCACCGCGCCGCACGGGCCAAGGTGCCGTACCCGATTGTTGCGCTGGTGGGCTATACCAATGCGGGCAAATCGACGCTGTTCAACCGGCTGACAGGGGCCAAGGTTATGGCCAAGGACATGCTCTTTGCCACGCTGGACCCGACCATGCGTCGGGTTGAGTTGCCGGACGGGCCGGAGGTGATCCTGTCGGATACGGTGGGGTATATCGCGGACCTGCGGACGGGGCTGGTGGCGTCAGATCGCGCCACGCTCGAAGAGGTTCTGGCAGCAGATGTGATCCTGCACGTGCGTGACATCTCGCATCCCGAGACTGAGGCGCAGGCTGCAGATGTCCGTGCGATCCTTGGTGATCTGGGTGTCGATGAGGGGCGCGCGCTTTTCGAGGTGTGGAACAAACTGGACTTGCTGGAGGCCGCCGAAGCCGAGGCCGTGCGCGCCCGGGCCGAGCGGGATGAAGGCGTGCTGGCGCTGTCTGCGATCACTGGCGAGGGGCTGGACGCGCTGCTGGGCGTTGTGGCTGAGACCTTGCAGGGAACGGTGGTCGAAGAGACGGTTACATTGCCCTTTTCCGAAGGACGCAAACGCGCCTGGCTGTTTGAGCAGGACGTGGTGCAGGAAGAGCGGCAGGGCGAGGACGGTTTTGAATTCGACGTGCGCTGGACCGCGATCCAGAAGGCGCTGTGCGAGGGGCTGTGAACGCCGACATTTTGAGGTTTTTAGCTCTGCGCGCCATAACTTAGCCGCATCTCTTTGCACATGTGCTCCCGTGGAAGGAGTCGAAATGCGCAAAACGGTTTTCGTTATCGCCCTTAGCATGACAGTCTTTGCGCCTCCGGCCATGAGCGCGGATGAGTGGACAGACGAGCACATTATTGTTGCCAACCACTATTTTGATGTGATCGGGGCCGACAGAAGTGCGCCGGCGCTACGTATGGACTACGCACGGGCAATTGCACATGAGTTTCGCGCCCAATCTGTTGTTCTGCAGTACAAGGATCTCTTCTCTGTGATGCTGCCATCAGCCCTCATTGATGAC
>ERZ1740072.1008-NODE-1008-length-11062-cov-3.658763_pt1 | contig 11062 bp, 6 predicted proteins | sample MGYA00581733_ERZ1740072 | MGnify/ENA primary metagenome ERZ1740072 (study PRJEB43018, sample SAMN04849741) | marine metagenome | isolation source: floating plastic debris | place: Pacific Ocean | collected 2008-08-30 | study: EMG produced TPA metagenomics...
CGGCTGCCGCAGAACAACTTCGTGCGGTCGAGGGGATTGCCTTCGTGCGTCCGACTCCCTCGGCGGATGGCGGCGTTCAGGTAGCCATTACGGGGACGGATGCCCCGCCAACGGCACAGGTGAACCCTCAAGCCAACAATTTAGTCTTTAGCGTGGTGCCAGGCATCGCCTCCGCTGTGACAGAGGATGACCCCGATGCTATTCAGGTGCTAGTCACCGCGACCCGAACGGAAGAATCGGTCTTAGATGTGCCTCGCTCGGTCACCGTGATTGACCGAGAAGAGATTCAGCAGCAGCGACAGCTAACGAGTAATTTGCCCGACATCCTCGGGCAATTAGTGCCGGGTTTAGGGCCGCCAACGCTGCAAAATAGAACGCGCAACCTTTCCTTGCGGGGGCGAACAGCCCTGATTTTGATTGATGGCGTGCCCCAAAACCCCAATAGCGGCTTTGCGACGGAATTAAACACGATTGATCCAGACCTGGTAGAACGCATTGAAATTGTGCGCGGTCCCAGTGCCGTTTATGGCGACGGGGCAACGGGCGGCATTATTAACATCATCACGCGGGCAGCAACGGAGGAAGAATTTGTGGTTGATGTGGCGGCCAGAACCAGCGTGGGTCTGACGTCGATTGAAAAGGATAGTTTTGGCTACGGCGGGCAAATTGGCATTGCGGGCAATGATGGGCGCACCAACTTGCGGGCATCGTTGTCCTATGACGTGACCAATGCTTTTTTTGATGCCAATGGGGATCGCATTCCGCCCAATGGTGTGGCCGATACTGACCGGATCGGTCTTTTAGTAAAACTGGGGCTTGAGTTTACCGACCAGCAACGGCTAGGACTGACCTATAGTTTTTACCGAGAAGATCTGGATAATACAACCTTTGCATCAGATCCCTCGATTCTCGCTATTCCTGGGTTGCAGACGGCCCGAGCGATCGACATTGGGGAAATTGACTATGAGGAAGATCCGGCACAGACGAATCATGTGGTCAATCTGACTTACACCCATGAGGATCTGCTCAGCTCTCAGTTTGATGCTCAGCTCTACTATCGCGACACTGAGTTAGCACAGCGATTTAGAGATATTAGACAGGCCAGACGACCGGCCTTTCAGCCACAGCTATTCCAAACCACGCTAGATTCCTCAGAGTGGGGGGGGCGATTGCAGTTTGATACGGCGTTTAGCGATCGCTTTAGCCTGCTGTGGGGGGCCGACTATGGCCAAGAAGAAAACGCGCGTCCGGTACGGCTATTAGATATTCCCACTTTCGAGGCGACCAACACCCTCAATGCGGTGGCGATCAGCAATCAGACCCCGGCCTATGATTTAGAGACGTTAGGACTGTTTGCCCAGGCCACTTGGGACATTAGCGAGCAGTGGCAGCTCAGTGGCGGACTCCGCTACGACCGATTTGACGTTGCGGTTGAAGATACCGTTCTGGCGTTTCGTCGTAATGTTGACGATATCCGCAGCGGTGGCGACATCGATGCGGATGACGTGTCTTTTAATGCGGGGCTCATTTACAAGCCAGTGCCAGAAATTGGGCTATTTGCGAGCTTTTCTCAGGGGTTTTCCATTCCGGATATTGGCTTAAGTGCGGGCACTCGGCTACCCACTGATGTCGATATCAGTCGCGATGTAGAGTTAGAGCCCCAGCAGGTGACTAATTTTGAGGTGGGGGTGCGGGCTGAATTTGAGCAGGTGCAGGCCAGCTTAGCCGGGTTTTATAACGAGTCTGATTTGGGCAGTAATTTGCAGGTGGGGCCGGATGGCTTTACTGATTTGGTGCGAGCGCCGCAGCGCAACTATGGGGTGGAGGCCACAGTTGATTGGCAGCCCAGTCTGGTTTGGCGGCTCGGCGGCTACTTTAGCTGGAACGAGGGGGAAAGCGATACCAATGACGATGGTGAATTTTTGGCCTTGAGTGGCCTGCAGGTGCAGCCCTACAAGGTGGGTTTGTATGTGGAAAATGACACTGCCCCTGGCTGGACGAATCGCTTGCAGTTACTGGGCGTGGGCAGCCGCGATCGCGCCTTTGAAGATGGCGTCGATGCGTTTGAAATCGATGGCTATGTGACGCTAGATTTGCTCAGCAGCGTCCAGCTAGGGGATGGCACGCTGACAGTCGGCGTGAAAAATCTCCTCAACAACCAGTACCTCCCCCTCAGTTCTCAAGAACGGGTTCGCGGCACCGAAGATCGACGCTTTGCCGCGCCTGGCATCAACCTCAGTATTGGCTATTCCATCGAGTTTTAACCGATGTCCGATTCCAGTTATCGCCGCACCGTCATCTGGTTAGTAGTGACTGTACTGCTAACGGGGTGTCAGTCTGATGCCGATGTGTCGCCAGCAACGACTCCCAGTCGCACCATTGAACATGCAATGGGAAGCGTCGAGGTACCGGCCTCTCCCCAACGGGTCGTTGTCCTCGATACGGCCCCCCTAGATGCGGCCCTAGCGCTAGGCGTTAAGCCCGTGGGCACCATTGTTTATCGCCAGTCCCCTGACTACTTGGGCGATCGCACCGAGGTGATCGAAATTATTGGCGATGGCAATAAGCCCAATTTAGAAGCCGTCTTAAACCTGCAGCCAGACCTGATTCTCGGGTCAAAAATTGGCGCTGGCGAACTCTATACCCAGCTCTCTCAAATTGCTCCAACTGTGCTGACAGAGGGGAGCGGGCGAACCGGTGACTGGTCAGAAAACTTGCAGCTCTATGCCGAGGCCTTGGGCAAATCGACAGCAGCAGAGCAATTATTAGCGGATTATCGTCAACGTGTGCGGCAACTGCAAGCCGCCATCGATCAGCCACAGGCGTTGGAGATTTCGGTGGTGATCGTTCCTCAAGATATCGTTAGAGCATTCACAACGGGTAGCTTTGCGGGGTCGGTGCTGCAAGATATCGGTTTCTCTCGCCCCCCCGCTCAAGATGATCCCGACGGGTATGTCGCCCGATTATCGCCCGAATCTTTAGAGGCACTCGATGGCGATTATGTTTTTCTCATTTACTCGACCTATCAACCGGGGGGAACCTCAAAAGAAGCGTTTGTGACGCACCCAATTTGGTCGCAGTTGCAGGCTGTGCAGCAAGATCGCGTGTGTCAAGTTGACGGAGCCGTTTGGATTGCCGGTCGTAGCATTCTGGCGGCCCGCCAGATTTTGACCGATATTGAAACGTGTCTCGCAGCAGACCTGGAATCGACTGAAACCGCTGAATAAATAAGCACTGCATTGGCATATTGAGAATTATTCCTAACATTGCGATACTCTTTTTAAGGAGTTCTATCGCAAGGGCTAAATGGCGAAAGTTATCACTGATGCTGAGGTACTGCAACTTATAGAAGCGGGTCGCGCTGAGGGCAGCCTTGTGGAATATCAGGAAGGCCCGGAGAAATTTACGCAACTGCCGTCTTCGATAGGGCACGGGTACTGCCGTAGCATGCAACTCCGACCCGGCATCAGTTTGTCGATTGATGATCTCAAAAAGCCGCTAACCCATTGCTGTCAGATTGAGCAGCATCCTCAGCCGATGCCGCTAACCCTGAGCTATTACCTATCCGGTGGGTGTCAGGTGGATAATGATGGCCTGAGCGCTCCTGAAGAAGAGGCCGCCGGGAAAAGCTATTTCTACTGCTTGCCTAACACCGCTGAAACCGAAAATTATCCGGCTGGGCAATATCTCTGTAGAGTTCGCATTCAAATTTTGCCAGAGCTCATTCCCGCCTTCAGCGATCGCTTAAACGATCTCCCCACTGACTTGATAACCGCGATCGAGCAGCCCGACATAGCTTTGCTGTAGTCATCTAGTCGGATTACGCCCGCGCAGCAGGTGTTACTGCAGCAAATCTTGCGATCGCCCTATCAGGGCATCACCCGATATTTTTATTTGGAGGCCAAAGTTTTAGAGCTGCTGGCGTTGCAATTTGATCTGATAGCACCGCCGACATCGACCAATCAGATTCCTCCCAAAGAAGTTGACCGCATTTATCAAGCGCAGGCCATTCTGGATCAAAATATGAGCCAGCCGCCTTCCACAGCAGAGTTGGCGCGGCAAGTGAATCTCAACGAACGCAAGCTCAGGGAAGGCTTTCGACAGGTTTGTGATACCACTGTTTTTGGCTATTTAACTCAGCAGCGCATGCAAACAGCCTGCAAATTGCTAACCCAGCAGCGCTCAATTGCCGCCGTGGCCACAGCCATTGGTTATGACAGTTCAACTGCGTTTAGCAACGCCTTCCGGCGGCAGTTTGGCATGTCTCCGAAAGGATATCAGTTAAAACAACGTCGGTGGCTTTAGGGAAAAAGTCTGTTTTGAAGAGAAAAAAGTCTGCTTTGAAGAGAAAAGTCATCTCTAAATCCCATAGATTGAACCACATCTAGTTGAGAAGTCTTCTCACTAGCGTTGTGGTTCAAGTGGGCTGCTGTTGGCCTGCTGTTTGTGGTGTGAAAGTGATGATGATTAAACCGTTGAGTTTTGGACTGTTGCCAATCGCAGGAGTGGCGATCGCAGTGCCGGTGACCGCTGCTGAGCCAGTCTCTGAAGCCCTGTTCTCTGCTCTGGATGACGCTACTACCGCAGCTGATTTGCTCGCCCAAGATGAAGCGGCATCTGCAGTTATCACCGACATTCAGATTGAGCCGACTACTGATGGCTTGATGGTTACGCTCGTCTCTGACCAACCTTTGTCCGCCGCCGCACCACAAATTGTCGGCAACGCTTTAGTGACGGATGTTCCCAATGCCACACTCAACCTCCAAGATCCCGCTGCGGCTGAACAGTTCAGTCCCGCTGAAGGAATTGCCCTGGTGCAGGTAACGACAACTCCAGAGGGGACGGTGCAGATTGCCATCACGGGCACGGATGGTCCACCTGAGGCGCAGATCAGCACTGAAGCCGGAAACCTGGTACTCAGTGTGGTGCCAGGAGTTGCAACAGCGACTGAGGAGGTGGATGAGGAGGCGATTCAGGTAGTGGTGACCGCGACGCGGACGGAAGAAGATGTGTTGGATGTGCCGCGCACAGTCCGAATCATCGAGCGTGTAGACCTTCTGCATCAGTTTGTGCTATCCTACATTATGCCGTTTTTTTTTTGGAATCTTGTGACCTTTTTTTCGCCGCCGCCGTTACAGGTTGGCACCCGTGGCTTTACCCTGCGCGGACGCAATGTCCAGGTTTTGGTCGATGGGGTGCCGCAAAATCCTAACGGTCCGCTCTTTTTTGAGTTGAACACCATTTCTCCTGACTCTTTGGAGCGGATTGAGGTCATCCCGGGAGCGAGTGCCCTTTACGGGGATGGGGCGGCTGGTGGCACCATCAATCTAATCACTCGTGCCCCCGTCGAAGAAGGGGTCGTTTACCGAGCCGATATTGGCACCCGTGTGGGCTTAACCTCGATTGAAGGGGATAGTTTTGGCTATACGGTGGGCCTGGATGTCGCGGGTGCCGAAAATGGCGGTGATGGCCGCATTTCAGTGAACTACGACGTCAGGAATGCTCAATTTGATGCCAATGGCGATCGCATTATTCCGGTTGTTGGCCTGGGTGAATATGACCGATTAGGGCTACTCACAAAGTTAGGCTATGACATTGATGAAAATCAACGTATCGGGCTCACCTACAGTTTTTACCGCGATCGGACTGACACTGAATTTACAAGCGATCCAGCCATTCTCGATATTCCCGGAACTCAGGTAGCGAGATCTCTATTTTTAGGGGAGTTTGACTATGAAGAACCGCCTAAGACAACCAGCAATGTGCTCAATCTCACCTATCGCCATGCGGATATCTTTGGCTCTCAGTTAGATGCTCAAATTTACTACACCGACCTAGAAGTCGTGCAGGAATTTGGCGATATCAGATTCAGAGACTTTCCAGAATTTTTTCCCGAAATCTTTCAGAACTTGAATGAATTCTCAGAGTTAGGGCTCCGGATGCAGGTGGATACGCCCCTAGGAAATGCGGCAAACGTGCTGTGGGGGGTCGATTATTCCCAGGAAGAAAATGAGAACAGAGCGGCCTTTATTGATCCGGTGGCCTTTGATGCCAATCGAGAAGTCAACATTATCGAAGAGTTTTCGGCATTTCCGCTTTATGAAATCGAAAATCTAGGCTTGTTTGCCCAAACCCGTTGGGATATCAGCGAACAGTTTCAAATTAGCGGGGGTATTCGTTACGACAACGTTAGTTTTTCGGCAGATCCTTATCAGCTCGCCTTTCAATTTCCCCGTGAACGTGACGGTGGCAGCGGCAGCTTTGATGATGTTTCATTTAATGTGGGACTGCTCTATCGCCCGATTCCAGAAGTTGGGTTATTTGCCAACTTTTCTCAAGGCTTTTCGATTCCGAGTTTGGGATTAGCGTTAGGACAAGTCGCACCGGATTTTGATATTAGTGATGATTTGCTGTTTCAACCCCAAACGGTAGATAATTTTGAGCTTGGGGCGCGAGCCGAATTTGGCCAGGTGCAGGCCAGTATTGCTGGGTTTTATAGCGAATCGAGTCTGGGCGCTTCCTTCCTATTCGATCCTGAAATTGGCGGCACGAGATTAGTCCGGGCACCACAGCGCAACTATGGTGTGGAGGCCACTGTCGACTGGCAACCCAGTGACACTTGGCGGTTGGGAGGGGCCTTTAGCTGGGCCGAGGGCGAGAATGATGTCGGTGATGAGGGTGATTTTTTGCCCTTAGGGTCACTCACGGTGCCGCCCTATAAGCTGGGACTGTATGTCGAAAATAATACGACCCCGCGTTGGACTAATCGATTACAGATGTTGTTGATCGGCGATCGCGATCGCGCCTTTGATGAGGGTATTGACCCCTTTAAGATCAACAGCTACGTGACCCTAGATTTGATTAGCAGTTTACAACTCGGCTCAGGTCGCCTCACCTTAGCGGTTGAGAACCTGTTGAATACAGAGTACCTGTCACTGACGGCACAAGAACGGGTTAACCAGTTTGAAGATCGCCGCTTTGCCGCACCTGGAACGACCCTAAGCGTGCGCTATTCGATTGAGTTTTAATGGCCTAATGTCCAACATTGCTTGTAAAGGATTATTGGGAGTGCTGGCAAGCGTTTTTTTAACAAGCTGTCAGCCAACCCTGCCCCCTGATTCTGACGTGCCCATGCGCCCGATTGAGCATGCCATGGGCACCACTCAAGTCCCCGTCTCACCCCAGCGAGTAATTGTCCTAGACTATGCTCCTCTAGATACGGCCTTAGCCCTAGAGGTGCCCCCCATTGGCAGACCCGAGGAGGCCATTTCCCCGATTTATCCCAGTGCTAGCCGAGATATCACCTCAATCGGTGCAGGCTTTTATCCCAATTTAGAAACAATCTTAGAGCTAGAGCCAGACTTGATCTTAGGGTCAAAAGTCATTGAGCGTGGCGCTTATCGAAGATTATCGCGGATCGCGCCCACGATTTTTACGGAAGACAATGGGCGTCATGGCAACTGGCAAGAGCACTTTCTGCTCCATGCCGATACGTTGGGTCAGCTTGCCAAAGCCGAGGAATTGTTAGCTGATTACCAAGAGCGGGTCAACACCTTGAAATTTGACCTTGAGCAGGTGATGCCACAGAATCCGACTGTATCCGTGGTAGCCCACTGGAGCGGGGGTGTTTTAGCCTATACAGCCAACAGTTTTTCTGGGTCGGTCCTGCAAGATTTAGGGTTCAATCGCAATCCCATCCAGGCCCAAAGCTCACGCTACGCACTGCAGCCCTCGAAAGAAGAGCTAAGGGCGATCGATGGCGATATTGTGTTTTTGATGTATAACTCACAGTCCGAGGGCAGCATCACCAAAGCAGAATTTGTCAGCGATCCGCTCTGGTCAACGCTCAATGCGGTTGAGCAGGGTCTAGTTTGTGAAGTCAACAGTGCCATTTGGGCGGGGGGACGCAGCATTCTGGCGGCCAACCAGATTTTGACCGATATTGAGGCGTGTTTAACCCGTACCTCGCCTTAAATCGATGAAGATGGCGCTACCGTGAGCCTCAACATTTGCTAGTCTATTGAGAACCAGTATCAAGAATAACACCCTAAAGAGGTGCTATCGGGTGATGTCTCATGGCGAAGCTCTTGACCGGTCTCGAAATTAGCGGCATCCTGGCCGAGTGTCGGGCCAACGGCACGCTATCAGAATATCGCCAAGGGCCAGAATCCTTTGTGAGAGCCCCCCAGTCTTTGGCTCGCGGGTACGGACGCAAGATTTGCCTGCGCCAGGGGCTACATCTGAGCATCATGGATTTCCAAAAACGCCAGATTCATCAATATCAAATTCGACAGCATCCACAACCCATGCCGCTAACCCTGAACTATTACTTGGCTGGCGGTTGTCAGGTGAGTAATGATGGGCTCAAAACGGCTTATGAAGAGGTAGCTGGCAAAAGTTACTTATATTGTGTACCCAATACAGCTGAGCTCGAAAAGTATCCGGCCGAATGTCGGATCTGCCGGATACAAATTAAAATCTCACCAGAATTGCTTCAGGGCTTTAGCGATCGCCTACACGATTTGCCCACTGAACTGAAACAAGCGATCGAGCAGCCTGAGAGGGCCTTATTTTGCCTGCCCAGCCGCATTACCCCCGCTCAGCAACAGGTACTGCAACAAATTTTAGAATGGCCCTATCACGGGCTAACCCGACAGCTATATATCGAGGGTAAAGTTCTAGAGTTACTGGCGCTGCAGTTCAGTCAGTTCACCACCGGACAGCCGGATCATCCCAGCGCTTTAAAGCCCCGCGATTTAGATCGCATCTATGAGGCGCGGGACATCCTCATCCAGAATCTGGACGCTCCCCCCTCACTCACTAATTTATCGCGACAAGTTCATCTCAATGAGAACAAGCTCAGTCAGGGGTTTCGCCAGGTCTTTAACATGACCGTTTTTGGCTATCTGCATAATCACCGCATGGAGCAAGCGCGCCAACTGCTGCAAACCGATAGTCTCAATGTCCAAGAAATTGCCTGCCGGGTCGGGTACGCCAGCCGCAGCTCTTTTGTCGCTGCTTTTAAGAAGAAATTCAACGTGGCCCCCAGCCACTACCTCAAGGAAATGAACTGAGAACACAGCTGGGAAACACGGGACTTGTCTGTGGCAATGGATGAATGGGAAGAAATCCAGGTTTTAAGTTCCAGGTTTTAGGTTCCAGGCAAACCCCGGGCGAACCCCTGCACCGTACACCGATCTCCTTCTGCGCCGTATAAGCCTGAATCAGCCATCCGCTTGAGCCTAAAAATCACGTAAAAATCGCTCTCGAAGACAAAACCCTCAGGCTCGAAGACAGTTTTCGCTTAACGCTGGCTAGCGCACCCCTTAGTATTGAGAACAATTGTTAATAATCAATAGTTTGCCTGCTGTTGGGCTTGAGCACCGGCTCCGTTATGTCCGTTGCATCAGATGTCAGCAAACCCGGCTGCGGCAGGCACGGTTTAGGTGTGAGGAATCATGACAATTCAGATTAAGCTGGTTGGCTACAGTGCGTTAGCCAGTCTCATTTTGGCTGGAACCCATTATCCGGCTGAGGCCCAAGTTTCCACCTCGGCGGCGCATCAAAAGGATGCAGAAACTGCGGTGACGGAGGCGATCGCGGATGACGTACCCACAGTTGCCGAGGCCGCTCCCCTGCTGGGCGAAGAACGCAGTGGCGCTGCGGCGCTGGGCGACCAGCCGATTGACCAGCCGTTGGAACTGCCCTCCGTTGAGCACATCGTTCAGGGGGAAGTCGCCGTCATTACCGATGTGCAAATTAGTGAAACGCCTGACGGGCTCAGACTGGTTTTAGTCTCTGAGCAGCCGTTGTCGGCTGGCCCGGCCCAGATATCCGGCAATGCGGTGGTGACCGAAATCGCCAATGCCACGCTGAATCTGACGGATGAGGCGGCGGCACAGCAGTTTGCCCCAGCTGAGGGCATCGCCCTGGTGCAAGTATCAAGCCTGCCGAATGGCAACGTGCAGGTGGCAATTACGGGAACGGATGCCCCCCCAGAAGTCCAGATAAGTGTCGATGCGGGCAATGTGGTCTTTACTGTGGTGCCGGGCATCGCCGGGGCTCAAGCCGAGGATCCCGACGCGATTCAAGTGGTGGTAACCGCTACCCGTACAGAAGAGGAATTGATCGACTTGCCGCGATCGGTGACGGTGATCGAGCGGGAGGAAATTGAGCAGCAGACAGAATTGACGAATAACCTGCCCGATATCTTAGGGAAGTTAGTCCCTGGCCTATCACCGCCGCCCTTGCAGGCCACGACCCGAGGCTTCACTCTGCGGGGTCGTAATGCCCTCATCCTGATTGACGGGGTGCCGCAGGGGGGGAACAGTGGTGGCTTGCGAGCGCTGAATGGCATTGCCCCTGAATTTATTGAACGAATTGAGGTGGTGCCAGGAGCGAGCGCTATTTTTGGCGATGGGGCTACGGGTGGGATTATCAATATCATTACCCGCGTCCCCATTGAAGACGGGGCAATCTATGACCTGAGTGTGGGTACCCGCGTTGGCGTTACCGCCATCGAAGGCGATAGTTTTAGCTACAACTTTCGGGTTGGCGCTGCCGCTGCAGACGGCCCAGTCGATGGTCGGTTTTCGTTTACCTATGATGTTGACAATGCTCGCTTTGATGCGGATGGCGATCGCATCCCGCCGACGGGTGCTGGTGAAAATGATGAGCTAGGCTTGCTGGCCAAATTGGGCTATGACATCGATGAGCAGCAGCGGCTAGAGTTGACCTACAGCTATTATCGAAGCGATCCGAATACTGAGTTCGCCACCGATCTCTCGATCTTTCAGATTCCGGGTACCCAAGTCGCCAGAGCCATCAGAGTCGGTAATTTTGATTACGAGCGTGAGCCTCAAAGTACGAATCAGTTCATTAACCTCACCTACCGCAACACTGATGTGTTCGGGTCGCAAGTTGATGCCCAGCTTTATTATAGCGAAGAAGAATCTGCAGGCGCATTCCGTGATTTTCGCCTCAGAAATGCTGCCGACTTTTTCCCAGACATCTCTCAACAAGTTAGCGACATTTCGGAACTAGGGGCGCGTTTACAAATAGA
>ERZ1740072.1009-NODE-1009-length-11060-cov-3.869514_pt1 | contig 11060 bp, 10 predicted proteins | sample MGYA00581733_ERZ1740072 | MGnify/ENA primary metagenome ERZ1740072 (study PRJEB43018, sample SAMN04849741) | marine metagenome | isolation source: floating plastic debris | place: Pacific Ocean | collected 2008-08-30 | study: EMG produced TPA metagenomics...
GCTGGTCTACAAAACTCTGGTGCTGAGCACCGAGCCGGCCCTCTCCCTAGCAGACAGCTTTGACATGGAGCTGGAGCATACCCCGCGTGAGGTCAAGCCCAATTTGTGGGGGGCGGAACTCGATGCCCTGCGCGAACTGGAAGGAAACTGGGGCGCTGTGAAACGCTACATTACCCAGGTACTACAAGCCCGTGGATTAGAAGGTGTAGAAGCCGAAGAGCTGGCGATTTTACCAGGGATGGATGAAATCTTTAGCCTGGTGCGGATGAAGCGGCACCATGATGAAGCGGAATACGACGTTTTGATTATTGACTCGGCTCCGACGGGGACCGCGCTACGGCTGCTGAGCCTGCCGGAGGTGGCGGGATGGTACATGCGCAAACTCTACAAGCCCTTTCAAGCCGTATCAGCAGCGCTGCGACCCTTGGTAGAGCCAATTTTTCGTCCGGTAGCGGGGTTCTCCTTGCCCACGACTGAGGTGATGGATGCTCCCTATGAGTTTTATGAGCAGCTAGTCGAGCTAGAAAAGGTGCTTACCGACACGGCCACGACATCCGTACGTCTAGTGACCAATCCTGAAAAAATGGTCATTAAGGAATCTCTCCGCGCCCATGCCTATCTCAGCCTTTATAACGTGGGTACCGATATGGTAGTGGCCAATCGGATTATTCCAGATACGGTGACCGATCCGTTCTTTCAGCGTTGGAAAGAAAATCAGGAAATCTATCGCCAAGAGATTCATAATGACTTTCGACCGCTGCCGGTCAAGGAAGTACCGCTATTTTCAGAGGAGATGTGCGGACTGCAAGCATTAGAGCGTCTAAAAGAGACTATTTATGGCGATGAGGACCCTACCCAGGTGTACTACAAGGAGACTACGCTGCGGGTGGTTCAAGAAGACAGTAACTACAGTTTAGAAGTCTATCTGCCGGGTATCCCCAAAAATCAAATCGAGCTGAGTAAGAATGCCGATGAGCTAAATATTCGGATCGGTAACCACCGACGCAATTTGGTACTGCCCCAGGCGTTGGCTGCTCTACAGCCCGCTGGGGCCAAGATTGAGGATGATTATCTGAAGATTCGCTTTGCTACTGAGGTCACCCTGGCGAAATAATACGGGCAGGCCAACCTCGTTTTGTCAGGACAGCTGGGCACAGTGGAGGCGGGTTATGTATCGGAACACGAGCCTGCCTTGGTAGCTGTACTGGTTGAATAGCGAGCGCAACTCTGCCATCATCTCTCCATAGCTCGCGGCCTCTGCCGTCGGCGCATAGGAACACGATAGCAGTCGCCCCTGGAGACCCTCAAAATCAAACACCTGGCTATGGTCAAAGGTAGCCGGGTCCAGCCCATGGGGAGCAAAAAAATCTCTCAGGGACGCCAGCGTCACCCGGCGATGATTCACCTGGCTATAGTCAGGGGCATGGGTCAGTAGAAACTGTTCGTAGGCCTGCTGAAACGGATCGTCCATGCAGCGATCGTTCCAAACAAGGGCCACCCGCCCCCCCGGACGAAGGATGCGGATAAATTCGCGACGGGTAGCCACCGGGTCAAACCAATGAAAAGCCTGCCCAGAGACAATCCAATCCACGGAGTGAGTTGCCAGGGTGGTGGCTTCAGCCCGGCCATCTACGCTTATAAAATCAGCATACGACGGCAATAATGTCTCTGCCGCAGCCCGCATCTTGGCGTTGGGCTCTACCCCACAGACGCGGTTACCGTTTTTGAGAAACAGCTGAGTCAGCAGTCCTGTCCCGGAGCCCACATCGGCCAACGGATGAGCTGAACTGAGGCCGTAGCGCTCCACTAAATAAGCCAGCAGTGGGGCTGGATAGCCAGGCCGATAGCTGATATAGTCAGCCACCCGACTTGAAAATCGTTCTGTTGCATCTTCCATGGTGTTTAGCCGGGCGCGAACCCTAATACCTGTTTAACCACGGCCCATCGAGAACAGTCCCAATAGTCTATGTGGGAGCAAATTAGCCCCTCCTTATTGAGGGTCAGCTCGCTCCAGCCAGGAATCGAAACCCTGGGCTGCCCTGGGGTCGGAGCTGTAAAGTTGAGAATCCAACGGGTCTTAATGGTGTCTGCCTGGGGCTGCTCCACCGCCTGCAACTGCAGATCAATATCTTGAAACCATTGGCCAATAAAGCCAATCATGCGGCGGTAGCGTTCGATGCCACGAAATTCATTCATCGGGTCTTTAAAGTACACCGCTTCGTCATAGAGGTCGTAGCTTTGGGCCTCGGGAAACCGGGCGTAGTCCGCTTTGACCTGGGCGAACGCTTTTTGCTCTAGGGGACGATTATCCATTGGCAACCTCCGGGGGAGTCACCTCTGGGTTTACCTCTGGCCACAGCCGCTCCAGCTGGCTCTGCCAGGCCGCCAGGGCGCGGTCGCCGTAGCTGCTGTCCTGCATATCGCCCATCATGCCCTCTGCATAAAACCGGTTGATGGTTTGCATGGTAGCTTCTAAGGACTGTCCCTGCTGCTTGGCCGCTTGAATAATTTGGCGTACCCGAGCCTCGATTAGGGTATTAAAAAATGGATCGATCCCCGTCTGTTTCATCAGCAGTAGCTGATCGACAGCGGCTGAAAACTGTGCGATCGCAAGGCTAGCCAGATCGTGCTGAAACACGCCCCAAAGCACATTTTCATAGCTAGCGTAGCGGGCCATCTGGGTCTGATCAAAGTTGGCGGCTAAAATTTCACCCAAAAAAGGCTGTGCTTCTGTAATGGGCACGATGGGAATCAGCACCCTGAGCCAGGTCTGGTCATCGGACAGGAGCACCAGCAGCCGCAGCTCCGATGTCTCTACCTGCCAGGCATCGGGAGGATTGACGTCGCAGGCATCACTAAAGCGAGTTTGGAGAGTTTGGGTAATGTCTTGGGGTGTCATTTGGGGCTACTGTGTGGAAACAAACCGGCGAACCGCAAAAAAAAGGAGGTGTAGCCTGTACACCTCCCACTTTAGTTTGATGTCAACGGATTAGACATATCCGTCTGCTGGCCCAGGTTGCTAAAAGGCAAACCATTCTTGAACGGCTTCTGCTTTTGTATTGGTGTTGCGCTCAGGCGTTTCGCGGGTGAACTTCATGTGGATGGAGCGGGTTTGCTCACCATCCACGGCAACGGCCTTAATGGGATAGTCAATCAGACCGTCCTGGAAGGACATTTGGAAACGGAAGGTGCCATCGGGTCTGAGATCAATTTTGCGATCGCCAATGGTCACCGTAGCATCGGGCTCGGTCGCACCGTAAACAATCAGCTCAGCATCCGCAATCAGCCAAAACTGGCGAGGACGGATGGGGGGCATAGAGGCGGCCATGCCAGCACCCGACATATTCAAGCCGGACGCAGACCACATGCCCATCCCAGACGGGAAGACAAAGGAGCTCATGGTCTGCTCAGGCACCTGATGCATGGACCCAAAGATGGAACCAGCCACCCGCTGAGCTTCCATCGACTCGGCCTGGGCAAAGACCTGATCATAGATGGGGCTGCCGTTGGCATCGGTGGCCGCTGCAGCCGCCTTTTTCTCAGGGGGTACCAGGGTCATGACGCTTTGCCCCTGCAAATTGTCATCCCAGCTGACGGTGACAAAGTGATCCTCAAGCCAGTCGGAGGGGTATACCGGCGGCACATGGATGGGCGCGGAGCGGGCCATCAGCAACCAGCGGCCATCGGCGCTGACGTAGCCAATCTCTGCAACGTAGTCGCGATCGCTAACGGGGATTGGCAAGATCCATTCCCGCGCCATCTCATCACACTCGTACTGCTGCAGACTGTGGGGACTCACCGCATCGATATCCACATCAGTCACGTCGTAAAACCGGATCGCTAAACGGACACCGCCCTGGCGACGCATTTCTTCCTTGTGGGAGCCTGGAATGTCCCAATAGGCATAGGCCCACTGAGGATCACGGGGCATCAGGACAATGCGGCTTTCACCGTAGCCGCCGGGCAAATCCCCAAATCCATCATCAACCGTTGCCAAATCTTCCATTGCCAGGGCAGTTCCACCATTTGGGGCACTGGCGACGGTTGTGGCTTCACCGGCTGCAGCTGCTGCCACAGCAACGGGAGCAGCTGTGCTTGAGGTCCGAGCAGCCTGCGCTACACGAATCGCAGCCACCAGCTCAACCTTACGCATCCGGCTATAGCGAGACACTTCATACTCACTGGCGACCAGACGCAGCTGCCGCAGCGTCATTTCTTCTAACTGCACTTTTGCACCGTTACCCATGACCATATCCTTACCTACCAGTACTGCAAATCCAAAAAACTACCCTCTGGGGATCGCTCTTGGGATTCATACTGCCAGGAAACGTTGTGGGGATCAAGCCAAATGATCCCCACAAAAACACTCTCCTATCGAGTTTTCAGGATATTCAGAAGATAAAATGTCATGAAATTTTGACTTTTTGTAGTCACAAAGATTTTATGGTTAATGTAAAGTCATGAATTCATAATATTAGGGGATCGCTGTCCGAGCTAAATCATCCAGCGGGACTATCAACGCCACCGCCCCAGCTCATATGCAATGATTGGGCTGACGCCGTTGAGCACATTTCCATGACCGCCAAGTCAACATCCGCCCAGGGTAGCCGGGTGATCAGTCGTATGCTGCCCGTCGCTGTAAAGCTATGGCTGCAAACCCAGCTGGATGAGATTGGAGAGTTAACCTTTGAAATCCAAGCCACTGACCGCCAGGTGCTGTCCGGGCATATCCCTGGCATTGCGCTGTGGGCACGGCAGGCTGTCTATCGAGGTATCCTGCGCACCGATGTGAATGGGACAGCCCGTGATATCAAGATCAATATTGGTCAGGTTTTGAGGGGGAAGCCCCTACGTTTAAAGCAGTCTTTTCCGATTGAGGGGCAGGTTGCTTGGAATGCGGACGATCTCAAGGCATCGTCGACGGCATCTATTTTGGCGGACGGTCTGATAGATGTTTGGCAGGCGTTACTGGCCAATGACAGCGTGGCAGCAGAAATGGCAGTCCACTATGGGAATGCCGTTGGGCGAGATCTGCCGCTGGCCCAGTGTCGAGGGGCTATACAGCTGGTCGGTAGCGAACTGCTACTCAGCCTAGTGCGCGACGGACATTCGGATATTTGTCTGCGGGGATGGCTCGCCATTGAACAGGGCCATAGCCTCCGCCTGAGCACACCGCGGTGGCAGCTGCCCTCCGGTAGCTATGTGGATAGTGCCGCGCTGAGGGACTTTGCTTGGGATCTTGGGGACCAGACCGATCTGAGATCGCTCACCGTGCAAGATGAGCAACTTACCTGCCAGTGCAGAATTATGGTGCAGCCCTAGCCCCCCGGCCAGGTTCCTGGCAAACTGGGCAGCAGCATCGTAATAAAGTAGTACACCAAAGGCGCTGTAAATACGTAGCTGTCGGTACGGTCCAAAATACCACCGTGACCAGGGATTAAGGTACCTGAATCCTTGACGCCAGCGTCGCGTTTCATCAGTGATTCGGTGAGATCCCCAAGTAGGCTAGAAATGCCAATAATGGTGCCAAAGGCGGAACCCGTCAGCCACCACAGGGGCCAGTGCATGAGCCAAGCGCCGCTGCCGCCCACGAGCAGGCTACCGCCTATACCGCAGAGCGCCCCCTCCACGGTCTTTTTAGGGCTGATGTTGGTCAAGGGTGTGCGGCCAAAGGTGCGGCCAGCGGCGTAGGCACCAATGTCAGCCGCCCAGATACAGGCAAAGGCTAGCAGGGTCAAAAGTAGGCCAATTGGCAAGCTGTCTAATCTCCAGTCGGTGGGCCAGTAACCGCCCAGGGGGAGATTTGTCATCTCACTTTCCCAGCCCCGGAGACGAATCCAGTAGCTGGGTAGATAGCCGCCATAGAACAGCCCTAAAATAGATGCCGCAACATCAGCAATGGTGGCGAATTTGGGCTGAAACAGGACGTAAAAGCAAATGCAGGTACCCGCCAAGGATAGAATGGCATCCGTCAAAGGCGGGGCTACATGAGCTGAAATAAGGAGCACCTGGCTGACGATAAGCGTAGTCTTGACCGCCGCATTGATGCCCTTGGCACGGGTCAGGGCAAAAACTTCAAGCTGACCCAGGTAGACGATGATGCCGAATCCAATAGTGAAATACCATCCCCCTAATACAATCATCAGTAGGGCAACTGCGATCGCAACTCCACCACTAGCAATACGGATCCACGGCATAAGCAAATAAAGCAGATAATATAGACGGCCTACTAGTCAGCATAGACCGATTCACTAGCCTACACTTTGTCTGCCGTAGATCTATCCACTGGCAAAACTTACACCGGAGTTGACACTAGATTCTCCTCCCATTTACGGGGTGTGCTAGCCCGCCGAATGTATCGCCAGATCTGAGTTGCCGCCAGGGTGCCATCGGCAACCGCAACAGATACCTGATTGACCCCCTGCTTTAGATCGCCCACTGCAAAAATACGATCGTGGGTAGTCTGGGCCATGGTATTTGTCACTAGATTCTCTCCTTCCCAGGTCAGTCCCTCAATCCCCTTTAAGTACTGATTGTGGTAGATAGAACCCATGTTGATCAGACCGGTGGTTGCTTCCACAACAGTCCCGTCCGTTAGCTCTACACCGCTCATTTGATGGTTCTCTCCCAAGATGCGAGTGATGGGAGCTTCATAGAGGGGATAACCATGATCGGCCAATTTTTGCTTCATGGTTTCACCCACAGTCAGCCCGTTGGTAAGTACGGCAATATAAGGAGTAAACCAGTTTAAGACAAAAGCCGCATTGATCTGGGACTCTCGGCTCACCATGAGTACCGCCTTTTCATCCCACATGTCAAAACCATCACAAATCATACAGACATGAAGTGTGTAGCCCGCATAATCATAGACGTTTTGCATGTTTTCCAGCTCGGGTAGCACATCAATCACCCCCGACGCGGCGATTAGATACTTGCTACGCAGGGTGTAGTGTTTAGCACTTTTTTTACCTACTTGGACATTGACTGCAAATGTATCGCCTTCATCAGTCACCTCTTCTACAAAGGCACGCAGGTGATCGGCCCCCCACTCAAGAGACTGTTGGCCACCGTGATAGAGAATATCGCGTCCCGGCGTATGGGGGTCTAAACCAAGGTAGTTGCGGGTTTCCTGCATCCAAAGTGAACGGCCCCTACCCTTTTCAATCACCAGACATTTCAGACCATAGCGCGCTAAGTAAATAGCGGCTGACAGACCTCCCATACCACCGCCAACAACAATGGCGTCATATACGATGTCCAAATGATTTTCAATATTTGCGCTTGATAGTTTCATGGGTTGCTAACCTGCCTAGGTACCGGTTACTTGAGTAATTGATGATGAATAAGTTGTAATGCTGAAGCCCACGCCGGATTCAAAATCCAGCGCTAGGCTGTCCATTAAAGGAACAAAATTGGCTGTGACATTGAACCGGTCAGCTTTTAGCGATCTCTCAACCCCTTTAGCTCAGATCTTGCAGGCCGGTTGTGAGACGGTGGGCTGACTTGCCAGGTGCAATGTCTAAGCAGAGATACACAAGGCAAAGACGATTAGATACCTAATCCCCTTTGCCTCAGTAAGTTGGACTAAGGTTGATACCCCAATCTCAGTTGTAAATAGGCCTAACCGACAAATTCCTTACGGGGCTCAGAAACACCAGGGGCACTGACGCCCTTGAGGTAAGCCAGCATAGTATCAGCATCCGAGACCTCAAAGGGATCGACGGGGCAGTTATCACCAAATTCAGGCTCAGCAAACAGCTTTTCGATGGCCATGTCATTGACGACCATGGAATAGCGCCAGGACCGCATGCCAAAACCAAGGTTGGACTTGTCCACCAGCATACCCATCTTGCGGCTAAATTCACCGTTACCATCGGGCAGCAGCTGCACTTTCTCAGCACCCTGCTGTTTGCCCCACTGGAACATAACAAAGGCATCGTTAACAGACAGACAATAAACGGCGTCAACGCCCAGGGCCTTCATTTCGTCATAAAGCTCTTCATAGCGGGGCAGGTGGTTAGAAGAGCAGGTGGGTGTAAAAGCACCCGGAAGAGAGAAGACAACAACTTTTTTGCCAGCGAAAATATCTTCAGTGGTTGTGTCTTGCCAACGATAGGGGTTGGGTCCTTCCACAGACTCATCACGAACGCGGGTCTTAAAAACAACGCTGGGCACTTTTTCGATAACAGCCATGATAATTTCCTTTAGTTGATTGCTAGATGGATAAAACCAGTAAAGTACTCAGCTGCACTAGGCTCGCTTGGTCCCATTGCAGACATCGGTCTGGATTCATCCTTCGTCCTGCTAACTTAGAATAGTTCTTATTTGGAAAAATATCAACATCTAGAGTAAATCTAACATCAGAATGGTTATCAGATAGGATGACTGCTAGACTAATAGTGCTATGCTTGTACTATAAACTCTAAGGTACAAATTCGCTTGTATTCTTGGATGCCAACTGTGTGGTCGTATTGGAATGTCAGCAATGTCGCAGCAGACAGAAGAAATCGTTAAGCTCCTCAAATCTAAGCGTCTGAGAGTAACGCCTCAGCGATTTGCGGTTTATGCCAACCTGCTTGCTCGCACCGACCATCCAACGGCTGAGCAAATTCTTAGTGATGTTAATAAAGACGTCCCCACCTCATCCCAAGCGACTATTTACAGTTCGCTGCAGGCCCTTCGGGACGTGGGCCTGGTGCGCGAAGTGCTTTTAGAAGAAGGGGTGCGCCGCTACGATGCCAATGTGGACTTACACCATCACTTTCGCTGTACCCAGTGCGGTGCCATCGAAGATATCCCCTGGGAGCAGTTTCAGGCGGTTGATACCAAGCGACTGCGCCCTGGCCTAAAGGTGGATAACTATGAGGTGACGGTACATGGGATTTGCGATCGCTGCTAATCCCAAACTAAAAACCCGCTTGTCGGACAGCGTCTACTCTTCAAGCTGTCTAGATAAATTTTTCAGTGTAGAAAGAAAACTTTAGAAGAAATTCGAAGGAATTTGAAGTCCGCATCACCATACTCCTAGGCAGATTGGCCTAAAACTGTAGGGTGGTGTATTCATTTTTCTTGAGTTGTCCCCTAGACGTTTTTTTCTAAACTCATGACAGCCCTCAATCCAATTCTTACTTTTCTAACGCAGCCTTCAAAGTCTGAAACTGCAGCGATTTTGCCACTGGCGCTATCTGACCCAGCGACTGGACAAAATGAAACGTCAATATTGCAAACTCTTAATGCCGCTTTTCTAATCCTCCTGGCGGGCGATGCCCATCCCAGCTTTAGTGAGGCCAAAACCTATCTAGATAAATTTTCTACCTCCCCCGACTGGGAAAAAACAGCCAAGTTTTACTTGCACAGTGCTCAACTGATCGCCCAGGAACTAGACCACACATGTCAGAAAGATGCTGAACTAAAGGCCAATCTGGATCAAATGTCTACAGCCCTAGCCAATGCCACCGGAGATACGGTAGCCACGGCGAATGCGGTTTGGTCAGTGTTATTCCCAGAGGGTACCGGCATTTGGGGGCAGGAACCCGAGCGGGTAACCCAGCTGCGTCAACAGCGTACCGTCAGTATCGACAAGCTCAATCCCAATCCCATCGAAAACCCGGCCAAGCAGGTGCTGTTTACCTCCAACGCTCTGCTCACCATGCCCCTAGGATCAGCGGATCTCTCCAACTTTGATGCCGATTTTCAGTCCCAGCTAGCCGAAGCCGCGGACGATCCTCAGCTCTACTGGTATGACCACCCCATTCCCATTGGCATCGCTGAAGAGAGTAACGAAATCCTATACGGCCTCAAGCACCTCAACCATGCGGTAGAGTTTGAGCGCCAGCAGCAGCCCGATATTACCGACAAAGTAAACTGTGTGCTATCTGTGTCGGTCACCCATGAGCGTTTGCAAACCTTAGGCAAGAGCTATCTAAAGCAGGTCCTAGCCGCCAGTGAGCCCCTAGAGCAGCTCAATATCTTTGCCTTTACTGAAACAGACACCAATACTTTAATCGAAAAGGTATTGCTACCTATCCTGGAACACTCTTCTCTGGATCAAGATGCCAAAGAGCAGCTGTCTGTCTTTGGTGTAGACGGTCGCTATGGGCGACACTACAGTTTCCTAAAGGCGATTGTGCCTCTTTGGAATGTGTTGGTAGATCCCGAGATCAAAGCTACATTCAAAATCGACCTGGATCAGGTTTTCCCCCAGGCTGAACTGTTGGAGCAGACCGGGACGACTGCCTTTGGTCATCTGCAAACTCCACTGTGGGGTGCCACTGGCAAAGACTCTGCTGGTCAGCCCATTGAGCTGGGGATGATTGCGGGTGCGTTAGTCAATCAGCGGGATATCCACAAAGGAGTGTTTACCCCTGATGTCACTGTTCCGGGTACTAAGCTAAGTCCTGATGAGTATGTGTTCTTTAGCAAGCTGCCCCAGGCACTATCAACAGAAGCGGAAATGATGACCCGGTATGAAACGGGAACGGAGATGGACGGGGAAACCAAGGCGATCCAGCGGATCCATGTGACGGGAGGTACCAACGGCATCCTGGTGGACAGTCTGCGCCGCTATCAAACCTTTACCCCCAGCTTTATTGGTCGTGCGGAAGACCAGGCATATATTCTGTCGGCCCGAGGCCAAGAGCCACACCTGGGCTATGCCCATGCGTCTGGGCTGATCATGCGCCATGACAAGGAGGGTTTTGCCCAAGAAGCGATCGCAATGGCCAAGGTGGGTAAACAGGTCGGGGACTAGCTACGGATTCTGTTGTTCTCGGCCTATGCTGAAGCGCTGCCAGAAGCAACGGATAGCATCAAGGCAGACATCGCCCCTTTTACGGGATGTTTTGTCTCGCAACTACCGATCACGGTTGCTATGCTGAGATTTTCGCTCAAGGTAGCCAATCTGTTTAATGCTGGTAAGTCAGATGAGGCGGCTGAGTTTATCCATACGGGGGTTCTCCAACTGCAGGAGGGCTTAGACTTTATTCAAGGAGAGCCCAGCGAATTGCGACAAACCTACGAGCGAGAGAAAGCTGGCTGGCAGCTGTTTTATCAGGCCCTAG
>ERZ1740072.1010-NODE-1010-length-11045-cov-4.692539_pt1 | contig 11045 bp, 10 predicted proteins | sample MGYA00581733_ERZ1740072 | MGnify/ENA primary metagenome ERZ1740072 (study PRJEB43018, sample SAMN04849741) | marine metagenome | isolation source: floating plastic debris | place: Pacific Ocean | collected 2008-08-30 | study: EMG produced TPA metagenomics...
GTCAGCAGACCGTTGCGCACATCGTTGGCCCCGATCCACAGCACGCCCACAATCCCGCCAAACGTCAGAAAGATCACGATCACCGTCATCGCAGCGCGCGTGGTGATCCGCCGCTTGGCCGAGCCATAGCTGGCCTCTGTCACGTCCGAAAACATCGCGCGGCTGGCGATTTCATGGGTAAAGGCCTGCACCGTCTGCACCGCGCTCAACTGCTCGGACGCGCGCCCCGACGACGCGGCGATCCAGTCCTGATTTTCGCGGCTGAGCACGCGCAGGCGGCGGCCCAGCACCAGGATCGGGACGATCACCGCCGGCACGATCAGCAGCACCAGACCCGTCAGCTTGGCCGAGGTGAGCATCATCAGGATCAGCCCACCCACAAAGATCAGCACATTGCGTAGCGCAATGGATATCGACGACCCCACAACGCTCAGGATCAGGGTCGTGTCCGTGGTGATCCGGCTGAGCACCTCACCGGTCAGGATGTTCTCGTAAAACCCCGGCGACAGGCCGATCACGCGGGCAAACACGGCCTTGCGGATATCCGCCACAACCCGTTCACCCAGTCGCGTCACCAGCGCATAGCGCAGCCCCGTGCCCAACGCCAACAGCGCGGCAATGCCGATCGCAGCCAGGAAATACTGATCCAGAACCGCAATCTCGGCCACCTCGAAATTGTCGACGACACGGCGCACGGCCAGCGGCAAGGTCAGCGAGATGATCGCCGTACCCACCAGTGCGGCCAATGCCGCAGCCATCAGCGATTTGTACGGCAACAGGAACGGCCAAAGCGCCCGCAAAGAGCCGATTTGCTTCGACTTTTCGCGCTCGTGCTGCCCGGCGTTAGGCGGCGGCGCGGATGCGTTCTGATCGGCCATGCGCACTCCTGGCGTCCCCGTGTCGGATAGCACATGGCCTTATCCGGGACACGAGGTCAAGCAGTGCGGCGATCCGTGATGATTTGGAGCGGGCGGCGGGAATCGAACCCGCGTCATTAGCTTGGAAGGCTAAGGTCTTACCACTACACAACGCCCGCTTGCGCGTCCTGTCCTAAGTGACGGACCCCGCAGCGTCAAGGCGAACTCCCGCTGCGACCCGCGACACGGCGTTTCGCATGCGGCGCGTGGTCCAAACTTCACCCTTTCACCGCTCGGAAATGCAGTCTACCAACCGGGCGGGCAAGCATCGGAAAGGATCAGCACATGTTGGGCATCGGCATCATTGGTTGCGGTAACATCTCGGCTGCGTATCTGCGCCTTGCCCCCCTGTTCAAGGGGTTGGAGATGCGGGCGGTCGCGGACCTCAATGCCGACACGGCACAGGCCCGCGCGTCCGAGTTTGGCGTGCGCGCCGAAACCGTGCCCGGATTGCTGGCCGCCGACGATATCGACATCGTGGTCAACCTGACGATCCCCGCAGCCCATTTCAGCGTCACCCGCGATATCCTGAACGCGGGCAAGCACGCGTATACCGAAAAGCCTCTGGTCCTGACGCTGGAAGAAGGCGAGGCGCTGCGCAACCTCGCCAGCGCCAACGGCCTGCGCATCGGCTCTGCCCCCGATACGTTCCTCGGCGGGGCGCATCAGGCCGCCCGCGCAGCACTCGACGCCGGCACCATCGGCATGGTCGTCACCGGGACCGCTCACGTCATGTCCCACGGGATGGAGGATTGGCACCCCAATCCCGACTTCTTCTTTCTGCCCGGTGCGGGCCCGATGCTGGACCTTGGCCCCTACTACATCACCAACCTGATCCAGCTACTGGGCCCGGTGCAGCGTGTATCGGCGCTGACCTCGATGGGGCAGACAGAGCGCACCATAGGGTCCGAACCGCGCCGGGGCGAAACGATCCCGGTCAAGACGCCGACGACGCTGCACGCGCTGCTCGACTTTGCGTCGGGGGCCAGCATCACGCTATCGACCTCCTGGGACGTGTGGGCGCATCGCCATGACCATATGGAGCTTTACGGCCTCGACGGCTCGATGTTCCTGCCCGACCCCAACTGGTTCTCCGGCACGGTCGAGGTGACCCAACGCGACGGCGCGCCGCGCGCACTGGATGCGGGCGACCACCCGTTTTCGGTGCCCAATGACGACATGAACGGCACGCCCATGGCGAATTACCGCATGGCCGGGCTCGCCGACATGACCGCCGCGATGGCAGAGGACCGCCCGCACCGGTGCAGCCTCGATCTCGCGCTTCATGCGGTCGATGTCATGACGTCGATCCTGCGCGCCGGTGAAGAGGCGTCGGTGATCACGCTGAGCACAACCTGCGACCGCCCCGAACCGCTGAGCGCGGAGGCGGCGCGGGCCCTGCTGAAGTAGTCACGCCGCCGATGTCGGTTTTGGGCGATTGGCGCGGCGCCTGGCGCGCTAGCCTGTCCCATGACCTTTGACGATATCGCCGCGTTCACCCTCGGGCCGTTGTCCGCCCCGGACAGCGCGCTTGACATGGCCGCCACCCTGCTGATCGACACCCTGGGCGTGGCCGCCGGCGCCATTGACCTCGCCCCGGCGCGCATCGCACGCGATCACGCCGCGCGCTTCCTTGCGGCCCCGGCGGAGGCGGATGCAGCGACCCTGCTCTTTGACGGGCGGCGCGCCTCGCTGGCCGGCGCCGCCTTTGCCGCCGCCACACAGATCGACAATCTCGACGCCCATGACGGCTATAACCCGACCAAGGGGCATATCGGCTGCGCTGTGGTACCCGCGCTCTGCGCCCTGGCTGAACACATACCGGACCTGAGCGCTCGCGACGCGCTCACGGCACTCACCATGTCCTACGAAGTGGCGGCGCGGGCGGGCATTGCGCTGCACGCCACTGCCGACGATTATCACACCTCGGGCGCGTGGAACGCCCTCGGCGTCGCGGCCCTTGGGTGCCGATTGCGCGGGCACGGGCCTGACCGGCTGCGAAATGCGCTCGGTATTGCCGAATATCACGGCCCCCGCAGCCAGATGATGCGCGAGATTGCCAATCCCACGATGCTGCATGACGGGTCGGGCATGGGCGCACTGGTGGGCATGATGGCCGTGCTGCTGGCCGAAGACGGCTTTGACGGCGCGCCTGCGATCACGGTGGAGGCCGCGGATGTTGCCCACCACTGGGCGGATCTGGGCCACAGATGGACGATCGAGCTGAACTACATCAAGCCTTACCCGATCTGTCGTTGGGCCCACGCCGCGCTGGACGCGCTGACAGCCCTCAGGCGTGAACACGGGTTCGGCCCCGACGCTGTCACCCGGATAGACGTACGCACGTTCGCGCAGGCCGCACAGCTTTATCCCGGCATGCCCGACACCACCTCGCAGGCGCAGTATTCGCTGCCCTTTGCGCTGGCGAGCCTGCTGGTGCACGGCATGCTCGGCCCCGATCAGGTGCAGGGTGCAGGCCTGCGCGACAGCGCCGTCGCCGCACAGCTGGACAAGATCACGGTGACAGAGGATGCGCGTCATTCAGCACGCTATCCCGAGGGGCGCTGGTCGGATATCACGGTGCACCTGACCTCCGGTGCCACGCTCACGTCAGGCGACGTGCACGCGCGTGGCGGGCCGGAGGCACCGATGGCGATGCAGGACGTCGCAGACAAGTTTCACCTCATGACCCGCCCGCTTGGCCACGCCCGACAGAGCGCGCTCTGGGCCATGCGGGATGCAGTGTTGCAGGACGATGCGCGCTTTGCCGACCTTCTAGCACTGATCCACGCTCCCGCGTGACCCACCTGCACCGGTGGCATCCGGCATCCGCTTGGGCCATGGTAGCGGTCACAACGTCAGGATTCGAGGACAGCCCATGCCACAGCCCCCCACCACCGCCGTCATCGGGCTTGGTTCGATGGGTTACGGCATCGCGCAGTCCTGCCTGCGCGCCGGGCATAGGACATACGGCAGCGACGTGATCGCCGCACAGGTCGACCGCTTCCGCGCCGAAGGTGGGGCGGCGGGCGCGCTACAGGATGTGTCAGGCACGCTGAACGCGGCCGTCATCGTCGTCCTGAACGCGGCCCAGACCGAGGCGGTGCTGTTCGGCCCGGACGGCCTCGTACCGCAGATGCGCGAGGGCAGCGTCGTGATGGCCTGCGCCACCGTCCCGCCCGACTTTGCCCGCGCCATGGCGGCGCGCTGTGCCGAGCATCGCGTGCACTATCTCGATGCACCGATCTCCGGCGGGTCGGTCAAGGCGGCGGCGGGCCAGCTGTCGGTCATGGCGTCCGGCACGCCCGAGGCCTTTGCCGCCGCGCGCCCTGTTCTCGACGCGACGGCGGAAACGGTGTTCGAACTGGGCGACACCGCCGGGGCAGGCTCCGCAATGAAGGCGGTCAACCAGTTGCTTGCCGGTGTGCACATCGCCACCATGGCCGAGGCGTTGACTTTTGGCATGACCCAGGGCGTGGACCCGGCCAGCTTTGTCGAGGTGATCAGCAAATGCGCGGGCTCCAGCTGGATGTTGGAAAACCGCGCGCCGCATATCGTGGCAGGCGATTACACGCCACACAGCCAGGTCAACATCTGGCCCAAGGACCTGGGCATCGTGCTGGACATCGCCAAGAGCACGGGCTTTGAGGCACCCATCGCCGCCGCAGCACTCGAGCGATATCTGCAAGCCGTGCAAATGGGTCTCGGGCAGGAGGACGACGCGGCGGTGGCCAAGGTCTATGCGCGTGACGCGGGGCTGACCCTGCAGGGGAGCGCGTGATGCTGCTGGGCTGTATCGGCGACGATTTCACCGGCTCCAGCGACCTGGCCAACACGCTGGCCAAACAGGGCATGCGGACCGTGCAATATACCGGCATTCCCGACACCCCGGCCCATGGCGACGTGGAGGCGGGCGTGGTCGCACTCAAATCCCGCTCCATCGCCCCCGCCGATGCGGTTGCACAGTCGCTGGCCGCACTGGACTGGTTGCGCGCGCAGGGCTGTCAGCAGTTCTTTTTCAAATACTGCTCCACCTTCGATTCGACGCCGCAGGGCAATATAGGACCCGTCGCCGACGCGCTGGCCGCCGCGCTCGGGGCACACAAGGTCATCATCTGCCCCGCCTTTCCGGGCACCGGACGGTCAATCTATCAGGGGCACCTTTTCGTCAACGACACGCTGCTCAGCCAGTCGGGGATGCAGCACCACCCCCTGACACCGATGACCGACAGCGACATCCGCAGCTGGCTCGCCCCGCAGACGCGCCATTCCGTGGGTCATGTGGCAGCACCAGACGTGTTCGCAGGTGCCGACGCGATCAGCACCGCGCTGGAGGCGCAGCATGCGGCAGGGCACCGCCATATCGTCGTCGCCGCCATCCGTGATGCCGACCTGATGGAGATCGGGCGCGCCGCACGCGATCTGCCGCTGATCACCGGTGGGTCGGGCGTGGCACTTGGCCTGCCCACCAATTTCGGCTGCATCGCCACCGAGGTGCCCTGGCGCGGGCAGCATGGCAAGGCGGTGGCGCTGTCGGGGTCCTGCTCTGCCGCGACGCGGGCGCAGGTCGCGCGGCACGCCGCCCAGCACCCCACCCGCGAGATCAAGGCCGCCGACGTAATCGAGGGGCGGCTGACCCCGCAGGACATGGCCGACTGGTTGCTCGGCACCGACGGGCTGCCGCTGGCCTACAGCTCTGCCGATCAGGATGTCGTGCCACAGGTGCAGGCGGAGTTCGGGCGCGATGGCGCGTCCCACGCGCTCGAGGCGTTCTTTGCCGATGTCGCGCGCCACGTGGTCACCGGCGGGGCAACGCGGATCATCACGGCGGGCGGCGAGACCTCCGGCGCTGTGGTCGAGGCGCTGGACCTCGGCACGCTTGAGATCGGGCCCGAGATCGCCCCCGGTGTTCCCGCCCTGCGCGCCCGCCGCGATCTGGTCGTCGCCCTCAAGTCGGGCAATTTCGGGGCCGAGGATTTCTTTGAAAAGGCCGCACGGCAATTGGCAGGCACATCGTGACCCACGAAAGCAAGCTGCGTGAACAGATCTGCCTGCTGGCGCGGTCGCTCTTTGACCGTGGCCTGACCCATGGCAGCACCGGCAACATCTCGGCCCGCACCGACGATGGCGGGCTGCTGGTCTCGCCCACCGGCACCAGCTTTGGCCGCCTTGATCCGGGCCGGCTCAGCCGCTTTGACACGCATGGCAGGCATATCGCGGGCGATCCGCCGACCAAGGAAATGCCGCTCCACAGCGCCTTTTACGACACGCGCAGCAGCGCGGGCGCCGTGGTGCACCTGCATTCCTGCCACTCGGTCGCGTGGTCGATGATGCCCGATGCCGACGCGGACGACTTTCTGCCCCCGCTCACGCCCTATGCGATCATGAAGCTGGGACGGGTCAAGCTGCTGCCCTTCTTTCTGCCCGGCGATCCGGCCATGGGCGAGGCGGTGCGCGGGCTGGCGGGCAAACGCAGCGCGGTCATGCTGGCCCATCACGGCCCCGTCGTGGCGGGCAAGGATGTGGAGGCCGCCTGCAACGCCGTCGAAGAGCTGGAAGAGACGGCCAAGCTGGCGATGATGCTGCGCGGTGTGGACGTCATTACGCTCAGCCCCGCGCAAGTGCAATCGGTGGTGACGGGCTTTGATGTGGAGTGGGAAACATGATGCGATTTTCGGCCAATCTCGGCTTTCTGTGGGCGGACCGGACGCTGCCGGATGCGGTGCGCGCGGCCCATGCCGCAGGCTTTGACGCTGTGGAATGCCACTGGCCCTACGACACCCCGGCGGCAGAGCTGCGCGCCGCACTGGATGAGACCGGACTTGAGATGCTGGGCCTCAACACCAGCCGCGGTGACGTGGCGGCGGGCGACAACGGGTTGTCGGCCATCCCCGGGCGCGTGGCGGAGGCGCGCACCGCCATTGACACCGCGCTGGCCTATGCGCGCGCCATCGGAACCCGCAACATCCACGTCATGGCCGGGTTCGCCGACGGTCCCGCGGCGCATGCGACCTTTGTCGACAACCTGCGCTATGCCTGCGATGCGGCAGCCCGGGACGGCGTCACCATCCTGATCGAACCGCTCAACGCCTTTGACGCACCGGGTTACGCGCTGCGCGACACGCGCCATGCCGTAGAGGTGATCGCGGATGTGGGCGCGGACAACCTCAAACTGATGTTCGACTGCTACCATGTGGGCCGCACCGAAGGTGACGTGATCGCCCGGCTTCGTGCGCTGTTGCCGCTGATCGGCCACATCCAGTTTGCCGCCGTGCCCGACCGCGGCGCGCCCGACCATGGCGAGGTCGATTATGACGCCGTGTTTGCCGAGATTGCCGCACTCGGCTGGGACGCGCCGCTGGGGGCAGAGTACAAGCCTGGCACCGACACCGACGCGACGCTCGGCTGGTTGGCAAAGCGGCGCGCATAGCGGCACAGCAATACCAACACGCGCTTGTGCTTTCCCGGTCATCCCGGCAAAATGATACCGGTACCATAGGGCAAAAACGCCTGATTTGACCCGCTCGCGCGAAGGGAACACACGTCATGAAAGCCATCGTCGCCCACGCCGCCAAGGACTTGCGGGTCGAAACCCGCGACATGCCCACCGCCGGGCCGGGCGAGGTACTGGTCAAGATCGCGCGGGGCGGCATCTGCGGGTCGGACCTGCACTATTACAGCCATGGCGGTTTCGGCGCGATCCGCCTGCGCGAGCCGATGATCCTGGGTCACGAGGTGTCGGGGCGCGTCGCCGATATCGGGTCCGATGTGCGCGGGTTGGAGCGGGGCCAGCTGGTCGCTGTGTCCCCCTCTCGCCCCTGCTATACGTGCACGTATTGCCTTGAGGGGCGGCATAATCACTGCCTCAACATGCGGTTTTACGGCTCCGCCATGCCGTTCCCGCATATTCAGGGCGCGTTTTCCGAATATGTCGTGGCCGACCCACGCCAATGCGTGCCCGCCGACGGGCTCAGCGACGCGGAGGCTGCAGTGGCCGAACCGCTCGCGGTGGTCCTGCATGCGGGCCGGCGCGCGGGCGATCTGATGGGCAAGCGGGTGCTGGTGACAGGCTGCGGCCCGATCGGGCAATTGGCCGTGCTGGTGGCCCGCGCGGCAGGGGCCGTGTCGATCGTAGCCACCGACGTGACCCCATTCACCCTGACCAAGGCCGAGGAGGTCGGCGCGGACGCCACGCACAATGTCGCGACGGAGGCCGAGCCACTGGCCCGCTACGCGGCGGACAAGGGCACGTTCGACGTCCTCTTTGAATGCTCCGGCGTGGCGGTAGCGCTCGCGGGCGCCGTGCCCGCCATGCGGCCCGGTGCCATCGTGATGCAACTGGGTCTGGGCGGTGACATGACGCTGCCCATGCAGGCCATGACCGCCAAGGAACTGGACCTGCGCGGATCGTTCCGCTTTCACGCCGAATTCTCTACCGCGGTCGAGATGATGAAAGCCGGGCGACTGGACGTCAAACCGCTGATCACCCACAGTTTTCCAGTGGACGAGGCTGTGGCCGCGTTCGACATGGCCTCGGACCGCAGCCAGGCGATCAAGGCGCAGATCGCGTTTTCCTAAACCTCTGCGCCGATGGCCGTCAGGGCGGCACGGCCGACGTCGATGTCCTGCTCGGCAGAGCCGGAGCCGACGCCGATCCCGCCCAGCAGCACGCCGCCGACCCGGATCGGCAACCCACCGCCCAGCCCGGTGACCGCGTTCTGCGTGGCCGCCGCGATATGCGGGCGCACGGCCTCGGGAATGGCGTCGCTTGGCGCACCGATGGAGGCGGCCGTGCGCGCCTTGGTCCGGGCGCTGCGACGGCTGAGGTACTTGGCCCCGGTCATCCTGATCTCGCCCAGCGGCTCGCCGCTGGCGTCCACGATCACGATGCATTGCGGCTGGCCGATCTCTTCGGCCCGCGCCACGGCGGCCTGCAGCATGGTCATGACACCGGCATGGGTGAGCGTGGATGTGGCGGCGACAAAGCTCATACCGGTGACACCCCGTTCACGTTCAGAAACACCGAATAAAGCGAGGTGGTCCCGCAGATGAACAACCGGTTCAGCTTGGGCCCGCCAAAGCAGACATTTGCCACCATCTCGGGGATGTGCACCTTGCCGATCAGCTTGCCGGACGTATCGAGGCAGTGCACACCGTCGGCGGCAGAGGTCCAGATGCGCCCGTCGCGGTCACAGCGGAACCCGTCAAAAAGACCGTTCGTGCAGTCCGCGAACACGTCGCCCCCCGACAAAGTCCCGTCGGGCGCGACAATGTGACGGCGGATGTGTTTCGGGCCACCTTCAGTATGCGTGGCCCCTGTATCCGCGATATACAGCAGGCTCTCGTCCGGCGAAAAGGCCAGCCCGTTGGGCGTGACATAGTCGTCGGCGGCAATGCTGATCTCGCCGTCGGGCGAGACGCGGTAGACGTGGCAGGCGCCGATCTCACTGTCGGCGCGCGCCCCTTCGTAGTCCATCAGGATGCCGTAGCTGGGATCGGTGAACCAGATCGAGCCGTCGGATTTCACGACCACGTCATTGGGCGAGTTCAGGCGCTTGCCCTCGATTTGATCAGCGATCACGGAGACGGTGCCATCATGTTCGGTGCGCGTCACGCGCCGGCCCAGATGCTCGCAGGACACCAGCCGCCCCTGCCGGTCGACAGTGTGACCATTGGTGTTGTTGGACGGCGTCCGGAACACCGACACCGACCCGTCGGTGTCGTCCCACCGCATGATGCGGTTGTTCGGGATGTCGGACCACAGCAGGTATCGCCCGGCGGCGAACCAGACAGGCCCCTCGGACCAGCGCGCGCCGGTCCACAACCGCTCGACCCGGGCATGGCCCACGAAACAGGCCTCGAAGCTGGGATCGATCACCTCGAACCCGGTGCCCTCAATCACGCCAAACATGTGCCCCTCCGTTCATTCGCCAGGCTGCGGTCCCGAGGGGCGGCGAATGCCCCAGCCGATGGGTTTGCGCCGGTTTCCGGGGTGCTCGGACCCCGGCCCCCAGATTGCCTGATAGGTATCGATTGCATAGCCGCGACGTTGCAGGCGGATGGCGGCAATCGCAAGGGCCAACCACCAGAGGCTCAGGCTCAGCCACATCCAGACGGGCGCGTTTGCATGCCACATGCCAAGGGCCACCGTGAACATCGCAATGACCAAAAGCGCGTAGCCGGTCAGCTTGTGCACCCATTCGAACATCACCCGCCATAACGTCATGTCGTAGTGGTCACCGTGGATGTCCACCTCTCCTGGCCCGCCCTTGGTACCGCGGAACAGACCAAAACCGACCTGCGCCAGCGCCAGCACCAGCACCGCATAGCCCAACCGCGCATGCAGGTTCCAATCGCCTCCCCCGCCAAACACCAGCGAGATACCGATGACCGTCAGCAGCACGACCACCGATTGGCCCAGCCAGTGGCTGCGCCACCAGGTCTGATTGTCCAGCTCCCGCGGCCAGTCCTGCCCGGGCATCACCTTGAAATACCGCGCGATCAGCACCGCCAGCGGGGCCAGCAGCCCCCAGGCCAGCACCATGCTGCGCCCGTGCCAGGCCACCGCCAGCCCGACCTCGTGGGCGCGGGCGGCGTCTACGGGGGCCAGCAGCCAGTCCATCAGACGCGACCCTTCATCCCTTGACCGCACCTGCGGTCATGCCGGTGATGATCTGGCGCGACGCGAGCAGCGTGAAAATGATCGGCGGAATGGCCAACAGCATGCCCGTGGCCATGATCACGCCCCACTCGACGTTGAACTCGGACATGTTGTTCACGATCAGGATCGGCACGGTTTTGGTATTGCGGTCGCTGAGCGCGGAGGCCAGCAGGTATTCGTTCCAAGCAATGCGAAAGGTAAAGATCGCCGCCGCAGCGAGGCCCGGTTTGATCAGCGGCAGCACCACCTTGAAGAACACCTGAAACGGCCCTGCCCCATCGACACGCGCCGCCTCTTCGAGGCTCCGCGGCACCTGCACGATAAAGCTTTGCAGGATCCAGATCACGAAGGGCAGGTTCATCGCCACATAGATCAGGATGATCCCCGAATGCGCGCCCGCCAGGCAGACGTCGCCCCGCCCCCCGAGCGTGTCGCGGATCGCCCCGCCGATCAGCCCGTCCTTGTCC